>Ga0136641_1000579_pt1 | contig 15674 bp, 17 predicted proteins | sample EliLak1302023Y_FD_115312 | JGI IMG/M metagenome (GOLD analysis project Ga0136641, IMG submission 115312) | Freshwater microbial communities from Elizabeth Lake, Yosemite National Park, California, USA - 13020-23Y | ecosystem: Environmental > Aquatic > Freshwater > Lake ...
GCTGGCCTGAAGTTAGCAAATAACTCTAAGTGCTTCCGCAAGCCTAAGATAGCCTGCTCTGGACGCAGTTCACGTGCAAGGGTGTCATGCTTCCAATCCCCCACTGCACCAAATAAAATAGCATCGGCTTTTTTGGCTAACTCAAGAGTTGCTGGCGGCAATGGATGACCAGTCAGGTCATAAGCAGCGCCACCAACTGGCGCCTCTTCCAAATCAAACTTTGGGCCGAGTGTGTTTAAGACTCGAACGGCTTGAGCAACGATTTCCGGGCCGATTCCATCGCCCGGGAGAACTGCAATTTTCATGAAAGGCCTTTAAATCTAAAATTATGGCAATTGTGTCGCGAGCCAAGGCATCTTTAAAATGCGCTCAGCTTCGTAAGCCTTGATTTTATCTGCATGGCGCAGAGTTAAGCCAATATCGTCCAAACCATTTAGAAGGCAATACTTTCTAAATGAGGCTACTTCAAAGCTATATGCGGTGCCATCAGGGGTAAGCACCTGTTGAGCATCTAGGTCAATCGTGAGCTGATAACCACTAAAAGCGAGGGTTTCATTGAATAAATGGTCAACCTGGAGTTCTGTCAAAACAATTGGCAAAAGACCGTTTTTGAAGCAATTGTTGTAAAAAATATCGGCAAAACTAGGAGCAATCAATGCTCTAAAGCCAAATTGATCGAGTGCCCAAGGTGCATGTTCACGTGAGCTGCCACAACCAAAGTTTTTACGGGCCAACAAAATTCCAGCACCTTGATAGCGAGGCTGATTCAATATGAAATCGGGGTTCAGGGGACGATTTGTGCAATCTTGCCCGGGTTCGCCATGATCTAAGTAACGCCACTCGTCAAATAGGTTTTGACCAAATCCAGTCTTCTGGATGGATTTTAGAAACTGCTTCGGGATGATGGCATCGGTATCCACGTTCTCGCGATTTAACGGAGCAACTAAACCTTTATAAACCGTAAATTTTTCCATGATTCCGACTTTGATTCTGAATGTTTACTTCACAGGGGTAACGACAACATCTTTACCCTTAGTTTGAGATTGATTATTGGTTTGTGTTGGATTGGCACCAGAACCTCCCATGGCATTACCCATATTCTGCAAATCTTTTCCCATCCCTTCCATCGTGCTACTGCATGCGGAGATAACTAGGCCTGTAATACCAACAATGGCTAATTTAGTAATTAATGATACTGAAGCAAATTTCATGGTTTACCTGTCTTATGAAATCTTACGAACATCAACAAAGTGGCCTTCAATCGCAGCGGCAGCTGCCATGGCTGGACTTACCAAGTGGGTTCTCCCACCATTACCTTGGCGACCTTCGAAGTTGCGATTAGAGGTAGAAGCGCAGCGCTCACCTGGCTCTAAGCGATCAGCATTCATGGCCAAACACATGGAGCAACCTGGTTCACGCCATTCAAAACCAGCAGCTTTGAAAATGCGATCCAAACCCTCGCGCTCTGCTTGGGCTTTGACCAAACCAGAACCTGGCACTACCAATGCTAACTTCACATTAGCTGCCACTTTCTTACCAAGACGATCAACTACTTTGGCTGCTGCGCGCATATCTTCAATACGGCTATTGGTGCAGGAACCAATAAATACTTTATCTACAAAAATACTGCTCATTGGCGTATTCGGAATCAAATTCATATATTCGAGCGCACGTTCCATTGCTGAGCGCTTATTGGAGTCACGTTCTTTTTCTGGGTCTGGCACACAGTCGCTGATCGCAAGAACCATTTCTGGGGAAGTACCCCAGGTTACTTGTGGTGCAATTTCTTCTGCGCGCAGTTCCACTACAGCATCAAACTTGGCATCTGCATCCGAATGTAAGGTTCTCCAGTACTGCATTGCCTGTAAAAGCGCTGGGCCTTTCGGGGTATAGGGACGACCTTGAATATATTCAATCGTGGTTTCATCTACGGCAACTAAGCCAGCGCGTGCGCCTGCTTCGATTGCCATATTGCAGACGGTCATACGACCTTCCATAGAAAGATTGCGAATTGCTTCGCCTGCAAACTCAATGGTATGGCCAGTACCACCTGCAGTACCGATCTTGCCAATCACTGCCAAAACAATATCTTTTGCAGTAGAACCTGGCTGTAAACGGCCATCTACGCGCACTAACATATTCTTGCTCTTCTTCATGAGCAAAGTTTGGGTTGCTAAAACGTGCTCAACTTCCGATGTACCAATACCAAATGCCAAGGCGCCAAAGGCACCGTGCGTACTCGTATGTGAATCACCACAAACTACCGTCATGCCCGGCAAAGTTGCTCCCTGCTCTGGCCCAATCACGTGAACAATTCCCTGACGGGCGTCATTCATCTTATATTGAGTAATACCAAAGGCATCGCAGTTTTGATCCAAGGTATCCACTTGTAACTTAGAAATCGGATCTGCAATCCCTTCAGAGCGATCAGTTGTGGGGACGTTATGGTCTGAAACTGCCAGATTAGCTGAAATGCGCCAAACTGGGCGACCAGCCAAATTTAAGCCCTCAAATGCTTGTGGGCTAGTTACCTCATGCAACAGCTGACGGTCAATATAGATCGTGGCTGTGCCATCCTCTTCGGAGTAAACAACGTGGTCATCCCACAATTTGTCATAAAGGGTACGAGACATGGGTAAGCTTAAATTCCTTATTTGCGAACGCTGATGTTAGGAACCTTGCGTGAAGTTTCCCCAACATATAACTGACGTGGACGACCAATTTTATATTCAGGATCGGTAATCATCTCTTCCCACTGAGCAATCCAACCTACTGTTCTTGCCAAAGCAAAGACACAAGTGAACATTTCTGTTGGAATACCAAGTGCACGCTGCACAATACCAGAATAGAAGTCTACATTTGGATACAGCTTGCGACTCACAAAATATTCATCCTCCAGAGCAATCTTCTCAAGTGTCATTGCCAATTTGAACAATGGATCATCTTGGAGACCCAACTCATTCAGGACTTCATAGCAAGTCTCACGCATTAATTTTGCACGCGGGTCAAAGTTTTTATAAACGCGGTGGCCAAAGCCCATTAAGCGAACGCTCGAGTTCTTATCCTTCACCTGGGCAATAAACTCATGAATCTTATCAACGCCACCCTGCGCTTGAATCTCATTCAACATCTGCAAACAAGCTTCATTAGCACCACCGTGAGCTGGACCCCAGAGGCAAGCAATACCTGCGGAGATCGCTGCAAAAGGATTCGTTCCAGAAGAACCGCATAAGCGTACTGTTGATGTAGAAGCATTTTGCTCATGATCAGCATGCAATGTGAAGATACGATCTAAAGCGCGGACTAATACTGGATTTACTTTGTACTCTTCACATGGGGTTGCAAACATCATGCGCATAAAGTTGGCAGTGTATGACAAAGAGTTATCAGGGTAGATAAAAGGTTGGCCTACTGAATACTTATAAGCCATCGCCACTAAAGTTGGCATCTTTGCAATCAAGCGAATCTGAGCTACTTCGCGAGCCTTCGGATCACTGTAGTCAATTTGATCGTGATAGAAAGCAGCCATGGCACCGACTAAGCCGGTTAATACAGCCATTGGATGGGCATCACGACGGAAGCCGCGCAAGAAAAATTGCATTTGCTCATGAACCATGGTGTGGTGCATAACCATATTTTCAAAATCTTGTTTCACGGCTGCATTTGGTAATTCTCCATTAATCAAGAGATAGCAAACTTCTAAGAAGTCACAGTTGTGAGCTAAATCTTCAATCGGGTAGCCGCGATAAAGTAATTCACCCTTATCGCCATCAATGTAGGTAATTTTGCTGTTGCATGACGCAGTAGATAAAAAGCCTGAATCGTAAGTGAACTTACCAGTCTGACCATAAAGTTTGCGAATATCAATTACGTCAGGGCCCACTGTCCCTTTGTAAATTGGCAAATCAATATCTGGTGTTCCATCCGAAAACGACAGTTTTGCTTTGATGTCCGATTCAATCATTTTTAATCCTTAGTCATTCAAAATTATGATTAATACACTATTCAATCACTTACTCTCACTACCGCTGTAACAACATGCTGACTCACTTTTCTCTCAGCTTATGTAATAGGGCCTTGAACGAGTCTAATTGCATCTCCTGCTCCAGCGCAGCTACAGAATCTTTACGACCGATTAACAAATCCATCAGGTCATTGTCATCTAAGGCTAATAACTGGCTTAAAACTTTTCCATCTTCATCACTTAACTGCGCGCTATAGCGCTCAAAGAAACGTTGCAGAATTAAATCATTCTCTAGCAAGCCTCTACGGGCATCACTCTTTAAACGATATAACTCTGCATTACTGAGGGTCATACTGCCCTGCGTACCATCAACTCCTTGATCTTGCCAATCGCCTTGGTCGGATTTAGATGTTTAGGACATACGTCCACACAATTCATGATGGTATGGCAACGAAATAAACGATACGGATCTTCTAAGTTGTCCAAACGTTGTGCAGTCTCTTCATCACGGCTATCAGCAATAAAGCGATATGCCTGTAACAAGCCAGCTGGGCCAACAAACTTATCTGGATTCCACCAGAACGATGGGCAAGCCGTTGAGCAGGAGGCACACAAGATGCACTCATATAAACCATTCAATTCTTCACGCTCCTCAGGACTCTGGAGGCGCTCTTTTTCTGGAGGTGGATTGTCGTTTACCAAGTATGGCTTGATAGACAAGTACTGTTTGAAGAACAAGGTCATGTCAACGATCAAATCGCGCACGACTGGTAAGCCAGGCAATGGGCGCAATGTGATGACCTTAGGCAAAGTCAACATATTGGTCAAACAAGCCAAACCATTTTTACCATTGATGTTCATAGCATCTGAACCACACACACCCTCGCGGCATGAACGACGATAAGTAATGGACTCATCTTGCTTCTTCAAAGAAATCAAGGCGTCTAACAACATACGCTCACCAGTGAGTTCTAACTCATAGCGCTGCATGCGTGGCGCTGCATCGACATCTGGATCGTAGCGGTAAATTTCAAATATACGGATATCACTCATTCTCTATCTCTCTTGCTTAGAAAGTACGTTCTTTAGGAGGGAAGGACTCAACAGTCAAGGGCTTCAATATCACTGGCTTGTAAGACACTTTATTGCCTGCGCTGTACCAAAGTGTATGTTTCATCCAATTTTCATCATCCCGCTGCTGGTGATCATCGTGCGAATGTGCGCCACGACTTTCTTTACGAGCCGCTGCGGAAATCATCGTGGCGTTTGCAGTCTCAACCAAGTTAGCCACCTCCAAAGCTTCAATACGTGCAGTATTGAAAATCTCGGATTTATCTTTCAACCATAGGTGCTTAGCACGCTCAGTTAACTTCGCCATTTGACGAACACCTTCGTCCATCAACTCTTGGTTGCGGAATACACCGGCGTATTTCTGCATACACTTACGAATATCGTTAGCGACGTCTTGTGCATACTCACCAGAAGTAGAGTTATCCAATTTCGCAATACGCTCTAAAGTTTGTTGACCAGCATTTGCGGGCAATTTTTTGAACTCGCGATTCTTCAGATCCAAGCCAACAATATGGTTACCCGCAGCGCGACCAAATACCAAGAGGTCAAGCAATGAGTTAGTACCTAAGCGGTTTGCACCATGCACGGATACACAGGAGCACTCACCAATGGCATATAAGCCATTGACAACTTCATTATGAATGCCATTTGCAGGCACAACCACCTGACCATGAATATTGGTAGGAATACCGCCCATCTGATAGTGAATGGTAGGCACTACTGGAATCGGCTCTTTAGTCACATCAACGTTTGCAAAGTTGATGCCGATCTCATAGACAGAAGGCAAGCGCTTCATGATGGTCTCGGCACCAATGTGCGTCAAGTCAAGTACTACATAGTCCCCGTTAGGACCACAACCGCGCCCTTCTTTAATCTCTTGATCCATACAGCGTGAAATGAAATCCCTAGGGGCGAGATCTTTGTAGGTGGGTGCGTAACGCTCCATAAAGCGCTCGCCATCTTTATTGCGCAAAATAGCGCCTTCACCGCGGCAACCTTCTGTCAACAATACGCCAGCACCAGCTACCCCAGTTGGGTGAAATTGCCAGAACTCCATATCTTCCAATGGAATGTCTGCGCGAGCCGCAAGACCCATACCATCACCAGTATTAATAAATGCGTTGGTAGATGCATCCCAAATACGGCCAGCACCACCAGTAGCTAGAAGCACTACCTTTGCTTCAAGAATGTAAACCTGGCCAGTCTCCATTTCAAGGGCAGTCACACCAACCACATCACCTTCATCATCACGAATCAAATCCAACGCCAACCACTCTACAAAGAAATTGGTTTTTGCGCGGACGTTACGTTGATACAAGGTATGCAGCATCGCATGACCAGTTCGGTCAGCAGCAGCACAAGCACGTTGCACTGGCTTCTCACCATAGTTTGCTGTGTGACCACCAAATGGGCGTTGATAAATCGTGCCATCTGGGTTACGGTCAAAAGGCATGCCAAAGTGCTCAAGCTCATACACTGCCTTAGGAGCTTCACGACACATAAACTCGATCACGTCTTGATCGCCTAACCAGTCAGAACCTTTGATGGTGTCGTAAAAGTGATAGTGCCAATTGTCTTCACTCATATTGCCCAATGAAGCACCGATACCACCTTGTGCAGCAACGGTATGTGAGCGCGTTGGAAATACTTTAGTTAATACAGCAACATTCAGGCCCGCTTCCGCTAACTGCAAAGAAGCACGCATACCTGAGCCACCCGCACCAACAATTACCGCATCAAAACGGCGGCGTGGCAATGATTTTTGAATTGCAGTCATCGAATTACACTTTCCACAAAATTTGGACGGCATAGGCCGCACAGGCTACGAGATACAGGACCGTTAACACTTGCAGCGTTAAGCGAATGCTGACAGGCTTGATGTAATCCATCCAGATATCACGAATACCAATCCAAGCGTGATAGAACAGGCTGATGAAAAACAAGAGCGTTAAGAGCTTCATAAACTGGTTGCTAAACAATGCAGCCCAGCCCTCATAAGTAGCGCTACCTGTAATGCAGTAGTCAAGCAGTAAAACAATCGTGAAAACCACCATGACAATGGCAGTTGCTCGCTGAATGATCCACTCTTTAAGACCGTAATGTGCGCCTACCACTAAGCGTTTTGGTCCAATCTGATAAATAGGCATGGGGTTTCCTTAAAAGATGTGCGCTTAGTACAAGCCGAATAATTTGAGACCTACAACAGCAGTCAAAGCCAGGCCAATAATCAGAACAATGATCGCAGAGCGATTAGATTCAGACTTTTCTACGCCGATTTCTAAATCGAGTAGCAGGTAGCGGATGCCCGCACAGAAATGGTGCAAGAAACACCAGATCAAACCAAGGCAAATAATTTTTACCAAGATGTTGCTCGTAAACGCTTGAAAGTTTTGATAGCTCAATTCAGATGCAAGACTCTGATCAAAGAGATACAGAATGAATGGCAACATGAGGAACATGACTGCTCCGCTGATGCGGTGAAGGATGGAAACTTTACCGGCCCAAGGAAGGCGATACTTCACTAACTGGGCTAGACCAATGTTGCGATAAACCGGTCTATCTTTTTTTACATTTTGCTGTGCTTCAACCATGGGTGATCTCGATCGTTAGGTGGAGGTTCAGTATGACTTTGTTGTGTTGCAACATATTCTATTGGAAACCATTACAAGGGTGGGGATTTTTTAGTGTTTATTAGCGTTATGTGGGGGTTTTAACCGATTTATTCAATGGAGCTTGTTCTCGTAATGCTGTTCAGAAGTGTCATATCTTGCATGCCGAATTTCTACTGGTTTATTCCCGTAGGTGAATGCCACCCTTTCCACTGAAAGGCTTGGCGCACCTAATGTCAAGTTCAAATGCCTTGCAAGGGTTTCATCAGCGGCTAAGGCCTTAATTTTTTCTTCAGCTCGCACCATATGGGTGGCAAATTGACTTTCGTAAAGGGCATAAACGGTGCCATGCCAGGCATTTAAAACATCTAAATTGAGCCCCTCAAAGCGCGCTCCTGGCAGCCAAATCTCTTCAAAAACAATGGGTTTGCCTGCATAGCTTTGCACGCGATCAATGTGAATAATGGCATCACCTGCCTTTAATTTAAGCAGGTTAGCGACGTAATCACTGGCTTTGGTCTGCTCGCAGGCTAAAAATTGGTTGGCTAAGTGAATTTTCTTGCCAGAATCGGGGGCAAGGTGCAAAAAACGATATTGCCAATCGTCCTCTTGATGAGTAGCCACAAAAGTGCCCTTCCCTTGGCGTCTCACCAAAAGGTTTTGGGCTGCTAATTCATCAATTGCCTTGCGCACCGTGCCCTGGCTCACCGCATAACGGGCAGCTAACTCTATTTCACTGGGAATCAGGTCCCCAGGAAGCCATTCAGAGGCTTGCAGGCTCGCCAAAATCATTGCCTTAATCTGCTCGTAGAGCGGGCTAAATGCAGCAACAGGCACATTTACATCTGACACATTCACTCCAAACAAGATCAATTAGATAAAATTTAGGTCATCCTGGTCTTATATAAGACATCATTGACAGTGTAAAGCGAAAGTCCATACACTTGAATGGATAATAGAAAAAGTTTTGATTATTTAACCTTCCTCTGGAGTTCTTAGTAATGGCAAAAGCCCCCATGCGTGTCGCTGTAACCGGTGCAGCCGGTCAAATCGGATATTCCCTTCTCTTCCGCATCGCCAACGGTGACATGTTGGGCAAAGATCAGCCCGTAATCCTCCAGTTACTTGAAATTCCAGACGAAAAGGCGCAAAAAGCCTTGGCTGGCGTCATGATGGAATTAGATGACTGCGCATTCCCACTCTTGGCGGGGATGACAGCCCATTCCGACCCAATGACTGCTTTTAAGGATGTCGACGTCGCCCTATTGGTTGGCGCTCGCCCACGCGGCCCTGGCATGGAGCGCAAAGATTTGCTCTCCGCTAACGCACAAATTTTCACAGCTCAAGGCAAGGCATTAAACGCTGTTGCTAAGAAGACTGTCAAAGTATTGGTAGTTGGGAACCCAGCAAACACAAACGCTTACATCGCCATGAAATCTGCACCAGATATTCCTGCAAAGAACTTCACAGCGATGTTGCGCCTAGATCACAATCGTGCGCTCTCGCAATTGGCTAGCAAGTTAAACAAACCAGTTGCCGATATTGAGAAACTTGTTGTTTGGGGCAACCATAGCCCAACGATGTATCCTGACTATCGCTTCGCAAGCATCGATGGCAAGTCTGTAAAAGATTCCATCAATGATCCAGCATGGAATAAAGATACTTTTATTCCAACCGTTGGCAAGCGCGGTGCAGCAATTATTGAAGCACGCGGACTTTCTTCTGCTGCTTCTGCAGCAAATGCGGCGATTGACCATGTCCACGACTGGGTACTGGGTACAAACGGCAAATGGGTCACTATGGGCATTCCTTCTAAGGGTGAATACAGTATTCCTGCAGAAGTGATCTATGGCTTTCCAGTAGTTTGCGAAAACGGCGAATACAAAATGGTTGAAGGTCTCGAGATCGATGAATTCTCTCGCGAGCGTATGACTCACACTCTTAACGAATTACTCGAAGAGCAAGCTGGCGTTAAGCACTTGCTCTCCTAAGGAAAATTTCAATGAAGAAAAACCTTCTCACCATAAGCTTTGCGCTCGCTTGTGTAGCTGGATCTGCCGCCGTAAGTGCAGCGAACGAAGAAGTATTTACTTGGACTTGCAGTGAAAGCAAGCAGTTCAAAACCTCTAGTACTGGTACTACCGAAAAAGTACGCTTGATTTGGGATTCCCAAACTTATGACTTAGATCGTCAAACTTCTTTGCCAGGTAGCCTGCGTTATAAAAATATGAACAGTGGTCATGACCTTGTGGTGTTGGGTAATAAAGCAATGCTGTTTAACATCAAAGCTGGCATAAGACTAGCTGATTTCTGCCAAACGCCAGAAATGAAAGCAGGTAAATTACCTCATTTGTTTGCTGGTACAGAACCTTTTGTATCGAACTAATCTCTGGACGAGATAAGCAAAAAGCCGAGAAATTCTCGGCTTTTTTATTTCCCGCTAAATTGCATTCTTAATGAAACAAGGGCTGCTGAGATGGTGCATCTTCTGGCATCTCAGCGTGTACCGCTTCACCCGAGCGATCGGGAAACAAAGGTGCTCCACAGTCATCGCACAACTCTGGCTCAAACAGCATGGCGTGGCGGAACACATCCTCAACCCCAGCATCATGCAAGGCATCGCAAATCTTTTTAATCGGACTCTCATCATCCGATAAATCGTTTAAGGCATCACTAGCAACACTTTCGCGATCATACAAAGGCCAAATGACTCCGTACATGATTTCGGAAGAACCCTTTACGCTGAAAGAAATGCGGTATTCATCCGCTTGTTCTTCGCCGAAAGCGCCCACCACGCAAGATAGACCCGCCGGCAAAATTCCTAAACCACTTTCCAGAAAGTTCACTGCTGCACGAATACTGAGAGGACGGACATGCTTGTCCGCTAAACGACAATTCGTAAAATAGGATTCTGGCAATAAAAGTTCAAACTCGCAGCCAGGCAATAAAGAGGCAATTGGTTCTTGCATCGCATTTTGCCAACCAATCAAGCTCACCCCACGCTCTTGACGTGCTGGCGGTTCTGCTTGCCAACGGAAAATTGGTGAACCACTCGGAGCGCTGAGGGCAGCAATAATGAAACGGGGATCCGCCAGAACTGCAATCGTCTCAGACATGTCGCGTAACTCTAACTTCACGTCTTTATTACAGATTGCGGCATTTGCTAAAGATTCTGTGAGTACGCGTGTTTGACAGTGCGAATGCGGCATTTGATCGATGCTGTAAAGCCACGGAACAATTGCAAGACGTGCGTCCGGTGCTGCAATTGCTGCATTGAGAGCTTGTGCAGTAGCTTCAATGATGGTGGACGGTAATGGTCCAGAAGGAATTTGATAACGCGTATGCGCAACGATGGGCATGGCTAACAACAGCACATCCCACTCCTGCCCGTCATGCTCCATTCTCAGAGACTCTGCCAAAGTTTCGGCGCTGTCAGCAAGCACTTCAAAGGCAACCGTATTAATGCGAAAGGTTTGGTCCAAAGCAGCGTCAATCACATTTTGATTTTGACTTTTAAGCAAACGCATCAAACGAACATTCAAACGGTCTTCCCAAAAACGATCTTCGATCTGACTGCCCGATGCCGCTAAAGAGATGGCATCCGAGACCAGCTTTTCTACCTCTGGAGAGTTACGCTGTGAGGATTTGGTGCGATGTATGGCCATTATTTTCTCTCCGCCCTTCTGAATACGGGCTTATCTAGCTTAGATTCTGCAGCAAAGAACTTGTAGCCATCTAAATTAAAACCTTTTAACTCTGCTGGATCCGTAATGCGATTCTCCACAACATAACGAGCCATCAAACCACGTGCCCGCTTGGCATAAAAAGAAATGATCTTGTACTTACCATCCTTAGCATCCTGAAACACTGGAGCAATGACCGGACAATCCAACTCTTTAGCTTGCAAGACTTTGAAATACTCTTCAGATGCAAGATTGAGCAACACGGGTTTCTTTTGTTTTTCCAAAACTTGTTTTATAGCATCAGTAACTCTGCTCCCCCAAAATGCATAAAGATCTTTACCGCGAGCATTCTGAAAAGTCGTACCCATTTCTAGTCGATAAGGCTGCATCAAATCTAAAGGTCTTAGGGCCCCATATAGTCCTGACAAAATCCGAATATGGTCTTGGGCAAAATCCACTGCTTTGGCGTTCAAAGTCTTTACATTAAATCCATCGTAGACATCACCGTTAAAAGCGTAGATCGCTGGCTTACTGTTTTCTTCCGTAAACTTTTTAGACCAATCACGATAGCGGCCCACGTTCAAGGTGGCCAACTGATCAGATAAACCCATTAAATCGGCAACTTCTTGAGGGGACAGTTTTTTCAACTCAGCAATTAGCTTAGAAGATTCCAAGACAAATTCTGGCAAAGTAGCCCCCTTCAGTTTGACGGGAGTCTTGTAATCTAGGGATTTAGCGGGTGAGAGGACGATCAGCATGGCACAATTTGAATATGTATTTTTACCATTCTAGCGACTCCCCGATTTATCTGCCCTAAAAGACCTCGAAGGACAAAACCATGGCAACCCATCCATCACAGAACGTAATCGACGTATATAGCTGGCCCACCCCTAACGGTCACAAGATTCACATCATGCTCGAGGAATGCGGTTATCGCCTAGATCGAGACTGGATAGCCCACCCTATTGATATTGGAGCCGGCGATCAGTTCAAACCTGAATTTTTAAGAATTAGCCCAAACAATAAGATTCCGGCAATCACCGATCCTAATGGGCCAGACGGCAAACCCATTCATCTGTTTGAATCTGGTGCCATTCTGCTGTATCTGGCTGGCAAGACTGGGAAGTTTTTGCCCAAGGACACTCGTGGAAAGTATGAAGTTTTGCAATGGCTGATGTTTCAAATGGGAGGTCTAGGCCCCATGCTCGGACAAAACCACCATTTTCGACTCTATGCTCCCGAGAAAATTGATTACGCCGTGAATCGCTATACCAATGAAGCCAAGCGTTTATATGGGGTCCTGGACACACAACTGAAAGATAATCCTTATATTGTCGGAAAAAGCTACTCCATCGCCGATATGGCCATTTATCCATGGACGCGAAATTGGAAAAATCAGGGAATTGATATCGATGCGTATCCTCATTTCAAACGTTGGTTTGAAATGATTGGCGAGCGTCCAGCAGTAAAACGCGGATGCGCTGTATTAACGGCATTGCGTAAGCCCTTGACTGATGACAAAGCGAGAGAGCAGCTATTTGGTTCCACTCAATATCAGAAAAGGAAATAAGATGAAGATTCAATCAGTCGGCGTGATTGGTGCAGGCACGATGGGTAATGGCATTGCGCAAGTTTGTGCAGTTGCTGGCTTAAATGTTGTTATGGTTGATATCAACGATGCAGCGGTGCAACGGGGCCTTGATCAAATCAGTAAAAGTTTAGATCGCTTAGTGAAGAAAGAAACCTTAACACCCGACGCAAAAGATGCCGCTCTCAAGCATATTAAAGGCAGCACTTCTTACGCAGACTTCAAAGGTCTTGATCTAGTCATTGAAGCTGCTACTGAAAACCAAGCCGTCAAAGAAAAGATCTTGAAGCAAGTTGATGAGATCGTCAGCAAAGACACCATCATCGCCACCAATACCTCTTCTTTATCAATCACTAAATTAGCTGCTCTTGATTCCAATCCAGCCCGTTTTATTGGCATGCACTTCTTTAACCCGCCACCCTTGATGGCTCTCATCGAGGTGATTCGTGGCTTGCAGACCAGTGATGCAACCCATGCTGCTATTATCGAAATGGCTAAGCGCATTGGGAAAGAGCCGATCACCGTAAAGAACTCGCCTGGCTTTGTCGTCAATCGTATTTTGTTGCCGATGATTAACGAAGCATTCTTCGTATTATCTGAGGGTCTTGCTAGCCCAGAGGATATTGATGCTGGTATGAAGTTAGGTTGTAACCAGCCAATTGGCCCGCTCGCTCTAGCAGACCTCATTGGCTTAGATACCTGCTTAGCAATCATGGAAGTCTATTTTGAAAACTTCAGCGACTCGAAGTACCGTCCTTGCCCACTCTTACGTGAGATGGTGGCTGCAGGTTATCTTGGTCGTAAAACTTGTCGCGGCGTGTATACCTACGATAAATAATTTTTCATTCAGCTTAACTTAACTCAACAGAAACTCGTGAACCCCATACCCCCCATCGTTCGTAAACTCGCTTATGCCGGCCTGATTCCTTTTGTCGTCCTTGCTCTATTAGTGCAATTAGCGCCAACCCCACTAAATTATTTAAGTGCAGAATCACTTGCAGGCTATGCAGCTGTCATCACTGCATTTATGGGAGCCTTACATTGGGGGGCAAGCCTACAGACGCTTGGTAAGGCACCAAGTGGGGATCGCTGGATAGACCGTAACGCTTGGGTTTGGGGAGTCATTCCTGCTCTGGTAGCTTGGCTTGCATTACATATCTACATTCCAGTTGGCTTGCTGATTCTGGCATCCACTTTAATAATTCAGCGCAATATCGATCAAAATACATATCAATATTATTTTTCTGATGAAGCGGCACGGGTTGCTTTTATGACGATTCGCAATCGCTTAACCTACGTTGCTGCTGCCTGCTTAACCTGGGCAGCCATCGTGATACTTTTTATTCAAGCATGAACATTTGATGACGAGTTTGTTTGCTAGCACTCCACCGCCACCCTTAGCGGAAGCGCTGCGTCCAAAAACCATTGATGAGGTCATCGGCCAATCCCATTTACTCGCCAGCGGTAAACCACTCAATCTAGCATTTGCTTCTGGCAAACCCCACTCTATGATTTTTTGGGGGCCACCTGGTGTTGGTAAGACTACTCTTGCGCGCCTTTCTGCTACGGCATTTGATCGCGAGTTCATCGCGATCTCTGCAGTATTAGCAGGCGTCAAAGAGATTCGAGAAGCCATCGAACAAGCCCAACAAAACATAGCGCAGTACGGTAAACAAACGATCTTGTTTGTTGATGAGATTCATCGCTTTAATAAGAGTCAGCAAGATGCCCTACTTCCTCATGTGGAGTCTGGCTTATTTACCTTTATTGGCGCCACCACTGAAAACCCTTCTTTTGAAGTGAACTCAGCATTACTCTCGCGAGCACAAGTCTACGTTCTTAAATCATTGAATACAGATGAACTGCATCAATTATTCAAGCGTGCACATCAACATGCTATGCCTGATGTGCAATTTGAAGATAGCGCAATCAGTACTCTCGTTGCTAATGCTGATGGTGATGCGCGTCGCCTTCTAAATCTTATTGAGCAGATTCGGAATGCTGTGTTGACCCCAAATGCTGAAGTGACAGTAGTTGACCAAGCCTTTATTGAAAATGCCGTCACTGTTCAAGCACGTCGTTTTGATAAGGCTGGCGATCAGTTTTATGACCAGATTTCTGCGCTTCATAAATCGGTGCGAGGCTCTAACCCAGATGCAGCGCTCTATTGGTTCTGTCGCATGCTTGATGGCGGTGCTGATCCACGTTACTTAGCGCGTCGCATTATTCGCATGGCTTGGGAAGATATTGGCTTGGCGGATCCAAGGGCAATGCAATTAGCCAACGATGCAGCACAAACATTTGAGAGATTGGGCTCACCAGAAGGCGAGCTTGCATTGGGTCAAGCAGTTGTGTACTTAGCGGTCGCCTCAAAAAGTAATGCAAGCTATATGGCATTTAATGCGGCTCGTGCTTATGTGGCACAAGATCAATCTAAGCCCGTACCCAATCACTTGCGTAATGCGCCTACCAAACTCATGAAAGCGCTTGGACACGGCACTGAATACCGCTATGCCCATGATGAGCCCCATGCCTATGCTGCTGGTGAATCTTATTTACCTGAAGGCATGAAAGAGCCGCACTGGTATGAGCCTGTGGAGCGGGGTCTTGAGAGTCAGATCAGAGAAAAGATGGCTTTCTTGCGCAAGCTCGATGAAGAGTCTAAAAAGAAATAAAAGGATGCTCTCAAATGATTGAAAAAATACCGGCTACTTTCTATTACGACATCATCTCCCCGTTTGCTTATTTATATATCAAGC
>Ga0136641_1000580_pt1 | contig 15670 bp, 19 predicted proteins | sample EliLak1302023Y_FD_115312 | JGI IMG/M metagenome (GOLD analysis project Ga0136641, IMG submission 115312) | Freshwater microbial communities from Elizabeth Lake, Yosemite National Park, California, USA - 13020-23Y | ecosystem: Environmental > Aquatic > Freshwater > Lake ...
CATTAATACCCGCACAGGTGTGCGTTTACCTAACGGTCAAATAGTTACTCTTGAGCAGGCTGGTCTAACTCGTGTCTACGTTGCTCCCGTTGTAACCGCTGAAGTGATAACTCCTGGGCCAACGCCGAGTCCTTCTTCCACCCCAGAGCCAACACCGACTCCTTCTCCAACCGCTTCACCCTCGGCATCGCCAACCAGTACCCCAACACCAACCCCAAGCCCAACACCGACGCCAACATCGCAGCCAAGTCCATCGCCTACTCCTTCTCCTTCATCTTCTCCAGAACCAACAGCAACACCAGAGCCAACCCCAACAGCAACCCAAACTCCAGCACCTCAACCATCTCCTATTTCAACCCCTTCTCCAGCACCTCAACCAGCGCCTCAGCCTCAACCAGCGCCATCCGTACCTGCTCCAGAATCTGCTCCCGCACCACGTCCAGACCCAATTGTAATTCCTGAACCTCCTGCCCCTGCACCAGAACCTCCTGCTGTTGAACCTGAGCCAACCCCAACTCCTGAGCCTGAACCTGTTGTTGAGCCTGCTCCTGCGCCAGAACCTCAACCAGAATCTGTACCTGAGACAGTACCAACCCCAGAACCTGAGCCTGCTCCTGCGCCAGAACCAACACCCGTTCCTGAGCCTGCTCCAATGCCTGCACCAGAACCCGTAATTGCACCTGTTCCTGCACCAGAACCTCCTGCTGTTGTTGAAGTAACTGCTGAGACTACAGCAGCAACGTGGGTTCCCGCTGTAGCACCAGAAACATATTTAACAAAAGATGAAATTAAATCTTATGAAGAAATTGGATTAGTACCAAATAACCCAAACCAACTTCCTACAGATGTACCAAAGCCAGCACCAAAAGAAGTTTTAGTTCCGCACATTCAAGTAGATGTACCTGGAGTTGAAAATGGCGGCATTCAATTTTTTGGAACTAAAGATGCTCCACAAGTTGTAGGTGAAGACGGTAACCTTACACCTTCAGCACCCGCACCAGGTTCAGGTGACCCAATCCCACCTGATGCAATCACTACCACTGACACATTTATTGGACAACCAGGCGGAACAACATTTAACGCCCCAGATATTGCTGTACCAGTAATTCTTGTCCCATTAGATGGAGCAATCGCGTCAATTCCTGGAGCAGAAGCGCTTAATCAAGCATTTGTTGCTTTATCCAATATAGGTAACGACATGTCTCCTGTTACTAGAAAAAAAGCAAAAAAAATCTTGGTGCTGACAACCGTCATCGCCGCAGTTCGTAGAAAGTTTGGTAACTAATGAAGCAGTTCTTTAAAGACATCTCTAGAGATTTTTTCAGCGAAATCTGGACTTTTGTTGGGTTGTTCTCTGCGTGGCTTGTTCTTACAGGAAGCGCAAAAACAGTCATTGGAAAGGTTAGTTTGATTTCATTTATTGTTTGGATGATAACGCTTAGACTGCGTAATCCCAAAGAATAATTGACAATTAGGTAAGGGCAAATCTAAGGAGAAACATGACACAAGCACAACTTAAGGCTGCTGCGGCAACCTACCTCCGTGCAGCAGCAGCATCTGTTGTAGCACTTTACATGGCTGGACAAACTGACCCAAAGGTTCTGCTCAATGCAGCAATCGCTGGTCTTGTTGGGCCACTTGCTAAGGCACTTAATCCAAAAGACTCATCATACGGAATTACTAAGAAGTAATTAAGGAGTAGCACCAGTGACAATGATTTTTACAACTATCGGCGTTGTCGCTGGTGCTCTTATTAGTCTTGGATTTTTATTTAACCCCTTTTATAAAAAGGTAAAGCGTTGGGCTTATTGGATGGAGCGCTTCATGCGCGACTGGGAAGGCGAAAAGGCTACTCCTGGTCGTGCGGCTGTACACGGAGTAATGGAGAGACTTAATAAATTGGACGGTGAACTTAGCAATAATGGTGGAAATACAACTAAAGATAAAGTCGATAGTTTGTATGAAAATCAAGTTAAGGTCATTGAAACTCAAAATATGATGCTTGATGCCTTTGTTGAAATGGGAGAAAGATTGATTGCTATTGAGAATTGCTTAACGGTTACCCCTACAAAAGCCCAAAATTAAGGGAAGATTAACCCATGACTGAAATCAATCCGTTTTACTCATTGAGTCGTGCCATAAGCGAAAACTATCGCAAAGGCGCTCGTGTAAACCGTGATACTGCTTCTTTTCATAATATGCAGACAGCCTTGGCTATGCATCATGCTCAAAACGAATCTGTAACTAAGCAGACAGCACAAGAAGCACGTTTGAGTGAAAAAGCAAAAAGTAACGCTCATTCACGAGCAACAGAGTTTTTTGGCACAGTTCACACGCACGCACAGCCAGGACAACCAGTTTCTATTAAGCATGGTGATATAGAAGCAAGTTACACTCCTGCTGTTCCAAAGGCACCCGCTGCTCCAAAGGCACCCGCTGCTCCAAAGGCAGGAAGAGTTCCTGTAAAGAAGAACAGAGGCGGAAAGAAGATTCGATAATGGCTGGCGTAATCCATTCTAGTGACGAGTCTTACAGCCATTTTAATGATGGCTTTCAAAGCCGAGTTAATCCCATGTCTGCAATTGATAAGAGTATTTTGAACTTTGCCATGACGTTGGCAGAAAACCCTGTTAAAAAGACTCATGGACAAATTGTAAGAAATTTTGGCATGTATCCCCCAGAGTTTTGGACTCGTGCACAACGTCTTTCTGACCATCCAGATATTTCCCCAAAAGATAAAAAAAGACTCTCAACAATTTTTCCAAGACAGGAGTAATTATGTTGTGTGCTAATTGCGACAAGCCAGCAATGTTTGAATATCGCCTTACGCAAGATACCTCTATTTTTTATTGTGGAAAAGACCTTCCTACGTTTTTAAACGAACGTCGTAAAGCAGGACTTCTCGCTATTACAGACGCAAATCAACGCGCTGAACAAACGGCCCTTGATGTTCTTTCTTCTGAAACTTCAAAGAAAAAACTGCCTAAAAAATTGAACCAATAAATGAAGGTAATTCGTAAATTTGCAATACAGGGTCACGCTGTACCATCTGGAGTGCATAGTCCTAGGGGACCATTTCCTCCTGAAATTTTAGCCCAACCTAAGATGGAAATGGGAGATACTCACTCGGATTCCTTACACGTTGGATTAGACGATATACGTTTTTTTAAATGCAAAGAATGCGAAAAAGTTCTTTTACAAGATGAACTAAATAACCACGAGTGCAGGGACTAAACCCTGACATAAAGTCAATGTTCTTGGATACTTACACGTAAGGTTCCCCTAAGCGCATGGGGAAATTCACAACCTCTATAGAGAAAGCAGAAAACACATGGCAGTAAATAATGCAGGTGCTCAATTAGACACCGCAGGAGAAATTGCAGTTGATTTTGTATGGGGCAATATTGCTCCACAACCAAATGATTCTCGTACAAATCGTTTAGACTTATCACTTGGAGACCACATTAACCTAGAATCAGGTTGGAATGGATTTCCACAATACTCACCAAACACGCCAGGTTATGACGTAGCAGGTCCAACCAACTACGTATTAGTAAACAATGTACTTGGTAAGTTAACAGCAGATGCAGATGACGTTATGAAGGACTCAGGTCTTACAGTTACAACTGCAGCAGGTGCAACTAACACTGCTACTCAGCCAACTGGTATTAACGTTACATCTACAACTGCAGCAACTGTAACCGTTGCTGGTGGAACAACCACATGGGCTGTTGGTAACAAGGTAACAATCTCTGCTGGTGTAGGTATCCCAGCAGCACTTGTTGGTACATGGTCTGTAACTGGTGGTTCAGGAAGCACACTTCAAATTGCTGGTTCAGGATTTACTATTGCCAACACAGGCGCTATTACACCTGGAACAGTTCTAAAGGGTGCAACTGGAACTATTAAGTCCCAGTCGATTGCTGGTGGTGCAACATCAATCGCACCAGGAGCAGCAGCAACAATTACTCCTTGGGCATAATCCTAACTAGTTAGGAATACTTATGGTTCGTCCGTCAGGTGGTGCAACAGGCTCTAAGGGCTCTGTTGCGCCGTCTGCGGGCGAATTAAATATTGCAATTGGCAATCAATTTGGTCCTCGTCAATTGTCAGGCATTGCAAAAATTACAGGGCCAGATTTTGGTGGAGTTCCTTCCGCTGCTTCGTATGGAGAATTTGATGAAATCATTTCTCTCATTAATGACAAACAAACATTAAGTCAATACAATCCCAGCGATGGTATGGAATACAACAATCTTGCCGAAATGGAAGGCGCTCAAAGCGGTGAAGACGAAACTCCCGCAGAACTTACCCTTGTTCCAACCTCCACAATTAATCCTGAACGTCCACGTACAGTAGCGGCTGGTTTTGATAAAATAGAAAATAAAATTACCGTCGTATTTCGTGACGGAACATTCTACAACTACTACGAGGTAAGCCCATCAGAGTGGCAGGCTTTTAAAGCCCGCGTATCCAAGGGGCGCTATATCTATTCTTATTTAGATTCTAAACCTCGTGGCCCAGCAGATGTTGCTGGAATTTCTGCTGTAGCACGCAAAGCCTTCTATCGCATTGCTCGTTCTACTCAAGTACAATCTAAAGGTCGACCAGGAAAACCCCCTAAACCACAGAAACCGTGATATGCCAAAGGTACACAACATCGGACCAGTGTTTGTTCAAGTAACTAAGTTTCCATATAAATGGGGTATAAAGTTAGTTACTCGCGGGTGGACGCAAGAGATAGAAGAACCCTTTAGAATTGCAACACCAGTTATAGTACGCTTGCCTAAATACAAGGCACTAGTCTTTGGACGGTGGAATGGTATGAAGAATGAAGAAGAAGCGTTAAATGGAGCACTACACACACGGGATGTGACATATGATGATTTTACGAAAGAAGCAGGCTGGACACCAGCCCCAGACGCGCATCGAGAAACGAGTGGCGACACTCTCCACTCCAGATTTGCTTTTATGGATGGAGCAGTCGATGTACACAATTGGCAAACTAATAACGGCGTGGCAAAAGAATCCTAACGAAACTTTAATTGATGAAGTACTTATGGGCACCGAAGTTTTTCATGCCATAGCAAAAGAGTTAAAACAACGTACCAAGAGTATGCTATAAATACATGGAAAAAGAATACGACGATAAAAAATTTGAAGAGATAAATCCCGAATTTTATGCGCAAGAAGAAGTTCTTCCTGAAGACGTTCCAGACGAACAGTTAGATGAACTATCTCAACAGTTTGTTGACAAACTTATCGACAAGATTATGGACTTTCTTAAAGTTCTTGTGGGCCACGATTTGCACGCGTATCAAAAGCCGTTGGCTCGTCGCATTATTGAATCCGTTATTATTAACGATGGTGAAGAAGTTACGGCTTTAGCATCTCGTCAATCTGGAAAATCAGAAACGGTAGCAGATACGGTAGCCACTCTCATGATTTTGCTTCCCCGCCTTGCAAAGTTATACCCTGACCTCCTTGGCAAGTTTAAAGATGGCTTATGGGTTGGGCTGTTTGCTCCTACTGAAGGACAGGCTGAAACGCTCTTTGGTCGTACCGTTACACGCTTAACTTCAGAACGTGCCATTGAAATTCTTGGAGACCCAGAGATAGATGATTCTGCAGCAAAAGTTGGTGGAGTAACTCGTCAAATTAAATTACGCAAATCTGGTTCTACTATCACAATGATGACCGCAAACCCTCGTGCAAAAATTGAATCTAAGTCATTCCATTTGATTGTTATTGATGAGTGTCAAGAAGCAGATGATTTTGTTGTATCTAAATCAATTTCTCCAATGCTTGCATACTACGCAGGAACAATGGTAAAGACTGGCACTCCAACAACTAGTAAAAACAATTTTTACAAGTCTATTCAGTTAAACAAGCGACGTCAAACAAACCGTGGTAATAGGCAAAACCATTTTCAATGGGATTGGAAAGATGTAGCAAAATTTAATGTTAACTACGAAAAGTTTATTAAAAAAGAAATGCTACGTATTGGAGAAGACTCAGATGAATTTCAAATGTCTTACAACTGCAAGTGGCTTCTTGAAAGAGGCATGTTTGTTACTTCGAACATTATGGATGAGTTGGGCGACACTTCTCAAGAACTGGTTAAGGTATGGCATAAAACCCCAGTCGTTGTCGGCATCGACCCTGCTCGTAAAACTGACTCTACAGTCGTTACTGTGGTTTGGGTTGATTGGGACCGTCCTGACGAGTTTGGTTATTTTGACCATCGCGTTCTTAATTGGTTAGAACTTCAAGGAGACGATTGGGAAGAACAGTATTTTCAAATTGTTAACTTCCTCAGTAACTACGACGTACTTGCTGTTGGCGTAGACGGTAATGGTGTAGGCGACGCTGTAGCCCAACGCCTGACTTTGCTTTTACCTAGAACAGTAGTCTCTGCTGTTACTTCTTCGCCATCAGAACAATCGCGACGATGGAAACACTTGCAAGCATTGATTCAAAGAAAAATGCTTTCGTGGCCTGCTCACGCAAAAACTCGGCGCCTTAGAACTTGGAAGAGGTTTTACCAGCAGATGACTGACCTAGAGGTAACTTATAAAGGTCCTAATTTTTCAGCATCGGCTCCTGATGAAAGTTACGCTCATGACGATTTTGCAGACTCTTTGGCTATTGCTTGTTCTCTTACTAAAGAATTAACAATGCCAGAGGTATCAGTTTCTAGCAATCCTTTTTTTTAGTTCGACCACACAAACTGCTTAAAAGGGTGGAAACTATGTATCAGGAAAAGGCCTTTCCAAAACATCCTTAAGGAGTCAATATGACAATTTCACCAGCACCACAATTTCCAGAACGCGCACCTCAGAATTATGAGATGAAGGGTTCAGGCAACGAAATGCGTCGCGGACCACTTCGTTTTGAAGAGGGTATTGCAACCGACACAGATGTACCAAATGATTTCCAAATTGGTATGTCATCAGGCGCCGCTACAATGCCAGGTCGTCCAAACCGTAACGCACCAGTGCACACAAAGACTGCAGCAGAAACAATGGCTGAGCGTGCACACGTAGGTTCAGCATCATGGGTAGAAGCACCAACATTCCTTGGCGAATTTGCACATGGAACAATGAATGACTACTCAGCAGCACAGATTGAGACAGTTGCTCGTTCAGGTGGACGTCAGCAACGTCAGTCCGCAACAGTCGTAAACGACTAATTAGTTTAAGACAGACGCCGACCAGCCCCTACATTAGTGTGGGGGCTGTAAGGCTATCTTTGGAGGAGATATGAGAAAACCCGCTAACCCAAAACTGTACGCAACCGTTGTTGCGATGGCACGGGCTAAATACTCTTCATATCCAAATCCTGGGGCCAGTGCATGGGTGCACAAGCGTTACATTCAAGCAGGCGGGCAATTTATTGAAACAACAGAAGCCACTCGTAAATTGACTATGGCTAAGCGCAAGCAGGATAAAGAAAAAATAAAACATCTTGAAGAAAAAAAAGATATTAAGAAAGATAAGAAGAAGTAATGTCATTTCTTGATTTTAGCCCCCCATCATATAGAGCGGCATCAAGCGACCTTACAATCTCTATTTCTCCCCTTGGACTTGTAGAACTTGCTGATGAAGAATTTGAAGTACACGGTCCTCGTTTAAATCGTTATTCACTCAACTGGGCAATGTATCTTGGTCACCACTATGGTTACCGACGTGAACAAGGTGAAATGCAAATTTCGGTTAACTACTACCGTGCATTTAATGATTATCTTTCACGATTTACCTTTGGTAATGGTGTTCATTTTCGTTCTCCAAAAGCAACAGAAGCAATTGTTCCAGACCGTTTAGAGCGTATTTGGGAAGTAGATAACGACAAAATGCGTGTCCTACTTGAGATGGGGCAACAAGGCGGGTGCACAGGCGATGTATTCGTAAAGATTGCTTACGAAGAACCTTGGACAGACTCTGCTGAACATTTTCACCCTGGTCGCGTTCGGCTTCTTCCAATGAACTCTTCTTTTTGTTTTCCAGAATTTCACCCCCACGATAGAGCGCGACTTCTTCGTTTTAAACAAAAGTATCGTTTTTGGGGAACATCTCTTGAAGGAACTCGTCAAGTATTTACTTACACTGAAATTCTTACTGATGACGTTATTGAAGAGTACGTTAACGATGAGTTAATTGATTCACGACCAAATCCACTTGGGTTAATTCCTGTGGTGCACATTCCAAATGTGCCAGTATCTGGTTCTCCCTGGGGTCTCTCGGACGCACACGACATCATTACTATCAACCGCGCATACAACGAAATTAGCACTGATATCGCTGACATCATTAACTATCACGCATCGCCTGTCACGGTAATTATTGGTGCTAAAGCCTCTAACTTAGAAAAAGGCGCTAAGAAGGTTTGGGGCGGTCTTCCAAAAGATGCTCAAGTCTTCAACCTTGAGGGAGGTGCACAAGGCATCGACGGAGCCTTAAAGTACCTTGAACTCCTCAAGCGCTCAATGCATGAAATTATGAACATTCCAGAAACCGCACTGGGTCAAGTTCAAGCAATCTCCAATACTTCTGGTGTTGCTCTCTCTATTCAGTTTCAACCATTGATGAATCGTTACTCACAAAAGGTTGCTCAGTATGGTAAAGGACTAGAACGTATCAATGAACTTGCCCTCCGTACTTTATTTCTTAAAGAACCAGAAACAATGGTTTATAACCCAGATGAAGACGGTCCAATAAAAGAGGGTCAAGTCACACAACTAGACCCCAATGACCCGCTCTCATACATGAACTATGTTCAATTCCCACCCCCACTTCCATTGGATAAACTGATTGTGCTCAACGAAATCCAAACTAAATTGGGAATGGGCCTTGAATCTAAAGAAGGCGCACTTCGTGCCCTTGGCGAAGAGTTCCCAGAAGAGAAGTTGCAGGAAATTCGCTCTGAACTCCTTGCTGATGTGGAAGCAGATGGCGCTTTACAACTTGTAAAAATTCAAATTCAAAAGGCCATTATGGATATGACTGGCATGATGCCAGGACCTGATGGAAATTCTGCAATTCCTATGCAACCAACTCAACTTGGAGATGGCGACATTATGGGTGACGGAGTTGAAGGAGCCCCAAATAAAGACAATTTAGAAGACCCCAACAAACAAGCAATGGCTGAGGTAGAAAATGAAGCCGAGGCTCAGGTACGAAACAAACTTGTCACAGATGCCTATGGAACAAAGATTCCACAAAGGAGAACTATAGACAAGGATTAAAAATTTCTGATGAATAATCAGGATATAGCAAGACAAAAGCGATTAAATGTAATGCAATTATCTCACTATAACCAAGTGGCACGCCGCAAGGCAATTCGGACAACGACCCAAGAAAGATAAGTGACCTATTATGGCCGATAATCAATTAGAAGTTACTGCAACAGAGAACCTAGTTCCAGCAGCAACAGAAGTGTTTCAGAATGAGGTGGACTCTGTGGCATACAGCGCAGATGACCTTGCCAAGGCTCGTGAGCAAGAAAAGGCAAAGTTGTATCCTCAAATGGAAAAAATGAAAGAGGAACTTGCGACCCTTAAGAAGGCTCGTGAAGAAGAACTTGCTAAAGAGGCTGCTCGTGCGTCTGCACGTGAAGCAAAGAAAGCAGAAGAAGCATCAAAGGCAAAGCAAAAAGAAGAAGAAGAACTTTCTGTTAAAGAACTCCTTTCTAAGAAGGAGCAAGAATGGCAGTCTCAATTAGAGGCTGAACGTCTTGAGAGAGAACGTGCCTTTGCTCTGTTAGACCAAGAACGAAAGTTCCAAGAGTTAACAAACTATCGTCAGAGTCGTCTGGAACAAGAGCGGGATAATATCGTTCCTGAACTTATCGATTTGATTAGTGGTAACTCAAAAGATGAAATTGAGCAAAGTATTACAATGCTCAAAGAGAAATCTGCAAGTATTTCACAGTCTGTTCAACAGGCTATGCAAAATGCAAAACAGCAAATGGTAGGAACTCGTGTTACGAGCCCTGCCGCAGGACCCCTCGATAATGACTCGTCACAACAATCGTTAACTCCTGATTCAATCAGGGATTTGTCAATGGCAGAATATGCGAAACAAAGAGCCAAACTTCTTGGCACAGCCGCCAGCAATCGTGGTCAGGGACTGTTCGACCGTTAATCCCTAAAACAACTACTGAAAGGACTTGACCTACATGGCAAGTGCAATTACAGGAACAGGGCAACTCGCTTCTGCTCCAACCGCTTACTCTGGTTCAAACTCATCTTTGAATCAAGCAATTCAAGTAATATGGTCGAAGGAAATTCTATTCCAGGCTATGCCAATCCTCCGCTTCGAACAGTTCGCTGTTAAGAAGACTGAACTTGGCGTTGCTCCTGGTCTACGCGTTAACTTCCTCCGTTACAAGAACTTCGCTGTCGACCCAACACCTCTTACAGAAGGTGTTCGTATGACAACATCTGCACTCACAGCAGAGCAGATTGCAATCACAGTTGCAGAACACGGCTACGCAGTAGCAGTTTCTGAACTACTTCTTAACGCATCATTTGATGATGTTATGGCGTCTGCTTCACGTCTTCTTGGTCGCCACATGGCACAGTACCTAGACGTACAGGCACGCAACACACTCTCTGCTGCAACATCTGCTGTCTTCGGTTACGACCGTACAGGCATCACAGGCGGCGCTTTCACGAACTACGATGAAGGCACAAAGGGAACATCAATTGCTGACCTCGATGGAAACCACAAGTTAACAACAGGTGCAATCAAGGATGCTGCTCTTACCCTTGCTGGTAAGAACATCCCACGCCTTGGCGAAACCTACGTACAATTCGTACACCCAAAGCAATCAAGAGACCTTCGTTCAAACCCAGAGTTTATCGAAGTAACTAAGTACGCTGCTCCAGGTAACTTCATGCTAGGTGAAATTGGTCGTCTTTACGACGTAGTATTCATCGAAACAACACAAGTTAGATTGCTTGCTGCTTCTGGCTCATACACAACCTCTACTCTTGTTGGTCTTCCAGCAAGCCAGGGTGATATTCCTGTAAAGGCTAACACTGCCCCAGGACATGGTGGAAATCCAGAGTCTGCTGATTACACAGCAGAAAGGGGTTACCTAACATCAGCAACAGGAAATGCTGCAGATGTTTACGAATCAATCATGATTGGTGACAACGCATTTGGTCACGCAATCTCTCTCCCAGTTGAACTCCGTGATGGTGGCGTTCTTGACTTCGGTCGTGAGCACGCACTTGCATGGTACGCAATCTGGGGACTCGGTGTAATTACCGACCAGGCTATCGTCAAGGTTTACACAAACTAAGACATCGATGTTGTTTGGGGGTCCTACTCCTTCCTGGACCCCCAAGCACATCATAATAAAAATCTAACTTAGGAGAATACACATCGTGGCAAATACACCAACAAGTCCGCTTGACGCAACAGGTCGTGCAGCGGAAATTGCATCAAAGAAAAATGCAGCAGAATTAAAAAAGCGCAAAGATGAAATTTCTATTGCGGCTCAGATTGAAACAGAGAGTCTGGAAAATGACATCTTTGACCCAAAGCAACCAGACGCTCCACTTGTTCTAGATGAGATTGAAAATGTAGGCGTATCAACAGCAGGTGACATGGTAGTTATTCGTACCATCACTGATATTGATGAAATGACTTACGGAGTTGGAAACCACTACACCTTTAAAGCAGGTGTTAAGTATCGGGTGCCTGCAAATCTTGCAGGATATCTTGAACAACTTGGTTACATTTGGCGCCCTAACTAAATAGTTAGCACGTCTTCAGTAGTCCGACCCTCATCTGGTTCCCGCCCTCCTCCCAGATGGGGGTTGGACCTTTTTATTGCACCATAATGCGAGATGATTCTTGCAGTATTTTACGGAGGTTACGTGGCTACAGTAACAAGTATGGCAGAACGCCTGCGCTATGAATTAGGCGATATCGGTCGTTCATTTGTATACCAGTTTGTTGCTGATGGCCTTACTAATCGTTTTCTTATACCTTATTCTCCTCTTGATGGCGTTAATTTAGTCGTCAATAAAAACGGCGTTGATATTTCTACCGCCGTAGAGGTAGAGGAATCAACAGGCTATATTGTCTTGGATGTAAAACCAACCGCTGGAGCGGTAATCGTTGTTGCAGGAAATTACTATAAATATTTTACAACGACCGAAATTTGCGAATATGTTTCTACCTCTTTTGAACAACACTCAGCATTTCACACGGACGCATATGGTCGCAATGTCAGCATAATGAATCTTCCAACCTTAGAAGAATACCCCGTTATTGTATATGCATCTACCTTGGCGCTTTATACTTTGGCTACAGATGCCTCATTTGATATTGATATTACTGCACCAGATGGCGTAATGATTCCTCGTTCTGAACGTTACCGCCAGTTAATGCAGATGATTGAAGTGCGCAAAAATCAATATAAAGAGTTGTGTTCACAATTAGGAATTGGTCTTTATAAAATTGACGTATTTTCATTGCGTCGCATTTCAAAAAGCACAAACTTTTATGTTCCAATTTATCAACCTATGGAAGTGGATGACCAATCATTCCCTGTCCGTGTTCATCTACCGCTGCCCACATACGGCAACGTCATTAAGCCTCCAGTGACAGTAGTTCAAGACCTCAATATTTATGAGGGAGATGACTATTCGTTTACTATACGTCTTGATTTTGAAGTGGATGCCTTAATTCCTTTAGCACAAATTAAAGGTATTGCAGGGTCAGCAAACGCCATTACAGCGTTTACTATTACAAAGCCCGATGTTGGCGCAGATGATGGTGATGGATTGAGGACTCTCACCTTGTCTTTAACAGGAAATCAAACGCGTATGTTGCCTAGAATTTCTTACTACGATGTACAATTAACAAACGCAGATAACATAACCCATACTTACGTTTCTGGAAAAATCTTTAAAACATCCGAGGTGAGCATATGACCCAATATCAACGCCCAGGGTCCAATCAAGTTGCAATTGCAGTCAATGATGTAGTTCTTATAACTACTCCAGAAGGTACTTCACATCCTTCAGGTTGCGGCTGTGGTGTCTGCGCTGGTGGCGGCGCAGTTACAGGAGCCCAAGGAACCCACGGAACACAGGGCGTTCAAGGCGCTACTGGTACACAGGGTGTTCAAGGAATCGCTGGTGCGGTGGGTTCTGTTCAAGGAATTGTTGGTTTGGTGTCTTATGAATTTACGCAAGGAACTGCAAGTTCGTCTTGGATAATTAATCATAATTTAGGATTTAAACCAAACGTTACAGTTGTAGACTCAGCAGGTACAATCTATGAAGGCGAAATTACTTACACTAATACGAACTCACTTACGGTCACCTTTTCAGCAGCATTTAGTGGTAAAGCATATTTATCCTAACTATCTAACTCTTTAAGGAGAGACCGCAATGGCAAGAAAGTTTCTTACACCAATTGATTTAAACAAGTTAGAACTTCAAAATGCAAGAGTTCAAAACTTAGCCTCTGCTCCTGGTTCTCCTGTAGTTGGTCAGATTTACTTTGATACATCACTTGGCTACCTTCGCACATGGGATGGTGCTTACTGGATTAACACAAGCGCAGGTGCACAAGGCGCGACTGGTTCGCAAGGTACTGCAGGCTATGTTGGTTCAAATGGTTCTCAGGGTACAACAGGTAACACTGGTAGCCAAGGAACAACAGGCACACAAGGTAATACTGGTTCTCAAGGAGTAACAGGTACACAAGGTACAACTGGTTCACAAGGCACAGTTGGTAGCCAAGGTACAATAGGGTCTCAAGGTACAACAGGAAGCCAAGGAACAGTTGGTAACACTGGTTCTCAAGGAACTACGGGTAGCCAAGGAACTGCAGGTAACACTGGTTCTCAAGGCACAACTGGTACTCAAGGAACTGTAGGTTCCACTGGTAGCCAAGGTACAACAGGTAACACTGGTAGCCAAGGAACCACAGGTACTACAGGTTCTCAAGGTACTACTGGTACAACGGGTTCACAGGGAACAACTGGTACTCAAGGTGGGCAAGGAGATACTTATTCTTCTACATCCACAACATCATTTACTTTAGGTGCAAGCGGTAGCCAAACAATTACTACCGCCTCAACTGTTTTAGATTATTCAGTAGGTCAAGATATTGTTGTTGCATACGACGTATCAAATATTCAGTACGGTATTGTTTCCTCATACAGTGCTGGAACTTTAGTCTTCAATAAGGTTAAATTTATTGGTTCTGGAACATACTCATCTTGGTCAGTTAACTTAGATGGTGCAGTCGGCGTTGCAGGAGCACAGGGCACAACTGGAACTACTGGTTCTCAAGGTACAACAGGTAACACTGGTAGCCAAGGAACAACAGGTAACACAGGTTCTCAAGGTACAACAGGTTCTACTGGAAGCCAGGGAACTACAGGTAACACAGGTAGCCAGGGAACTACAGGAACTACTGGTACACAGGGAACTACTGGTACAACTGGTTCACAAGGAACCACAGGTAGCCAAGGTTCCGTAGGCTCTACAGGTAGCCAAGGAACTACTGGTACAACAGGTAGCCAAGGAACAACAGGTGCACAGGGAACAATTGGTTCTACTGGTTCACAAGGAACTACAGGAACTACTGGTACACAGGGAACTACTGGTACAACTGGTTCCCAAGGAACCACAGGCAGCCAAGGAATCACTGGTAATACTGGCTCTCAAGGAACCACAGGTACACAGGGTACTACAGGAACCACTGGCTCCCAAGGTACTACTGGTTCACAAGGAACTAATGGTCTTGCTGGAGATACCTACTCTTCTACCTCTACAACTTCCTTTACTTTAGGTTTAGTCGGTAGTCAAACAATTACTACTGCTTCAACCACACTAGATTATTCTGTAGGTCAAGACATTGTTGTTGCCTATGACGTAAACAATATTCAATACGGTATCGTATCTTCTTATAGCGCTGGAACTTTAGTCTTCAATAAGGTTAAATTTATTGGTTCTGGAACTTATTCATCATGGTCTGTCAATTTAGATGGTGCAGTAGGTGTTGCTGGAAGTCAAGGAACCACTGGTACTCAGGGAACTACTGGTAGCCAAGGCACAACAGGTACACAGGGAACAACTGGTACAACTGGAAGCCAAGGTACGACTGGAAGCCAAGGAACTATAGGTAACACTGGTTCACAAGGAACTACTGGTACAACTGGTAGCCAAGGTACAACTGGTTCTACTGGCTCACAGGGTACAACGGGTACTACAGGGTCTCAAGGAACAACAGGCAGCCAAGGAACTACAGGCTCTACAGGCTCACAGGGAACCACAGGAACTACAGGGTCTCAAGGAACAACAGGAAGCCAGGGAACTATCGGTTCTACAGGTAGCCAAGGTACAACTGGTACAACAGGTAGCCAAGGTACAACAGGTAACACTGGTAGCCAAGGAACGACTGGTTCACAGGGTATCCAAGGCACTAACGCTGGAATCCTCAGCGTTGGTTCTGGCCTATCACTTTCAGGTGCTGGAGCACTCACAGTTGATACCACAACAATTGCTACTAAGGCGTATGTAGATGCAACTGCAACTGGACTAGATGTTAAAGCATCAGTTCGTGCGGCAACTACTGCTGATGGAACTCTTGCTACAGCCTTTGCTAACGGTCAAGTTATTGATGGTGTGACACTTGCA
>Ga0136641_1000581_pt1 | contig 15655 bp, 10 predicted proteins | sample EliLak1302023Y_FD_115312 | JGI IMG/M metagenome (GOLD analysis project Ga0136641, IMG submission 115312) | Freshwater microbial communities from Elizabeth Lake, Yosemite National Park, California, USA - 13020-23Y | ecosystem: Environmental > Aquatic > Freshwater > Lake ...
GCTGAGCCTGGCCAACGTGGTGCTGACGCCGCACATCGCCAGCGCCAGCGTCGCCACGCGGCTGGCGATGGCCAACCTGGCCGCCGACAACCTGATCGCGGCGCTGACGGGCGGGGTGGCCGCCACGCCCATCAACGCCGCCGCGCTGGTCAAGCGCGCTTGAACGGCGCCGGGTCGATCGGCAGCGAACGCACCCGCTGGCCGGTCAGCGCGAACAGCGCGTTGACCACGGCCGGCGCAATGGGTGGCGTACCCGGCTCGCCGATGCCGCCCGGCTCTTCGCTGCTCTTCACGATGTGCACTTCCACCTTGGGCATCTCGTTCATGCGCAGCATCGGGTACTGGTGGAAGTTGCCCTGTTCGACGCGGCCGTCCTTGAAGCTGATCTTGCCGTAGAGCGCCGCCGTCAGGCCGTAGACGATGGCGCCCTCGATCTGGCGTTCGATGGTCAGCGGGTTGACCGTCATGCCGCAGTCGACGGCCGCCACCACGCGGTGCACACGGGGCGTGCCGTCGGCGCCGACGCTGACCTCGGCCACCTGGGCCACGTAGCTGCCGAAGCTGGACACCACAGCGATGCCGCGTGCCACGCCCTTGGGCAGTGGCGTTCCCCAGCCCGCCTTCTGCGCCGCCAGCTCCAGCACCGCCTTGTGGCGCGGCGACTTGCTCAGCAGGGCCCGGCGGAATTCGAAGGGGTCCTTGCCGGCCGCAGCGGCCATCTCGTCGATGAAGCCTTCGGTGAAGAAGCCGTTCTGCGAGTGGCCCACCGAACGCCAGAACCAGACCTGCGGCCCGGGTTCCCTGCGGCCGTAGGCGATGCGCTGGTTGGGGATGTCGTAGGGGTGGTCGACCAGGCCTTCCAGGGCCATGGCATCGACGCCGTTGGCGGGGAGCTGCATGAAACCCGAGCCGGCCATGATGGACGGTGAGCCGACGCCGGCCTTCAGCATCGTCAGCGCACCCTGGTCGTCCAGCGCGCCCGAGAAACGGGCCACCGAAGGCGGGCGGTAGAAGCCGGCCGCCATGTCGTCCTCGCGGGTGTAGATCAGCTTCACCGGCTTGCCGCTGATCTTGCTGAGCAGCGTGGCGTCGATGGTGAAGTCGGGCGCGAAGCGGCGGCCGAAGCCACCGCCGAGCAGCAGGGTATTGATCTTGACCTTGGCCGGCGTGACCTGGGCCACCTGGCCCAGGATGCCCTGCGCCGGCCCCTGGCTTTGCGTGCCGGCCCAGATCTCGACACGGTCGCCCTGCACCCAGGCCGTGCAGTTCAGCGGCTCCATGCAGGCGTGCGCCAGGTAGGGGGCTTCGTAGCGCGCGTCCAGCGTCTTGGCGGCGTTGGCGCTGGCGTCGCGCGGGTTGCCCTGGTCCAGCGCCACGGCGTCGGCTTCACGGGCGCCTTCGTCCAGCATCTCGCTGATGGCCGCACTGTTGAGCTGGCCGGCCGCACCGAGGTCCCACTGCACATCCAGCGCATCGCGGCCCTTCTTGGCGGCCCAGTAGCCGCGGGCCAGCACGGCCACCCCCGAGGGCAGGGTGATCACCTGCTGCACGCCCTTGACCGCCTTGGCCGCCGCCTCGTTCACGGCCTTGGGCTTGGCGCCCGCCGTTGGCGCGCGGGCCATCACGGCCACCAGCATGCCGGGCACCTGGGCGTCGATGCCGAAGCGCGCACTGCCGTTGCTCTTGGCCACGGTGTCCAGGCGTTTCGTGGGCTTGCCCAGCAACTTGAAGGCTTTGCTGTCCTTCAGCTTGGGCTTGGCCGGCACGGGCAGCCTGGACGCCGCAGCCACCAGCGAACCGTAGCTGGCCTTCTTGCCGCCGGGCCCGCTGACCGTGCCCTTGTCGGTGGTCAGGGTGGACGCATCCACCTGCCACTGGGCGGCCGCCGCGGCCACCAGCATTTCGCGCGCCGCGGCGCCGGCCTGGCGCATCGGCAACCAGTTGGCGCGCACGGTGGTCGAACCGCCCGTGGCCTGCATGCCGAACATCGGGTTGTTGTAGGCCTGGTCGACCGGCGCCTGCTCGACACCGACCAGGGGCCAGTCGGCGTCCAGTTCCTCGGCCACCAGCATGGGAATGGCGGTGAGCACGCCCTGACCCATCTCGGACGAACCGCAGACCACCGTCACGCGGTTGTCGGCGGCGATGCGCACATAGGCGCTGAGTGCGGTGGCGCCGGCCGCCGCGGCACGGCCCGTGGCGGGCAGCGCAAAGGCGACCACGAGGGCGGCGCCGGACTGCAGGAAGGCGCGGCGCGACGGCGCGGCGCCGGGGGTGGCCGCAGTCGCCGCCGTGTCCGTTGCGGTGCCGTGTTCGAGCTTCTTGTCCATGCTCAGCCCGCCTTGCGCAAGCTGACCGCGGCGGTCTTGATGGCCGCGCGGATGGGGTTGTAGGTGCCGCAGCGGCAGATGTTGCCGCTTATCGCGCTGTCGATGTCGGCGTCGCTGGGCTGCTTGTTCTTGGCCAGCATGGCGCAGGCGCTCATGATCTGGCCGCTCTGGCAGTAGCCGCATTGCGGCACGTCGTGCGCGACCCAGGCGGCCTGCAGGGCCTTGCCGGCCTGGGTGCCCGCCATGGCCTCGATGGTGGTCACCTTCTTGCCGGCGAGGCTGGACAGCAGCGTGCTGCACGAACGCACGGCCACGCCGTCGATGTGCACGGTGCAGGCTCCGCACAGCGCCACGCCGCAGCCGAACTTGGTGCCGGTCAGTTGCAGGTCTTCGCGCAGCGCCCACAGCAGGGGCATGTCGGGTTCGGCGTCCAGCGCCACGGCCTTGCCGTTCACATTCAGCGTCAACATCGGTGGGTCTCCTTGAGTTGCAGCGGAAAAGCGTACTGCAAGGCAAGCCGCCTTGCACCCGCCGGACTGAGACAATGCGCAGATGCCTGAATGGATCCTGCTGGCACTGCTGGCGCTGAACCTGTTGTTGTTGATCGTCCTGGTCTTGCGCCGCGCCCCGGACACCGCCCGCGAAAGCGCCGCCGCGAGCGCCGCCGCCACGGCCACCGTCAACACCGCCATCGAAAGACTGGAACGCGAACTGCGCGACGAACTGGGCCGCCAGGGCCAGACCACGCGCGGCGATCTGGGCACCTTCCAGCAGATGCTGCTGACCCAGGGCGGCGACACGGCGCGCACGCAGAACGAGCAGATCGACAGCTTTCGCACCCAGCTCGCCAGCACCCAGCAGGCCGTGGCCGATGCGCTGACGCAAGCGAGCCAGGGCCTGGCGCTGCAAAGCCAGGGCGCGCGCGAAGCGCAGGACGCCGCGCTGCGCCGCTTTGGCGAGGGCCTGGGCGAACAGTTGCGGGCCCTGTCCGAGGCCAACGAACGCCGGCTTGCCGAGGTCCGCACGGCGGTGGAAACTCGGCTGGTGTCGCTGCAGGACGGCAACGAAAAGAAGCTGGAGCAGATGCGCGCCACGGTCGACGAGAAGCTGCACGCCACACTGGAAACGCGGCTGGGCGAAAGCTTCAAGCAGGTGGCCGACCGCCTGGAGCAGGTGCACAAGGGCCTGGGCGAGATGCAGACCCTGGCCCGCGACGTGGGCGCGCTGAACCGCGTGCTGACCAATGTGAAGACGCGCGGCGTCTTCGGCGAGGTGCAGCTGGCCGCGCTGCTGGAACAGGTCTTCACGCCCGAGCAGTACGCCACCAACGTGGCCACGGTGCCCGGCAGCAACGACCGCGTCGAATTCGCCATCCGGCTGCCCGGACGTTCGGGCGGCTCGGGCACTGGCGGCGCCGGTGATGCGCCCCTGTGGCTGCCCATCGACGCCAAGTTCCCGCGCGAAGACTATGAACGCCTGCTGGATGCGTCCGAGCGTGCCGACGCGCCGGCCATGGAAGCCGCCGGCAAGGCCATCGAAACGCGGCTCAAGCTGGAAGCCCGCAGCATCCGCGACAAGTACGTCTCGCCGCCACACACGACGGACTTCGCCATCCTGTTCGTGCCGACCGAAGGCCTGTACGCCGAGGCCCTGCGCCGACCCGGCCTGGCCGAGGCCCTGCAGCGCGAGCACAAGGTGATGCTGGCTGGCCCGACCACCCTGCTGGCCCTGCTCAACAGCCTGCAGATGGGGTTCCGCACGCTGGTGCTGGAGAAGCGCTCGGCCGAGGTCTGGGAGGTGCTGGGCGCCGTCAAGACCGAGTTCGCGAAGTTCGGCGACGTGCTGGTCAAGACGCGCAAGAAGCTGGACGAGGCCGGCACCACCATCGACCAGGCCTTTGTCCGCACGCGGGCCATGGAACGCCAGTTGCGCAAGGTCGAATCCATGCCCGACGAGCGCGCCGCGCAACTGCTGCCGGGGCTGAATGCGCCGCTGCTGGAAGACGATGCCGAAACCTGAACGGCATGCTGAACCGGGCCACGCCGCTGGCACCGGGCGCGTGCTGCTGGCGCTGATCGTCGGCCAGCTGGGGATGCACTCGGCGATGGCCGGCCTGCGCCTGGCCGCACCGCTGCAACTGCTGAACGATGGCCAAAGCGCGTGGACGGTGGGTCTGGTGCTGGCCCTCTTCGCGGCCGCGCCGGTGCTGCTGGCCCTGCCGGCGGGCCGGCTGGCCGACCGCCTGGGTTACCACCGACCGGTCTATCTGGCGGTGGCCCTGACGGTGACGGGCTGCCTGCTGGCCATCGCCTCCAGCTATGTGGCGGGCACGCTCCACCTGGTCTTGCTGTGCGCGGCGGCATCGGCCACGGGCGCCGGCACCAACATCGGCATGTTGACCATCCAGCGCACCGCCGGTGTGGCCGCGCGCGACAGCACCGAGCGCGTGCGCATCTTCAGCTGGCTGGGCGTGGCGCCGTCGTTTTCCAACGTCATCGGGCCGGTCGCCACCGGGCTGATGATCGACGGTTACGGTTTCCGCGCGGCCTTCATGCTGCTCTTGCTGATGCCCTTGGCGACCCTGCTGAGCGCGCGCTTCGTGCCGCAGATGCAGGCCGCCGGCGCGGCGGCCCGCGTCGCCGGCCGCACGGCCTGGAGCCTGCTGCAGGCGCCGGGCCTGCGGCGTTTGCTGGTGGTCAACTGGCTGCTGTCGATGTGCTGGGACGTGCACACCTTTGCCGTGCCCGTGCTGGGCCACGAGCGCGGCTTCAGTGCCAGCACCATCGGGTTGATCCTGGGCAGCTTCACGCTGTCGGTGACGGCCGTGCGCCTGCTGATCCCCTGGCTGGCGCACCGCCTCAGCGAGGTCGCCGTGGTGCGCCTGGCGATGGCCGGCACGGGCATCCTGTTCATCGCCTACCCGTTGGCGCCCAACGCCTGGGTGATGGGCAGCCTGGCCGTGCTGCTGGGCATCACCCTGGGTTGCGTGGCGCCGATGGTGATGTCCATGCTGCACCACCTGACGCCCGACGACCGGCACGGCGAATCGCTGGCCTTTCGCTCGATGGCGATGAACATGTCGAGCACACTGATGCCGCTGCTGTTCGGGGCCACGGGCACCCTGGTCGGCGCGGCAGCGCTGTTCTGGGTGGTCGGCGGCGCGGTGGGCGCGGGCTCGTGGGCCGCGCGCAGGCTGGCGCCGACGCTTTGAGGCCGGACTGGAAACCGCCTAGAAACGGACGCTGCCCCTCGGCTCGGCTTCGTCTTCGGGCGGTGGTGGCGGTGGTGGCTGGCGCGTCGCGGGCGCTGCGGGGCGGGGCGCGGCCGGCTTGTCGCCGGCCAAGGCCTGCACCGGCGCGGGCTGCCAGTCGCGCGGCAGCTTCGAGGCGCGGGGGTAGCCAGCGGCGTCGAGGTAGGCCGTCCAGTCGGTTTCGGACAAGCCGCGCAAAGGCTGCGCGCCGATGGTCAGCGCCGGCACCGTGCGGCCGCCGACCGCGCGCTCCAGCGCCACGGCATCGTCTTCGCTGCTGACGCGGCGTTCGGCATACGGGATGCCGCGCTGCTGCAGCAGCCGTCGGCCGTTGTCGCAGGGCAGGCAGTCGTTGCCGGTGTAGAGCGTCACCGGATAGCGCTGTGCAGCCTGGCGCAGTTCCAGCGGCAGCGGGGTTTCGGGCGGCGCTGCGCTGCCGCTGCGGCTCAGCGTCGTGATGCGGGCGTTAGCCTCGGCGCGCGGCCTGTCTGTGTAGGTGACGCTGCCGTCGGCCGCCACCACCTTGTACTGGGCCCACGCCGGGGCGGCTGACGCGGCGGCCAAGGCCAGCGCGCAGCCGGCGCGGCGCCACCGGCTGTGCCCGAGAACGGGTCGGGTCGGCTGCAGGGTGGTGGGCACAGGCGGGCTGCCGGGGTGATGGACGGTTCGCGCCGACAGCCTGTGTCGATTCAGGCCAGACCCTGGTGCCTGAGCAAGGCATCCATGCTGGGGTCGCGGCCACGGAAAGCGCGAAAGCTCTCCAGCGCGGGCCGGCTGCCGCCGACGGCCAGCACCTGGTCGCGGAAGCGCACGCCGGTGGCGGCGTCGAAGATGCCGCATTCCTCGAAGGCGCCGTAGGCATCCGCGCTCAGCACCTGGGCCCAGGCGTAGCCGTAGTAACCGGCTGCATAGCCGCCGTCGAACAGGTGGCTGAAGGTGTTGGCATAGCGCAGGAAATCGGGCGCTGCCATGGGCTGGATTTCGCGGTTGACCTCGCGGCTGAGGGCCTGCACGCGCGCTGCTGTGCCCCCTTCGGCATGCAGACGCATGTCGAAGAGCGCGAATTCGCATTGCCGCAGCAGCTTGAGGCCACCCTGGAAATGGCGGGCGGCCACCATCCGGTCGAACAGCGCGCGCGGCAGCGGTTCCCCGGTGTCGACGTGGCTGCTCAGCCGCTGCAGCACCTCCCATTCCCAGCAGAAGTTCTCCATGAACTGGCTGGGCAGTTCGACGGCGTCGCCTTCCACGCCGGAGATGCCCGACACGGCCAACTCGTCGACTTCGGTCAGCATGTGGTGCAGGCCATGGCCGAATTCGTGGAACAGCGTGATCAGGTCGCTGTGGGTCAACAGCGCCGGCTGGTCGCCCACCGGCGGCGCGAAGTTGCAGACCAGGTGGGCGACCGGCAGTTGCAGTTCGCCACCCGGGCGCCGCCAGCGGCCGCGACAGTCATCCATCCAGGCGCCCGACTGCTTGCCGGCGCGGGCGTGCAGGTCGAGATAGAAACCCGCCACGCGCTCGGCGCCGACGTCCCCGCCGGTCGCCCCGCGGCGCCACACGCCGTAGTGGCGCACGCTCTCGTGCCAGACCGGTGCCGCTTCAAGGCGTATGGCCACGCCAAACAGCGTCTCGATCAGCTGGAACAGCCCCTGCAGCACCCGCGGCTCGGTGAAGTATTGCTTCACCTCCTGGCTGCTGAAGGCGTAGCGCGACTGCTTGAGCTGCTCGGCGGCATACGGGCGGTCCCAGGCCTGCAATTCGGCCAGGCCCAGCGCCTGCGCGGCGTGGGCGCGCAACTCGGCCAGCTCAAGGTCGGCATGGGGCCGTGCGCGGCGCGCCAGGTCGCGCACGAAGGCCAGCACCTCGTCGGGGCTGCGCGCCATCTTGGCCACCAGTGCCAACTCGGCGTAACTGCCATAGCCCAGCAGGGCGGCCTCCTCGGCGCGCAGTTCCAGCAGTTCGCGCATCAGCGGGCCGTTGTCCAGCTCGGCCGGGCCGAATTCGCTGGCGCGGGTCGCTTCGGCGCGCAAGACGGTCTCACGCAAGGCGCGGTCGCTGGCGAACTGCATCAGCGGCAGCCAGCACGGTGCCTGCAGGCTCAGCTGGTAGCCGGCCAGGCCCCGTGCTTCAGCGGCAGCGCGGGCGGCCAGCTTCACATCGGCCGGCACGCCGTCCAGGCGCTCTTCGCCGACCAGCAGGCTCCAGGCGTCGGTGGCATCGAGCACGTGGTTGCCGTACTGCTGCGACAGCGCACCGCTGCGGTCCTGGATGGCGGCATGGCGCGCGCGTGCGGCGCCTTGCAACTCGGCGCCACCCAGCACGAAGTCACGCAGCGCGTCGCCCAGCGCCTTGCGCTGCGCCGCCGTCAGCTGCTGCGCCATCGGGCTGGCAGCGACGGCCTTGTACTTCGCGTAGAGCCGTGCGTCCGCACCCAGGCGGGTGCTGAAATCGATGATGCGCGGCAGGTTTTCGGCGTGCGCCGCACGCAGCGCCGGCGTGTCGGTCACACCCTGCAGGTGGCTGGCGTGACCCCAGGCGCGCATCAGGCGTTCGACGGGCACGTCCAGCACCCGGGACAGGGCGTTGTAGTCGGCCGGCACCGCGTCGCTGACGGCCTGCTCCAGGGCGGCTTCGGCGTCGGCCAGCAGCAGGTCGATCGCCGGCGTGATGTGCTCGGGGCGTATGGCCGCGAAGTCCGGCGCGCCGGCTTGCTGCAGCAGTGGATTCACGCTGCCGCCTCGGCCGCCTGCAGGGTGTTGACCAGCAGCAGGGTGATGGTCATCGGCCCGACGCCGCCCGGCACCGGCGTGATCCAGCCGGCCACCTCGCCGACCGCCGCGAAGTCCACGTCGCCGCAGAGCTTGCCGGCCTCGTTGCGGTTCATGCCGACGTCGATGACGATGGCGCCCGGCTTGACCATGTCCGCTGTCAAGGTGTTGCGACGGCCCACCGCAGCCACCACCACGTCGGCCTGTCGCGTGTGCAGCGCCAGGTCGGGCGTGGCACTGTGGCAAACGGTCACGGTGGCGTGGGCCTGCAACAGCAGCAGCGCCATCGGCTTGCCCACGGTGTTGCTGCGGCCGATGACCACCGCATGCTTGCCCTTCAGGTTCACGCCCGTGCTTTCAATCAACTTCATGCAGCCAAAGGGCGTGGCCGGGCGCAGACCTGGCAGCCCGGCCATCAAAGCGCCGGCGGAATGCACCGAGAAGCCATCCACGTCTTTGCGGGTGGCGATGGACTCGATGACCTTCTGCGGGTCGATGTGTCGGGGCAGCGGCATCTGCACCAGGATGCCGTGGATGCTGGGGTCGGCGTTCAGCGCCGCCACACGGGCCAGCAGATCGGCTTCGGGCATCGTGGCCTCGTAGCGTTCCAGCACCGAATGCAGGCCGTGTTCCTGGCAGGCCTTGACCTTGTTGCGCACGTAGACCGCGCTGGCCGGGTCGTCGCCGACCAGGATCACGGCCAGCCCTGGACGGCAGCCGCGCGCCGTGAGTGCCGCTGCGCGCAAGCCCACATCGGCCCGGATTTGCTTGGACAGCGCGACGCCGTCGATCAGTTGCGCGGTCATGCGGTCTTGCCCTTGGTCGAACTGCGGGAGCCCCCTCGTGGCGGGGGCTCGGAGAGAGGCGTGCGGACGGCGCCGCAGGCCTTAGGCCCGTTGCTGAGCGCCCAGAGCGATCTTCAGCAGATCGGCCACGGTGTTGGCGTTCAGCTTTTCCATGATGTTGGCGCGGTGCGCCTCCACCGTCTTGATGCTGATGCCCAGGTCGTCGGCGATCTGCTTGTTCAGGCGGCCGGCCACGATGCGCTCCAGCACCTGCGCCTCGCGCGTCGTCAGGCGGCTCAACAGGGCGTCGCGGCTGGCCTGTTCCTGGTGCTGGCTGAAGGCGCTGCGCGCGCTGTCCAGCATGCGTTCGACCAGGCCCAGCAGCTCTTCTTCCTTGAACGGCTTTTCGATGAAGTCCATCGCGCCCTTCTTCATCGTCGTGACGGCCATCGGCACGTCGCCGTGGCCGGTGATGAAGACGATGGGCAAGGGGCTGTTGCGCTCCAGCAGCCGGTCCTGCAGTTCCAGGCCGCTCATGCCGTCCATGCGGATGTCGGCGATGAGGCAGGCCACCTCGCGCGGGTCGAAGCGGGCCAGGAAGGACTCTGACGAGTCGAAGCACTTGACGCGGTAGTCCTTGCCTTCCAGCAACCACTGCAGTGAATCGCGAACCGCCTCGTCGTCATCGACGACGTAGACGGTACCTTTCTTGGGGATCAGGCTCATGCGGCAGATGAGGCGGTGTGCGCCCTAGGTATTCGTTGAGGTTTCGCCCTCGAGCGGGGCCGCGATGGTGTCGGTGCGGTGGTTCAGTTCAACCGGCACGGTGAAGGCAAACCGGCACCCAACAACCTGAGTCCCATTGTAAAGGTTCTGGGCCCGCATCCGGCCCCGGTGCGACTCGACGATGGAGCGGCATAAGCTCAAGCCGATGCCCAGGCCTTCCGGTTTGGTCGAGAAGAAAGCTTCGTACAGCCGGGCCAGCACTTCGTCCTTGATGCCCGGCCCCATGTCGGTGACGCTGAACTCGATCACGCCGCCTTCTTCGGGCGTGTGTCGGGGCACCACCCGCAGTTCGATGTGGCGGCGCTGCGGCGGCATCTGTGCGCTGTCGATGGCCTCGGCGGCGTTCTTCAGCAGGTTCAGCACCACCTGCTCGATCAGGATCGGATCGACCATGATGTCCGGCAGCCGCTGCGCCACGTAGCTGTGCACCGCCACGTGGCGCCGGCGCAGTTCGATGCCGGCCAGTTCCGCCGCGTCTTCGACGATCTGTCGCGCTTGCGACGCTTGGCGCTGCGGCTCGCTGCGTTTCACGAAGGCCCGGATGCGGTGGATGATCTGGCCGGCCCGCTCGGCCTGGCGCGCGGTCTTCTGCAAAGCAGCGATCAGGTCGTCAGGCCGGATGGTGTCGGCCTTCACGCGCGTGACCATCCCGCTGCAGTAGTTGGCGATGGCCGTCAGCGGCTGGTTCAGCTCGTGCGCGACCGAAGAGGCCATTTCGCCCATGGTCACCAGCCGGCTGGTCACCTGGGCCTTTTCGGCTTGCGCGGCGCTTTGCTCTTCGGCGCGCAAACGGGCGGTGATGTCGGTGGCGATCAGCATCTGCGCCAGCCGGCCGTCGGTCCACTGCAGGTAGCGCGCGCGCACGTCGAACCACTTCTGCAGCGCTTCGACATAGACCTCGCGTGGGTTGGTGCCGGCCTCGGTCAAGGCCTGGGTGGGCAGGCCTGAAAGGCCGTCGACGCCGTCGCCATCGTCGGCGCTGTACGGGGTCGCGCCGAGCACGCCCCCGGCCATCTGCTGGTGGCCCCGCGCATCACCGCCAAACCACAGGCGGTAGCTGCGGTTGGCGAACAGCAGTTCGCCCTGCTGCACCGACAGCACCGAGACGCTGGCATCCAGCCCTTCCAGCACCGTGGTGAAGCGTTCGTGCGAGGCGCTCAACTGGTCGCGGATGCGCTTGGCTTCGGTGATGTTGGTGATGGACGTCATCCAGCCCGTCTGCTGGCCCTTGGGGTCGATCAGCGGGCTGATGTACATGCGGGCGTCGAACATCAGGCCTTCCTTGCGCATGACCTTGACTTCGATGCCGTTGCTCGGGCTGCGCCCTTGCAGTTCCTGCTGCAGCAGACGGCCGTTTTCCTCGATGCGGTCGGGTGGCCAGTAGGGGTAGGGCGGCAACAGACCGACCAGCTCTGCGGTTGAAAAACCGGTCATCGCGCAGAAGGCGGCGTTGACGTAGGTGACGCGGCCTTCCAGGTCCATGGCGCGCATGCCGGTGGGCATGCTGTTTTCCATCGCCCGGCGGAAGTTGGTTTCCTGGACCAAAGCGCCCTGGATCTGGCTGCGCCGGCGCACGTGGCGCCAGGTGCCCAGCAGCATCCACACGGTCAGCACGCTCAGCGCCACCACCATCCAGAACAGGGTGTTGTTGACCAGACCGATGCTGGTGCGCCAACCCTGGCCGCGCAGCACCAGGCCATTCATCAGGGGCGTCAGCGGTACGTCACTGAAGATCGGCGAGCGTCGGCTGCGCTCGCCCGGCATGCCCGTGATGGTTGACGCCAGCACCGTCTGCTGTTCGCCCACCACCGAGATCATGTGGCGTTGTGCCACATCGGCCGGCACGAAGTGGCGGACCAGGCCTTCGATGGCGTACTCGACCACCAGCACGCCGACAAAGGCGTCGCGCTCGATCAAGGGAATGTGCAACTGGAAGACCGCAGCGCCGATGCTGTCGGTGAAGGCGTGCGAGTAGACCGGCGAGCGGCTGTCGCGCGCCGCCTGGAAGGCGGTTTCGGCTTGTCCCGGCTGGTCTTTGACCGGCAAGGAGGGCGCAGGCAGGCCACCTGCAGGGCTGGACTGGTAAAGCATGGCCAGGTGGGTGGCCTTCAGCCGGCGGCGCGCGTCCAGCCAGGTCAGGTGGGTGATCTCGGGTCGCTCGCGCGCGAAGGCGGTGGCCTGCGCCAGGAACTCCTCGGCGCCGTGGTCGCGCGCCGTCAGCTCGCGCGCCATGCGGATCAGGCTTTCCTGGTTCTGGATCAGCCGCAGGCCGATCTGCTGCTGCGTGACTTCGGTGTCGCGCTTGACGGATTCGGCCTCCCGCTCGATTTCCTCATTGCGCAGGTACCAGAAGGCCGAAATGATCGCGGCCAGGAAGAGCAGCACCGACAGCAAGGGCCCCAGGGTCGCGAAGCGGTCTTGCCGGGCGGGTGACTGGCGGCGCCACCACTGGCCGAACAGGCGCCTGCCCACGGGCAAGGTGGGGCGCGTGGCAGCGCCGCCCACCTGGGCGGCGACCGCAGCGTCCGGCTCGGAATGGGGTGTAGGCATGGCCGGCATTATCCAGGCTGGCGGCTTTGAGTCCTGTTCATATCATATTATGAAATCATCTAGCACTATTTGAAATAGATTGCTTTTGTGCGACACTCCCGCCGCATCAAAAAGCACCCCTGAACGGAGACAAAACATGTCCGCCACGCCGGAATCTTTCCCCAAAGAAGTTGCACCCGATACCGACCGCCAGGAGACGCGTGAATGGCTGGACGCCTTGTCGGCCGTGATCGGCACGCAAGGCGCGGACCGCGCCCATTTCCTGCTTGAGCAACTTCTGGCGCACGCGCGCGAGAACAGCATCGACATGCCGTTTTCGGCCAACACCGGCTACGTCAACACCATTGACCCGACGCAGGAAGAGCACAGCCCGGGCAACCTGGAGCTCGAGGGCCGTCTGCGCGCTTACATGCGCTGGAACGCGATGGCGCTGGTGGTCAAGGCCAACCGCCTGCACCCGGCCGATGGCGGCGACCTCGGCGGCCACATCAGCAGCTTCGCCAGTCTGGCCCACATGTTCGCGGCCGGCTTCAACCATTTCTGGCATGCCGAGAGCGAAGGCCACGGCGGCGACCTGCTCTACATCCAGGGCCACAGCAGCCCGGGTATCTATGCCCGCGCCTTCATGGAAGGCCGCATCAGCGAAGAGCAGATGTTGAACTTCCGCCAGGAAGTCGGCGGCAAGGGCTTGTCCAGCTACCCGCACCCCAAGCTGATGCCCGATTTCTGGCAGTTCCCCACGGTGTCGATGGGCCTGGGCCCGCACATGGCGATCTACCAGGCGCGCTTCCTGAAGTACCTGCAGGCGCGCGGCATTGCGCAGACGGCCAACCGCAAGGTCTGGGTCTTCTGCGGCGACGGCGAAATGGACGAACCCGAGAGCCTGGGGGCCATCGGCCTGGCGGCGCGCGAAAAGCTCGACAACCTGGTGCTGGTCGTCAACTGCAACCTGCAGCGCCTGGACGGCCCGGTGCGCGGCAACGGCAAGATCATTCAAGAGCTGGAAGGCGAATTCCGCGGCGCCGGCTGGAACGTCATCAAGCTGATCTGGGGCCAGGAATGGGACCCGCTGCTGGCCCGCGACAAGGACGGCGCGCTGCGCAAGATCATGCTCGACTGCCTGGACGGCGACTACCAGGCCTTCAAGGCCAACGACGGCGCCTTCGTGCGCAAGAACTTCTTCGGCCGCGACCCGCGCACGCTGGAGATGGTGGCCAAGATGACCGACAAGGAAATCTGGAACCTGCGCCGCGGCGGGCACGACGCACAGAAGGTCTATGCCGCCTTCCACGCGGCCAACAACAACAAACAGGGCCAGCCCACCGTCTTGCTGATCAAGACCGTCAAGGGCTGGGGCATGGGCAGCGCCGGCGAAGGCAAGAACACCGCCCACCAGGCCAAGAAGCTCACCGATGACGACGTGCGCTTCATGCGCGACCGTTTCAACATCCCCATACCCGACAGCCAGCTGGCCGACATCCCCTTCTACAAGCCCAGCGAAGACACGCCGGAAATGAAGTACCTGCACGAGCGCCGCAAGGCCTTGGGCGGCTACCTGCCCAAGCGCCGCGTGACGGCCGACGAGAGCTTCACCGTGCCGTCGCTGGAAACCTTCAAGAGCGTGCTGGAACCCACGGCCGAGGGCCGCGAGATCAGCACCACGCAGGCTTACGTTCGCTTCCTGACGCAGTTGCTGCGCGACAAGGCGCTCGGCCCGCGCGTCGTGCCCATCCTGGTCGACGAGGCGCGCACCTTCGGCATGGAAGGCCTGTTCCGCCAGATCGGCATCTACAACCCCGAAGGCCAGAAGTACACGCCGGTCGATAAAGACCAGGTCATGTACTACAAGGAACAGGTCGACGGCCAGATCCTGCAGGAAGGCATCAACGAGGCCGGCGGCATGAGCAGCTGGATCGCCGCGGCGACCTCGTATTCGACGAACAACCGCATCATGGTGCCCTTCTACATCTACTACTCGATGTTCGGCTTCCAGCGCATCGGCGACCTGGCCTGGGCCGCCGGCGACATGCAGGCGCGCGGCTTCCTGCTGGGCGGCACCAGCGGCCGCACCACGCTGAATGGCGAAGGCCTGCAGCACGAAGACGGCCACAGCCACATCCTGGCCAGCACGATTCCGAACTGCATCAGCTACGACCCGACCTTCGCGCACGAGGTGGGCGTGATCCTGCACCACGGCCTGAAGCGCATGGTCGAGAAGCAGGACAACGTCTACTTCTACCTGACGCTGCTCAACGAGAACTACCCGATGCCGGGCCTGAAGGCCGGCACCGAGGAACAGATCCTGAAGGGCATGTACCTGCTGGAAGAAGGCGCGAACGGGCTACCGAAGGGCCCCTCCGGGTCCGCCCCGCGGGTCAACCTGCTGGGCAGCGGCACCATCCTGCGCGAAAGCCAGGCCGCCAAGCTGTTGCTGGAAGCCGAATGGGGCGTGGCCGCCAACGTCTGGAGCTGCCCCAGCTTCAACGAACTGGCGCGCGACGGCCAGGCCTGCGAGCGCACCAACCTGCTGCACCCGCTGGCCGAGCCGGTGGTGCCTTTCGTCACGCAGCAGCTGAACCCGCACGCCGGGCCGGTGATCGCGTCGACCGACTACATGAAGAACTACGCCGAGCAGATCCGCGCCTACATCCCGAAAGGCCGAACCTTCAAAGTGTTGGGCACCGACGGCTTTGGCCGCAGCGACTTCCGCAGCAAGCTGCGCGAGCACTTCGAGATCAACCGCCACTACATCGTCGTGGCGTCTTTGAAGGCACTGGCCGACGAGGGGACGGTCCCGATGGCCAAGGTGGCCGAGGCCATCGCCAAGTACGGCATCCAGGCCGACAAGATCAACCCGCTGTACGCCTGAGCCCAACGACAAGAAGAACGGAGACACGACATGGCGTTGATCGAAGTGAAAGTGCCGGACATCGGCGACTTCAAGGAAGTGGAAATCATCGAGTTGCTGGTCAAGCCGGGCGACACGATTGCGGTCGACCAGAGCCTGCTGACGGTGGAGTCGGACAAGGCCTCGATGGAAATCCCCTCGTCGCATGCCGGCGTGGTGAAGGAGATGAAGGTCAAGCTGGGCGACAAGGTGGGCGAAGGCTCATTGGTCCTGGTGCTGGAAGCGGCGGGTGCCGCAGCGCTGGCGGTGGTGGCTGCACCGGCTGCGGCCGCGCCTCC
>Ga0136641_1000582_pt1 | contig 15653 bp, 10 predicted proteins | sample EliLak1302023Y_FD_115312 | JGI IMG/M metagenome (GOLD analysis project Ga0136641, IMG submission 115312) | Freshwater microbial communities from Elizabeth Lake, Yosemite National Park, California, USA - 13020-23Y | ecosystem: Environmental > Aquatic > Freshwater > Lake ...
CTCATCAAGAAATATCCCAATCGTCGTCTTTATGACACGCAAACTAGCACCTATGTCACTTTGTCTGACATTAAGGCTTTGGTGATGGCTAATGAAGTATTCAAAGTCGTTGATGCCAAGACAGATGAAGATTTGACCCGCAACATTTTGCTACAAATTATTTTGGAAGAGGAGGCTGGCGGTGCGCCAGTTTTTTCCTCACAAATGCTGTCTCAAATCATTCGCTTCTACGGTAACTCCATGCAAGGTTTGATGGGGAATTATCTTGAAAAGACAATGCAGTCCTTTGTCGACATTCACAATAAATTAGGCGATCAAACAAAAGGTCTCGGTGCCGGTAGCACACCTGAAGCTTGGTCACAAATGCTTAATCTGCAAAATCCACTCATGCAAGGCTTGATGGGAAATTATATGGATCAAAGTAAAGAATTGTTTGTAAAAATGCAGGAGCAAATGCAAGGCTCGCATAATATGTTCGGTGCCTTTCCATTTACACCGCATCCAAATAAAACCGAAAAAGAATAGTTGTGGCTGGGAAAATTGGTTTTGTATCCTTAGGGTGTCCTAAGGCATTGGTGGATTCTGAGCTCATTCTGACGCAGCTAAGCGCCGAAGGATATGAGACTGCAAAAGATTATTCAGGCGCGGATTTAGTTGTAGTCAATACCTGTGGCTTTATTGACTCAGCCGTGGAAGAAAGTCTTGCCGCAATTGGCGAAGCGCTTGCAGAAAACGGCAAAGTAATTGTGACTGGTTGCTTAGGTGCCAGAAAAAATCCAGACGGTAGCGATCTCATTCAAAGCATACATCCCAAGGTGCTTGCTGTTACTGGGCCGCATGCTACGGATGAGGTGATGCAAGCGATTCACTTACACCTCCCAAAACTGCATGATCCTTTTATGGATTTAGTCCCACCGATCGGGGTAAAACTCACTCCAAAACATTACGCCTATCTCAAAATTTCTGAGGGCTGCAACCATCGCTGTACGTTTTGTATCATCCCCAGTTTACGTGGCGATCTCGTTTCGAGGCCGATTGGTGATGTCTTATTAGAGGCTAAGCGTCTATTTGAGTCTGGTGTCAAAGAGTTATTGGTGGTATCGCAAGACACCAGTGCATATGGAGTAGATATTCAATACCGCACTGGTTTTTGGGATGGCAAACCTGTAAAGACGCGCATGTTTGATTTGGTTAATGCTTTAAATCAAATTGCCCGCGAGCATCAGGCTTGGGTGAGATTGCATTATGTTTATCCATATCCTCATGTTGATGATATCTTGCCTTTGATGGCAGAATTTTCGGAACATGGCTATGGTGTATTGCCTTATTTAGATATTCCCCTGCAACACGCACACCCTGATGTTCTGAAAAGAATGAAGCGACCGGCTAGCGGAGAAAAGAATCTAGAGCGTATTTTGGCTTGGCGTGCCGCTTGCCCTGATTTGGTCGTTCGTAGCACTTTTATTGCAGGATTTCCGGGAGAGACGGAAGAGGAGTTTGAGTATTTACTCAATTTCTTGGATGAGGCGCAAATTGATCGTGCAGGTTGTTTTGCTTATTCACCAGTGGATGGCGCAACTGCTAATCAATTAGACAACCCAGTTCCGGATTCTATTCGTGAGGAGCGGCGTGCCCGATTTATGGCTAAAGCTGAAGAAATCTCCATTAAACGCCTTGCTAAAAAAGTCGGAAAACGCGTTCAGGTATTGATCGACCGGGTCGATGAATCTGGCGGTATTGGACGAACTATCGGCGATGCCCCTGAAATTGATGGATTGGTACGGGTTTTGCCTGCTAGTAAGCTCTCAAAACGTTATCGCGCTGGGGAAATTATTCGGGCGACAGTGATTAGCTCCCAAGGGCATGACCTAATAGCCGAAACTTGACTTATGCAATAAAAATGAAAGTCGTATGATTAATCAGGCCTATTTTGAGGCTTAGCTAAGGGTAAGGGGATTGATATGAGTCGTGATGTCGTAGTCTTAAGTGCAGTTCGTTCCGCAATTGGCACCTTCAACGGTTCGCTGAGTAGCTTTGAGCCTTCTGAGTTAGGTGGCATCGTCATGAAAGAAGCGGTATCCCGCTCTGGTGTGGATCCCGCTTTAATTAATTACGTTACTGTTGGCAATACGATTCCAACAGATAGTCGGTATGCCTACGTTGCACGCGTTGCCTCCATTCAGGCTGGTTTGCCAATGGAATCTGTAGCGATGGCATTGAATCGCTTATGCAGCTCTGGATTGCAGGCTATTGTGACGACTGCTCAGCAAATTATGTTGGGTGATTGTGATTACGGTATCGGCGGCGGTGTTGAAGTGATGTCACGCGGTATGTATGGCTCACCAGCAATGCGCAGCGGCGCTCGTATGGGCGATACCAAAATGCTCGACTTGATGGTAGCGGTCTTAACTGATCCATTTGGTGTTGGCCACATGGGTGTCACAGCAGAAAACCTCGTAGAAAAATGGAAGTTAACACGCGAAGAACAAGATGCATTAGCAGTGGAATCTCATCGTCGTGCAGCCAATGCAATCAAAGAAGGTCGTTTTAAGTCACAAATCGTCCCGATCACCGTGAAGACTCGTAAGGGCGATGTGGTCTTTGATACTGATGAGCATTGCAAACCAGACACCACCATGGAAACGCTTGGCAAGATGAAGGCCGTGTTCAAAAAAGAGGGCGGTTCTGTTACTGCAGGTAATGCGTCAGGCATTAACGATGGTGCAGCATTCTTTGTGCTGGCTGATGCAGAAACAGCGAAAAAGGCTGGCCATAAGCCTATCGCGCGTTTAGTGTCCTATGCAGTAGCCGGTGTGCCGAACCACATCATGGGTGAAGGTCCAATTCCGGCGACCAAGATTGCCTTAGAACGTGCTGGTCTGAAGCTAGAGCAAATGGATGTGATTGAGTCTAATGAGGCATTTGCTGCACAAGCTTTGGCTGTTACTAAAGGTTTGGGTTTAGATCCAGTAAAAACCAATGTGAACGGCGGTGCGATTGCTTTGGGTCATCCAATTGGTTGCTCAGGGGCAGCGATTGCCACTAAGGCAGTACATGAACTACAGCGTGTTCAGGGTAAATATGCTTTGGTAACGATGTGTATTGGTGGTGGACAAGGTATTGCCACTATCTTCGAAAGAATGTAACTTAGAATAATAGTAAGACAGCATCTAAGCCGACGTGGTCAAAAGCTGCGTCGGCTTTTTCTTTGACGATGGGTTTGGCTTGGTAAGCAACGCTAATGCCTGAGCCGTTCATCATCAATAGATCGTTGGCGCCATCACCCATGGCAATGGCATTCGCCTTAGTACATCCTAATGCACGACAAGCTGTATCGAGATAAGCCGCCTTGGCAGCTCCGTCAACAATGTCACCAATGACCTTGCCTGTCAATTTTCCATCAATTATTTCAAGCGTATTGGCCTGAGATTGCTTAAAGCCTAATTGCATGCGCAATTTGTCAGTGAAGAAGGTAAATCCGCCTGACACGAGCAAGGTATAGAGCCCGCGTTGATGGGCTCCTGCCAAAAGTTCAACTGCGCCTGGGTTAGGTAGCAATCTTTCTCGATAAACTGCTTCAAGCGAATCCGCGCTGACTCCCTCTAGTAAAGCCACGCGACGACGCAAACTTTCTTCAAAGTTTTTGATTTCACCACGCATAGTCGCTTCGGTGATTTGTGCTACGGCAGATTTTTTGCCAGTGAAGTCCGCAATCTCATCAATACATTCGATATTGATCAAAGTGGAATCCATATCCATTGCAAGAACTGTGATGTTAGCAAGGTTTGCGCTCAAGAAGCATAGATCACTCTGAAAGTAAGAAGCAATTGCCCGCAGCTGCTCTTTTTGCGCAGCACTAAATTCCGCACTCGTTTCCCAGCGCTCTAAAAAGTAGAGTGCACTTGAGATTTGACTGCCTAGGGTATGCAAAGTGATACCAAACTTAGCGACCTGATCTTTCAGCTGAAATACCAGCTTCTCTGCAATTGGCTCTCGCGATAGGGCGACGATAGTTTGCTTAGACATAGCCGTAATCATAATAGTGAATAATCAATTGGCTTTGGCTGGGGTGAGCATGGCGGATTCATTAAGACGCCGTAAGACTTGACGAATTGCATCTAGACGCTGTTCTAGCTTCTCAAATTCACGTTCTTTGTGGGGTAGTACCTTTAATTTATCTTGCCCGTTCAGCTGGATATACTTTGAGCTCTGAATCAATTGGATGATTTTCAAAGGATCAATTGGTGGATTGGGGATAAATTGAATTTGAATTGAGGCTGCTGAGGCATCAATCTTTTTGATACCAAAACCACTCATTTCTAAGCGTAGACGATGGGTTTCATAAAAGGACTTCGCCTGGTCAGGTAGGTCGCCGAAACGATCAACCAGTTCTTCACGCAGCCCCATTAATTCAGAAAAGTCATTGCATCCTGCAAAACGCTTATACAGAGAGAGTCGTTCATGCACATCAGGGCAGTAATCGTTTGGCAGTAGAGCAGGGATACCAAGATTGACATCAGTGGTTGCTTGAAGGGGGGAGAGTAAATCAGGTTCTTTGCCGCTCCGCAGGGCTTTGACTGCACGGTTGAGCATCTCTGTGTAGAGCTGAAAACCAATTTCATGAATTTCACCAGATTGTTTGTCACCCAGCACCTCACCCGCTCCACGGATCTCGAGATCATGCATGGCTAGATAAAAGCCGGAACCAAGTTCCTCCATCGCCTGAATTGCATTTAGGCGTAATTGTGCTTGTTTACTAAGTGCTTCAGGATCGGGAACGAGAAGATACGCATAAGCTTGGTGATGAGAGCGGCCTACCCGCCCGCGCAGTTGATGAAGTTGAGCTAAGCCAAACTTATCCGCACGATGCATGATGATGGTATTGGCTGTCGGTACATCGATACCTGTTTCAATAATAGTAGTACACAACAAAATATTGGTTCGTTGTGTAACAAACTCACGCATGACTGATTCAAGTTCACGTTCATGCATCTGCCCATGAGCAACGCTAATACTTGCCTCGGGAATCAGCTCTTGTAATGCATGCTTACGATTCTGAATCGTTTCCACCTCGTTGTGTAAGAAGTAGACCTGACCACCACGTTTGATTTCACGTAAGACTGCCTCACGGATAACGCCATCACCTTCGCGACGCACAAAAGTTTTTATCGCCAAGCGCTTTTGTGGGGCGGTAGCAATAATGGAAAATTCTCGTAATCCCTCCATTGCCATACCTAGCGTTCTGGGGATAGGGGTTGCAGTAAGGGTCAAGATATCAACTTCAGCTCGCAAAGCTTTTAATGCGTCCTTTTGACGCACGCCAAAGCGATGCTCTTCATCAACAATTACCAAGCCGAGATTAGCAAACTGTGTTTCTTTAGAGAGCAGCTTATGGGTCCCGATAATAATGTCAGCTTCACCCTTGGCAATAGCCTCTAAAGCAATATTGATTTCTTTGCTTGATTTAAAGCGAGAGAGTTCAACAATACGTACCGGCCAATCTGCAAATCGGTCTTTCCAAGTGGCAACATGCTGCTCGGCCAGCAAAGTAGTCGGCGCCAAAATAGCAACTTGCTTGCCACCCATGACAGCTACAAAGCTTGCTCGCAAGGCCACTTCTGTTTTACCAAAGCCAACATCACCACAGACTAGGCGATCCATCGGCGTACCACTTGTCATATCACCAATCACTGCTGTAATAGCATTGGCTTGATCGGGAGTTTCTTCAAAACCAAAACTTTCTGCAAAAGCAGCGTAATCATGAGCTGAAAATTCAAAGGCATGTCCCTTACGGATGGCTCGTGCTGCATAGAGTCCAAGTAACTCTGCAGCCGTATCTCGAATCTGCTGAGCAGCCTTGCGTTTTGCTTTATCCCATTGGCCAGATCCGAGTTGATGTAATGGTGCTGAGTCAGGGTCAGAGCCGGCATAACGCGTCACCATTTGTAGTTGTTGAACTGGGACATAAAGGGTCGCATCCCTTGCGTATTGAAGGTGTAAAAACTCTTCAAAAATAGGAGCTTCCTTGGGCGGAGCTAAGTTCAGTAAAACTAATCCTTGGTAGCGGCCAATGCCATGCTCTGCATGCACTACTGGATCTCCGATCTTGAGTTCCGATAGGTCTTTGAAGAGCATGTCAGGATCAACACTCTCAGATGTTTTGCCTTTGCGTCTTTGCCTTGCGGTTGAGGTAAAGAGCTCTGCCTCAGTAATGATGATTAAATTATGTGCCGCCCAAGCGAAGCCATTAAATAGGGGGGCGATAGTCAACCCAAATAATGAGTCACTCTTTATGAAGTCTGCTACTGTTTCAAAGCTGTCAGGTTTTAATGGATAGAGGGGCTGGCCATTTTGTCCTGCAACGGAATTACTTTCTTCTAGTAATTGCCGAATCGATTCTTTGCGTCCCGCACTATCACTACAAATCAGTACGCGAGTTTTTTCTTGCGCAACTACTGAACGTAAACGTGCAATTGGATCAGCATCACGTCGATGAACTGCAATATCTGGTACGGGTAGAAATTGAGCAACTTCAGTAGTATTTTTCTCTAGCGCTAAACGTGCATGGGGTTTTGCACTGGTGAAGAATTCATCAACATCGAGAAATAGCTCTTTAGGAGGAAGAATCGGGCGATCAAGATCATGTTTTAGGAATTCATATCGTGAATGGGTATCTTTCCAAAAGCCACGAATAGACTCTTCAACATCACCGATGCTGACAATCCAAACAGGATCACCCGATCTGGGGAAATAGTCGAATACGCTCGATTGTTCCTCAAAGAACATTGGTAGGTATGACTCAATGCCAGCACTAGGAATCCCAAGATTGGCATCTTTGTAGATAGAGCAACGGGTAGGGTCACCCTCAAAGACTTCACGCCATCGACTTCTGAAGGCAGTGCGTGCTGCATCGTTAAATGGGAACTCATGACCAGGAAGTAAGCGGACTTCCTTAACGGGGTAAAGACTGCGCTGAGTATCAGGATCAAACGATCTAATTTGCTCTATCTCATCGCCAAATAAATCTAAGCGATATGGCAAGTGAGATCCCATCGGAAATAAATCAATCAAACCGCCACGAATACTGTACTCGCCTGGGCGCATTACTGCGCTGACTGGATCGTAGCCCGCTTGTTGAAGTTGCAGCTTTAGTGCAGCTTCATTGAGTTTGTCGCCTTGGCGAAAGAAAAAAGTATGACCTGATAGAAAGTTTGGAGGACCCAATCTTTGCAGTGCAGTGCTAACAGGAACTAAAACAATATCGCAGCTGCCGTTGAGTAACTCATATAGCGTGGCAAGCCGCTCAGAAACCAAGTCTTGGTGTGGTGAAAAATGATCGTAGGGTAGGATTTCCCAGTCAGGTAAAAGACGGGTTTTGAGCAGGGGGGCAAAAGCAGGAATTTCTTCGAGAAGCCGCTGGGCCTCCTGTGCTTGAGCACAGAAGATCACCATTACGGAGAAATCTTTGCGGTAACGAAGGGCTGTTTGAGCAATCAGGGCAGCGTCAGCAGAGCCAATCAGCCCCGAAAAGGTAAAGCGCTGCCCAGCCCGCGGAGCAGGTATAGGGGGTACTAGATTTAATGCATCAGACATCTGAGCTCATTATAGAATCAGGCATGAGCTCAGGAAATCAATCAGCAAAAAAATGTCATGCTCTCCTGCCAACTGCAGGAACAGGGTCTCGCCTAGGCGGTGAGCTGCCCAAGCAATTTCAGCAATTGGCAGGCAAGCCAATGCTTGCTTATACCCTTGAAGCTTTTCTCCAGAGTCCTCAAATTGAATCTATCTGGATTGGTGTTTCAGTGGGATTTATCGATAACCCGCTCTTAAAGACTTTGGCTATAGGTAATAAACCCATTCATTTCTTGCCCACCGGCGGTGCAACTAGACAGGAGACCGTGAGAAATACTTTGGCAGCCATGTTGAAAAGTGATGTAGCTGGAGATGATTGGGTCCTAGTGCATGATGCAGCCAGGCCTGGGATTACTCCTGCTTTAATTGAACGATTGATTGCCTCGGTACAGAGTTCAGATGTTGGTGGTTTGCTAGCAGTGCGATTAGCGGATACCCTCAAGCAAGCTGATTTGGATTCAGTGATTGCTGGCAATGTGCCGCATGTTGAGAAAACTATCCCACGTGAACATCTGTGGCAAGCCCAAACCCCGCAAATGTTCCGCCTTGCTAAATTGCATAGTGCTTTAGAAGATGCCATTCGATTAGAGCCCGATGTTACGGATGAGGCAAGTGCCATGGAGTTAGCTGGGCTAAAGCCTCTGCTCATTGAGGGTGCCACCCGAAACTTTAAAGTGACTCATGCTGCTGACTGGGATCTCATGCAATTGCTATTAAGCTCACATAACAGTTAAACAAAAAATATCGATCAAGAAAACCAATGACACCAAGCACCCATATTCCTCAATTTCGTATTGGTCAAGGTTACGACATTCATGCCTTGGTGGTGGATCGCAAACTGATCTTAGGTGGTGTTCATGTGCCGTATGAAAAGGGCTTACTCGGTCATTCCGATGCAGATGCTCTACTGCACGCCATAACAGATGCTTTATTGGGCGCTGCTGGCTTAAATGATATTGGCCAGTTGTTTCCTGATACTGATCCAGAGTTCAAGGATATGGATAGTCGGATCTTATTAAGGGCGGCCTTACAAAAGGTGCAGGCCGCTGGTTTCCACATTGGCAATGTGGATGCCACCATCATTTGCCAAAAGCCGAAATTGGCCGAATTTTTGCCTGAAATGGTGAGAAATATCGCTGCCGATCTTTTGGTTACCCCAAGCCATGTGAATCTCAAGGCTAAAACCAATGAATCCTTAGGTCATCTAGGACGGGGTGAGGGTGTTGCAGTCCATGCGGTAGCATTGATCTACAAGGCCTAAAAGAGCCTCATAACCCCAAGCATTGTAGAATTACGGTCTTTAGAGTGAAGTTTAAGCTTGGCAGAGTTTGCGGATTCGCGAGGATGGCGAAATTGGTAGACGCACCAGGTTTAGGTCCTGACGCCAGAAATGGTGTGGGGGTTCGAGTCCCCCTCCTCGCACCACAAGATTGCTACTTGGCTTGGACTTCACATATCCTGTTTTAAATTGAGAAACGAGAGTTGCTGTGCAGATAGAAAATTTAGGTTCCTTAGACCGCAAAATGACTTTGGAATTCGCCCGTGCCGATTTGGCAAAAGCGCGCGATGCCCGTTTAGCCCAAGTAGCTAAGACTATGAAAGTGGCTGGCTTCCGCCCAGGCAAAGTGCCAAAGAATATGGTCGAGAAACAGTATGGAATGCAAGTTGACTTCGAACTTCAGTTTGATAAAGCTTCTGAACTGTTTTATGAGCAAAGCAAAAAAGAAGGTCTAGCCTTAGCAGGCCAACCCCGTCTTGAACCTAAGAGTGAGCTTGATGCTGACAAGATTGTGTTTGATGCTTTCTTTGAGGTGTTGCCAGAAGTAAAGATAGGTGATTTTTCTCAAGCAGAAGTAAGCAAATACAGTACGGATATCGGGGATGCTGAAATTGATCGCGCTGTCGACGTACTTCGTAAGCAGCAGGTGCACTACCATCCACGCGGCGAAGCTGGTGCTCATGGTGATGGCGGTGCAGATGCCGCTGCACAAAATGGCGATCAAGTAGTCATTGATTTTGTTGGCACGATTGATGGTGTTGAATTTGCTGGCGGCAAAGCTGAGAACTTCGAATACGTATTAGGCGAAGGGCGTATGTTGCCTGAGTTTGAAGCTGCAACCCTAGGCCTCAAAACAGGCGAGAGCAAATCCTTTCCACTGAATTTTCCTGCTGATTACCATGGTAAGGATGTTGCGGGCAAGACAGCTGAGTTCACCATTACAGTGAAATCCGTCAATTGGGCACATCTTCCTACAGTAGATGATGCATTTGCATTATCGATGGGTGTGACAGAAGGCGGCGTTGCAAAAATGCGCGCTGAAGTGAAAGAAAATTTAGATCGCGAAGTAAAGCGTCGCATCACTTCTTTATTAAAAAATGAAGTAATGGAAAAGCTTAATACTCTGTGCGAACTTGAAGTACCTAAGTCTTTAGTATCTTCTGAGCAAGAGCGCCTAGTAGAAAGCGCCCGTCAAGATCTCATGCAACGTGGCGTACCGAATGCTAAAGACGCCCCCATTCCTGCTGAATTATTTGCTGAGCAAGCGCAAAAGCGTGTTCGTTTAGGTTTGATTCTGAGTGAGTTGGTTAAAAAGCAGAATTTGGCGGCTACTGCAGATCAAATTAAAGCTGAAATTGATGAGCAGGCTGCCACTTACGAAGACCCAAAAGAGGTAGTTCGTTGGTTCTATAGCAATCCAAGCCGCCTCAAAGATATCGAGAATTTGGTGCTAGAAGACAACGTTATCAAGCATTTCACCTCACTTGCTAAAGTAAACGATAAAACGATCAGCTTTGAAGAGCTAAGCAAGCTAAACTAAAGTTGCGACTAATCCATTTAAAAAAGGACCTTCAGTAATGAGTCAGAACCATTTTCAGTCTGAAAACCTAGAGCCCAAGGGTTTAGGTTTGGTCCCTATGGTAATTGAGACCTCCGGTCGAGGTGAGCGTGCTTACGATATTTATTCCCGCCTGCTTAAAGAGCGCGTTGTTTTTTTGGTTGGTGAAGTCAACGATCAAACTGCAAACTTAGTCATTGCGCAGTTGCTGTTTCTTGAGAGCGAAAATCCTGATAAAGAGATTTCTCTCTACATTAACTCGCCTGGCGGTTCAGTATCAGCTGGCCTAGCGATTTACGACACAATGCAATTTATTAAGCCTCACGTCAGCACTCTTTGCATGGGTATGGCTGCGAGCATGGGTGCTTTCTTGTTGTGCGCTGGCGAAAAAGGAAAACGCTATGCCTTGCCGAATTCACGAGTGATGATTCATCAACCATTGGGCGGTGCCCGTGGACAGGCGTCTGATATTGAGATTCAGGCACGTGAAATTCTCTACTTGCGTGAGCGTCTAAACCAGATCTTGGCGGATCGCACTGGCCAATCGATTGAAACGATTGCTAAAGATACTGATCGCGATAACTTTATGTCAGCAGAGCAGGCCCGTGACTATGGCTTGATTGACAAAGTTATTGAAAAACGCCCTTAATATCTATTGAAACTATTTTGAGCGATATAAAAAGTACCACCTCACCCGATAAAGTTTTGTATTGCTCTTTTTGCGGCAAGAGTCAACACGAAGTTAAAAAGCTCATTGCTGGACCATCAGTATTTATTTGCGATGAGTGCATTGATCTTTGCACTGATATTATTCAAGAAGAAATTGCCAAGCTGCCTAAAGCTGAGGGCGATGAATCTTTGCCAACACCCCATCAAATTAGAAACAATCTTGATCAATACGTTATTGGTCAAGATCATGCTAAAAAGACTCTTGCAGTTGCTGTTTACAACCACTACAAACGCTTGCAATATTTGCCGAAGCCAAAAAAAGAGAAGTTAGATAAAGATGGCAAGGCTGTAGAAGCTGTTGATAAGAAAGAATCTAAAGTGCCTGCTAAGGCCATGGTAGATGGCGTTGAATTGGCGAAGAGTAATATTTTGCTGATTGGACCCACTGGTTCTGGAAAGACCCTCTTGGCACAAACATTGGCGCGTATGCTAGATGTGCCGTTTGTCATGGCTGATGCAACAACCTTAACTGAAGCAGGTTATGTTGGTGAGGACGTAGAAAATATTATTCAAAAGTTACTGCAAGCTTGCGATTACAACGTAGAAAAAGCACAACGCGGCATTGTTTACATTGATGAGATTGATAAGATCTCACGCAAGTCTGATAATCCTTCCATTACACGTGATGTATCAGGAGAAGGTGTCCAGCAGGCATTACTTAAACTAGTTGAAGGCACTATGGCCTCCGTCCCGCCACAAGGTGGCCGTAAACATCCTAACCAAGATTTCTTGCAGGTAGATACCACCAATATTTTGTTTATCTGTGGTGGCGCTTTTGATGGCTTAGAAAAAGTCATTCAACAACGGACCGCTAAAACTGGTATCGGATTTAATGCTACTGTGCCCGGCAAAGACGATCGTGGTGTCAGTGATTTGTTGATTGAAGTTGAGCCTGAGGATTTGATTAAATTTGGTTTGATCCCAGAGCTTATTGGTCGCTTGCCCGTCGTGGCAACCTTGGCTCAATTAGATGAAGAAGCGCTCATTCAGATTCTGACTGAGCCTAAAAATGCTCTTGTGAAGCAATATCAAGCCTTACTGACGATGGAAGGCGCTGAATTAGAGGTTCGACACGCAGCTTTGGCAGCCATTGCTAAAAAGGCAATCGCTCGCAAAACCGGTGCTCGTGGCCTTAGATCCATCTTGGAAGGTTCCTTAATGGACGTGATGTACGACTTGCCGTCTCTCAAGAATGTCCAAAAGGTTGTTATCGATGACAGCAGTATCGCTGAGGGCGGCAAACCCCTTCTTGTCTATAAACAAGAGCTTGAAAAGTCAGATTTAAGCAAAAAAGCCTAATTACTGAGGGTTTTTGCTACTTTTTGGGCATATTTGCCCCTTTTTTGTTCTATTTCCCCTTGAAATTTTCAAAGAGCTACACATATAGGTAGTATGCTACTCAGGAATAATGTCTCTATTTAGTAGTTTGTAATTTTTGGAGACTTTTGAGGATTGATTACTTTGGAGGATTTGCCTTATGCCTGGCCACTTATTACTACCCTCTGAACCGATTCAGCTACCTTTGCTCCCATTAAGGGACGTAGTTGTATTTCCTCACATGGTGATTCCCCTGTTTGTAGGTCGTCCTAAATCCATTAAGGCCCTCGAGGCTGCCATGGAAACTGGCAAAAACGTCCTCTTGGTGGCCCAAAAAACGGCTGCAAAGGATGAGCCCGGCATTGAAGATTTATACGAGGTTGGCTGTATTGCCAACATCTTGCAAATGCTCAAACTCCCTGACGGTACTGTCAAAGTGTTGGTTGAGGGTGTGCAGCGCGCGGATGTGAGTCAAATTGAGGACAGTATGGGCTACTTCAATTGTGAGGCTACTCCAACAGCCATTGATTCAATTGATGCGCATGAGACTGAAGCCTTGCGTCGTGCCATCATGGCCCAGTTTGATCAGTATGTAAAACTCAATAAGAAAGTTCCACAAGAAATTCTATCTTCACTCGGTGGCATTGATGATCCTAGTCGTTTGGCGGATACCATCTGTGCACACCTGCCGGTGAAGCTGGAACAGAAGCAGCGCTTGCTCGAGATGACTGATGTTGTTCAACGTCTAGAAAGCCTCTTAGCTGATCTCGAGAGTGAAATTGATATTTTGCAAGTTGAGAAACGTATTCGTGGCCGCGTAAAACGCCAGATGGAAAAGAGTCAGCGCGAGTATTACCTCAATGAGCAAGTGAAAGCCATTCAAAAAGAGTTGGGCGAGGGTGAAGAGGGTGCTGATCTTGAGGAACTCGAGAAGCGTATCAAGGCAGCACGCATGCCTAAAGAAGCTTTGAAAAAAGCTGAATCTGAGTTGAAAAAACTGAAGTTAATGTCTCCGATGTCTGCTGAAGCGACTGTGATACGTAACTTTATTGATACCTTGGTCAATCTTCCTTGGAAGAAAAAAACTAAGATCAATAATGACCTTAACAATGCAGAAAAAGTCTTGGATGAGGATCACTACGGTCTAGACAAGGTCAAAGAACGTATTCTGGAATACCTCGCAGTTCAGCAACGTGTTGATCGCGTGAAAGCTCCTATTCTTTGTCTGGTTGGCCCTCCTGGGGTTGGCAAGACCTCCCTAGGTCAATCAATTGCACGCGCTACGAATCGTAAGTTTGTGCGCATGGCTTTGGGTGGTGTGCGTGACGAATCTGAAATTCGGGGCCATCGTCGGACCTATATTGGTTCTATGCCAGGCAAGATTCTGACCAGCCTGACGAAGGTTGGTGTGCGTAATCCTTTATTCCTTTTGGATGAAGTGGACAAGATGGGCATGGACTTCCGGGGCGATCCAGCGAGCGCCTTATTGGAAGTATTGGACCCTGAGCAGAATCACACTTTTCAAGATCACTATGTTGAAGTCGACTTCGATCTTTCGGATGTGATGTTCGTTGCTACATCTAACTCCTTGAATATTCCTGGACCTCTACTGGATCGTCTTGAGATTATCCGTTTGGCTGGATATACAGAGGATGAGAAAACGAGTATCGCTATCAATTATTTGATTCCTAAACAAATTAAAAATAATGGTTTGAAGAAGGATGAGTTAAAGATTGAAGAAGATGCTGTGCGCAATATGATTCGCTACTACACACGCGAAGCTGGTGTGCGCTCTTTAGAAAGAGAAATTAGTAAGATTTGCCGTAAGGTTGTCAAATTACTTTTGTTGAAGAAAGAGTCTGCACCTCTAGTCGTGAATGCTGATAATCTGGACAAGTTCTTGTCAGTTCGTATGTATGATTTTGGTTTAGCCGCTAAAGAAAATCAAATTGGTCAAGTGACCGGTTTGGCTTGGACTGAAGTAGGTGGAGACCTGCTCACCATCGAAGCGGCAGTCATGCCAGGCAAAGGTGTGATTACTCGTACCGGCTCCATTGGCGATGTCATGAAAGAGTCGGTTGAGGCTGCGCGTACTGTGGTTCGTTCTAGGTCACAACGTCTTGGCATTACTGATGAGGCATTTGAGAAGAAAGATATACACATTCACTTCCCAGATGGGGCAACGCCCAAAGATGGACCTTCTGCCGGTATTGCCATTACTACTGCGCTAGTCTCTGTATTTACTGGCATTCCTATTCGTTCTGATGTGGCAATGACCGGCGAGATTACTTTGCGTGGTGAAGTGTTGCCAATCGGAGGCCTCAAAGAAAAGCTCTTAGCTGCTCATCGTGGCGGTATCAAGCTTGCCTTAATTCCCGAAGAGAATGTGAAAGATTTAATTGATATTCCGGATAACGTGAAGAACGCAATTGAAATTATTCCTGTTCGCTGGATCGATAAAGTTCTTGAACTTGCTTTAGAAAGAATGCCGCAAGCTTTGCCTGAACCTACGCCAGAAGAGCTTGCTAAAAAGGCTTCTGAGGCGAGTCAGCTTAAAGATAAGGCGTCTTCTACAGAGGTTCTCAAGCACTGAAATTAGAGGGCTTTTTCATCGATTGAATCTTTTTCATCAGGTGCGATTCGGTTGAAAACCTTCATTTTTCGGGTGTTTAGGTTACAATCTCAGCTGTAATAATTTGGGGCGCTTAGCTCAGTTGGTAGAGCGTCTGCCTTACACGCAGAATGTCGGCGGTTCGAGCCCGTCAGCGCCCACCAAATATTTACGCTTCTTTTGCCTGTTTCAAGGCGTTCAAGCCCTTAGATCCTGCCGCCTAGTACACTCATACTGTTGATATTTATTACTAGCGAACTCACTCATGTTTGATATTGTCCGTAAGCATCAAAAGCTCTTGCAGTTTGTATTGATGCTCTTCATTATTCCATCGTTCGCTATGCTCGGAATTTCTAGTTATTCCAGTTTCATGGATAAGGAAACCGATTTAATAAGGGTAGATGGTCAGCCGATTATCGCACATGAGGTTGATAACGCAGCGAAACGGCAAGCAGAGCGCGTTGGAGGTAATCCGCAAATCGCACAGAGTTTGCCATTTAGACAGGCAATCTTGAATGAACTTTTGC
>Ga0136641_1000584_pt1 | contig 15628 bp, 16 predicted proteins | sample EliLak1302023Y_FD_115312 | JGI IMG/M metagenome (GOLD analysis project Ga0136641, IMG submission 115312) | Freshwater microbial communities from Elizabeth Lake, Yosemite National Park, California, USA - 13020-23Y | ecosystem: Environmental > Aquatic > Freshwater > Lake ...
AATGCGCCGATAAGGCCGAGACGCAGAATCCAGAGAACACCTGTTGGCGGAATGATCGGCACGAGCAACTGACGCAAGAACTCTGCGTACTCGTTGAAATGCGACTCGCCCAAATACATCTTGAGGTTGCCAATCATGTGAAAGAGCACGAACCCCATCAGCATGATGCCGGTGAGAGCCATGATCCACTTCTTGCCTACTGAAGACTTGTAGACGTCGACAATGGGAAAATTGCTGCGTCGGTTGGCCTTGCGGATCGTGGGGGACGAGATGCCCGGAGTCAGCGCCGGCGGTTCCTTGGTTGCTGTCACGAGCAGACCTTTCCTAAAAGAGGCTGTGACTGGAAAGTGGCAAGGTCAGACGCTGTCTGGCCAAGCGAGATCACGCTACTCACCGACAAAGGCAAGGGGCGAACTGTGCGCATGCAGATTCGTCACTCGGCTCGCCCGGCGAGGTGGCCGCGGCGATAGGTTGAGGCGTCCATCGTCCGGCCATCGGGTCCGGCAGGGGAGGAAACGATGTCAGAGCGGCCAACCACTCTCGGAGAATTGCGTGCGTCGGGCTGGGTCAGCCGCCCGGTCAAGGAAGAACTCCGGCAGAACGCCATTGTGCGAATCGTCGCCGGCGAACCGCTCTTCGACAGCGTTCTGGGTTACGAAGACACCGTTCTTCCCCAGCTCGAGAACGCCATTCTCGCAGGTCACGACGTGATCTTCCTGGGCGAGCGTGGCCAGGCCAAGACCCGCATGATCCGCTCGCTCACCAATCTGCTCGACGAGTGGATGCCGATCGTTGCCGGTTCCGAGATCAACGATGACCCCTACGCCCCAGTCTCCAAGCCCACTCGCGACCTTGTGGCCGAAATGGGCGATGCCACCCCGATTAGCTGGGTGCACCGAGACGAGCGCTACGGCGAGAAGCTCGCCACCCCCGATACCTCGATCGCCGATCTCATCGGCGAGGTCGATCCCATCAAGATCGCCGAGGGCCGACACCTTTCCAATGAAGAGACCATCCACTTCGGTCTCGTGCCCCGCACCAACCGCGGCATCTTCGCCATCAATGAACTTCCCGATCTCGCCGAGCGCATTCAGGTCGGTTTGTTGAACGTGCTCGAAGAGCGCGATGTGCAGATCCGTGGTTTCAAGCTCCGCCTGCCACTCGATGTCATGTTGTTCGCGTCGGCCAACCCCGACGACTACACCAACCGCGGTCGACTCATCACGCCGCTGAAGGATCGCTTCGGCTCTCAGATCCGTACGCATTACCCACTCGATGTCGCGACCGAAGTCACGATCGCGCTGCAAGAGGCTCGCAATCTCGAAGTTCCTGGCATCGAAGTGCGCGTTCCGGCGTACATGACCGAAATCGTTGCCGAGTTCTCGCAACTTGCTCGTCGAAGCCCGCACATCAATCAGCGTTCGGGCGTGTCGGTACGTCTCACGGTTGCAAACCTTGAAACGCTCGAAGCCAACGCAATGCGTCGTGCACTGCAGCATGGCGAAACCATCGTTGTTCCGCGAGTTTCTGATCTCGTTGCGCTCGCTGCCTCAACCATTGGCAAAGTCGAAATCGAAACGATCGAAGAAGGCCGCGAAGGTCTCGTTGTTGAACAGCTTCTGAAAGCTGCGGTGCTCGGAATCTTCCGTGAATACATCGCCATCGAAAACCTTCGTGATGTTGTCGACTCGTTCGATGGCGATCGTTTGGTCAACGCCGGTGAAGACGTTTCATCTGCCGACTATGTCGCATTGCTCGGCGACATCCCGGCGCTTGCACCGCATATCACCGCCCTTACCGGTGGCGACACCACGCCGGAGGTCGTTGCGAGCGCGGTCGAGTTCGTGCTTGAAGGTCTGCATCTTTCGAAGCGCCTCAACAAAGACGCGGTTGGCGCTCGCGCCCAGTACCGCGGCCGTGGCTGAGTAGTGCTTGCGAATTAGCGCTGGTCGTTGACCAGTTCGCGCACGCCATCAAGGCCGGCGATCACAACTCGTTCCACCATCGAGCCGGGGAAGATCCCGTGTTCGACGATGCCTGGCGTCTGCGCAAGTGCGTCGCCAAGGGCAACGGGGTCGGCGATCAAACCGAATTGAGCGTCCATTACGAGGTTGCCGTTATCGCTGCGGCGCTCGCGGGTGGTGACTGCGGAGGCACCGAGAGCTTCGACAGCGCTGGCCACAACGCCCGGGGCGAAGTCGAGCACCTCGAGAGGCGTTCCGAATGGGCCCAGCGCAGGAACCAGTTTCGATTCGTCGACGACGATGATGAAACGCGGTGACATCGACGCCACGATTTTTTCACGGGTGTGTGCGGCGCCGCCTCCCTTTGTGAGGTTGAACGCAGGGTCGACCTCGTCGGCGCCATCGATCGCGATGTCGAGCGCGCCGATCTCATCGGGAGAGATGACCTTCAAACCCAAAGACGATGCAAGTTCGTGGGTCTGCACCGATGTTGAGGTGCATACGATGTCGAGCGCTCGATCGCCGAGTTCAACGATGGTCCAGTGCACTGTCGAGCCGGTACCAAGACCAACGCGCATGCCGTCGGTAACGTAACTCGCAGCGTGACGTCCGGCTGCTTCCTTCGCGATGTCTTGGGGCGAACGTTCGGCTTGGCTCTGATCAGTGCTCACGCCGAGAGCATCGCACGTCAGCGAGGTGCAGCGCGCAGTAATTGTGCGCTGTCGCGTGGATTGCGACTGCGGTCGAAGACGCCATCGGGAACATCGAATCCGCATTCGGGCGTCCATCCATCAATACCTGACTCCCAGAACGCGTGCGTTACTTCGATGCCGTCGTCGGCAGCTCGCTGCATTTCCAGCTTTGAACCGGCGATGACTTCAGCGCGCCAGTCGTCCTCAGGTGCGGTGAGCCCGGTACCAAGAAGCGCGAACTTTCGGCTGGGAAAGTTGTCGGCCAAACGACGGACGGTGACGCCGAGGCCTTCAGTCCAAGGAGCGCGACCATTGGGCGCAACTGGGGCATCGATGGGGTAGGGCCCAGTGGTTCCGTCAGCGAACAAGGTTGAAGCGCCTCGATAGGTGAAGCCGACAAGGTCGTAGGCACCGGCGAGTCCGTCGATCTCACGCTCGGCCAAGCCGGGAATGGAAATGACGCCGTCGTTGAGTTCGCGGATCCAAGAGCCGAATCGCAATCGATCAACAGACTCAACGCGTTTGCGCGCAGCGTCACGTTCGTCAGGTTCGCGTGACATCACACCTGGCTCGACTGGACACGTATCGATGCAAACGGCAACGGGGGGAGTTCCGCTACAGAGAAGTCGATTGGCCTCGAATGATGCGCGATGAAGCGTGTGCAGCGCTTCAAGGAACTTGCCGGGTTCGGCTTTGTAGGGCGGTCGGCTACCAACGAGGTGGCCTTCAAGGGCTCGTGTGTAGGGATCGAGGATCGGGACCCACGCGGCCACGAGATCGCCGAAGGTTTCGGCCACCCGGTCGACATGACGGGGCCAGGTCAGGCGAAGGCCGTCGGCATCGTCGAATCCACCCTGGTCTTCGGAGAACCAGCCTGGCAAGGGGCCGTCATGGAGAACGGCCCAGACATCGATACCGGAGTCTCGAGCGGCCTTCAAGATCTCCGAGATGTGATCAACCGCATCGATGTCCCAGTGGCCGGGGCGGGGCTCGAGTCGTGACCAGTCGATGGTCCAACGCATTGCGGTAATACCGGCCTCGGCCAGCATGGGCAGGTCAGAGCGGTACTCAAAGCCGAAACCGCTGCCGATCATGGAATCGGGGAGAGTGCCATCGGTGGTGAGGGTCGACCAATCGCTTCGATCTGAGAGGCCTTCGCCCCCTGCGGCAGTGGTGGCGATGCCCCAAAGGGCTTGGTCGGTCATAACTGCAGTATTCCCGGTACGGTGCCTCTATGGGCAGAGCCAATCGGGTTCAGTACTCGCGATGGGATGGGTCACAGGTCGGGTTCGACTTTGACGCCACCGACATCTTCGGCGAAATCACCGACGATCTGCTCTATCACGGCGATATCAACGCCGCGCTGCGTCGCATGATGCAAGAGGGTTTCGACTCCGACAACGGCGAGCGCATGAAGGGGTTGCGAGAAATGATGGACGAGCTCCGACGCAAGCGTCGTGAAACGCTCGAAAGTCATGACCTCGGCGGCATCTACGACGAAATCGCCAAAGACCTTCGCGACGTTGTCGAAGCTGAACGTGAAGCGATCGACGAACTCGCGCAAGAAGCGCGCGATTCGGGCGATGCCCGTCGCCAAGAACTCACCGAACAGGTTGCTGCTGAACGACACATGTCGCTCGACCTGATGTCACAAGATCTCGCCGGGATGGTGCGCGATCTTCAGAACCATGACTTCACGTCGTCAGAAGCGCGCGAAAAGTTCGAGGAACTCGTCGAGAAACTGCGCGAGCAACTGATGCAGCAGTACGTCGATCAAATGTCAGGCGCAGTTGAAAACATGACGCCCGAAGACATGGCCCGCATGAAGGACATGTTCGCCGACCTCAACAACATGCTCGAACAGCGTCAGCGCGGCGAAGAACCAGACTTCGATGGCTTCATGGAGAAGTTTGGCGACTTCTTCCCTGAAAACCCCGAGAACCTTGACGAATTGCTTGAAATCATGGCGGCACGCATGGCTGCTGCTCAAGCGATGATGAATTCAATGACGCCCGAACAGCGCGCACAGTTGCAAGCGCTTTCAGATCAGTTGCTCGAAGACATGGATCTTCGTTGGCAGATGGATCAGTTGGGTCAGAACCTGGCGCAAGCGTTTCCTGATCTCAACTGGAACCGTCGCTATGAATTTTCTGGCGACGAGCCCCTCAACATGGCCGACGCCAATCAGATGCTCCAACAACTTGGCGACATCGATCAGCTCGAGAACTTGCTGAAGGGTGCAGCCAACCCGGGCGCGCTTGCTGAAGTTGATCTTGATCGTGCGCGCGAACTTCTCGGTGACGATGCAGCTCGCAGCCTCGAACAGATGGCAGAACTTTCACGGCGTCTTGAAGAGTCGGGCCTCGTCGAGAACAAAGAAGGAAAGCTCGAACTCACGCCGCGTGGCATCCGCCAACTTGGTCAGAACGCGCTCGACGAATTGTTCAACAAACTCGACATGGACAAAGCCGGTCAGCACGAGATTGCGCGCATCGGCACTGGTCACGAGCGCGATCACTCAACCAAGCCCTACGAGTTCGGCGATCCGTTCAATCTCGACATTGGCCGCACCGTGCGCAACGCGATCTTCCGCAGCGGCGCCGGCACACCGGTGCATCTCACTCCCGAAGACTTCGAGGTCGAGCGAACCGAGCATCTCGTGCGGTCAAGCACGGTGCTGATGGTCGACCTTTCGCTCTCAATGCCAATGCGGGGCAATTTCTTGCCGGCCAAGAAGGTCACGATGGCGTTGCACGCCCTCATCTCCTCGAAGTACCCCCGCGACTACCTCGGCCTTGTTGGCTTCAGTCGCACCGCCGAGGAACTCAAGCCCGAGCAACTGCCCGAGGTTTCGTGGGACTTCGATTACGGAACCAACATGCACGAGGGCCTCATGATCGCCCGGCGTCTGCTGGCCAAACAGTCGGGCACCAAGCAGATCATCATGATCACCGACGGTGAGCCCACCGCCCACGTCATGCCGAACGGTCAGATTTTCTTCGATTATCCGACCCGACCCGAGACTCGCGATGCCACCCTCCGACAGGTGATGTTGTGCACCAAAGAAGACATCGTCATCAACACCTTCATGCTTGACCCGAACCCGTATCTCTCGGAGTTCGTCGAGAAAATGAGCCAATTGAACGGCGGAAGGGCCTTCTTCACGACCCCAGAGAACTTGGGCGATTACGTGTTGGTGGACTTCCTGAACAACAAACGGGAAATGCTCCGAGGCCGCCGAGCGGGCTGATTTGGCCCCCGGACCGGGGATTTTGTCCCCGGACCCCAATTCCCCCTTGCGTTTGTCTCTGGGAGCGGGCAGAATCACGCCGTTGTAATTACACCCGTGAAGCACTGGCGCTTCCGGGGGAAGCTGTTCGAGTCCAGGAGGACGCCCAGCATGCCGCAATCAGTCTCTCTCACCTCTGCCCAGGGCACCCCCGCCGTTGAACTCGACGGCGAGGACAAGTCATGGCAGGACATGGCCAACTGCCTTGGTGTCGACCCCGATCTCTTCTTCCCAGAGCGTGGCGCTTCCACCCGTGAAGCCAAAGAGGTCTGCAAGGGCTGTGTCGTGCGTGACGATTGCCTCGAGTACGCGCTTGCAAATGGCGAGAAGTTCGGCATTTGGGGCGGCATGAGCGAGCGTGAGCGTCGTCGCATCCGCCGTCAGCGTGCCTTGGCCCGTGCAGCAGCTGCTGCGCCGGCTCGTACCGCAACCGCCTGAGTTCAACTGCCGCCGTGTGGGCGGCGCTGGAATCGAGACTCAATCGTCGTTTCAATCGACAAGTTGAACTGTTCCCAGCGGTTCTCATTCGCCGCGGCCAAGACTGATTGTGGAGCAAGACCGACGAGTTCGGCGCGAGCAATTGCTGCCCTGGCCGCCACTTGGTCGTAAATCTCGGTGGGCCCAACGGTGAGTGGGTCGATGAGATTCATCGACACCTGCACCTGATCGCCGACCTGCAGCCCGAGTGCGCGAACACCCGGTCCTCGGATCGACGCCGCGATGGATTTGGCGAGAGCGAGGTCAGGCTCAGAAAGCCATAAATTCCAGGCCAGCATGAGCTCCCGGGCACCGACAGCAACGGCGCCAGCGGCGGGGTGCGGTTCACCGGGTCCGAAGTCAGGTGCGAGCGACGTGAATGCGCCGCGGCGAATATCGGGCAGTGTGCGCTCAGGGCCGTAGACGAAGACGGGAATATGCAGTTCGTTGGCAATCCACGAACTCATTGCGTCCCGGTTCGAGAGTGCATCGCCAAACGTCGAACCTTCGAGCGGAACGAACGGAACAACATCGACTACGCCAATGCGAGGGTGCACACCGGTGTGGGTGCGCAGGTCGAGTCGCTGGACAGCCGCCTTGATGACTGTCTGGGGGGCGACGGTGCCGACCACCGTGATGACCGATCGGTTGTGGTCGGCATCGCTATGCACGTCGAGAAGATCGCTGCCAGCGGCACGAGCGATTTCCTCGACAAGGTGAAGGTCGCGGCCTTCGCTGATGTTGATGACGCACTCAATCACGATTGATCACGAACGCGATCCTGCCCCATCCGTCTCCGGGAGGTGGAGATAGATGGGGCAGGTCGTGGTTGGCAGGGCAACGAGTGGATCAGACCGTGAGTAAGCGAATTGGTTCGCGACGGCCCTTTAACATCCGGCGTCGTTGCCGCTCGGAGGTGCCGCCCCACACGCCGTGGTCGATGCGGTTGTCGAGGGCGTAATTGAGGCACTCGGCCGCCACGGGGCAGGTGGCGCAGATGCGTTTGGCCACTTCAACGCCGACACCATCGCTCGGGAAGAAGGTGGAGGGGGGATGGTCTTTGCAGTTGCCGTCATTCATCCAGGGGGTTGGGGTTTCCATGTCCCGGAAGGTACGGACAGGGGGTGAAAGCGGGGGTAAGGAGAACCTCTGGTTTCCTTTAAATGAACCTTTTCCCAAGGGGGACCGTCATTGGGGGCTCTCGGCGGGTCGCCGCTAGGATGTTGCACCTTGCAGGGTCGCTCTTGGCCCCAGATGACGAAAGTGCCGTGCCGCCATGTCGATGTCAGAAATCGAAACCGAACAGCCGCCTCGTGGTCGTGTCCGAGTGATCTACCTCGGCCCGGTCGCTCCGCACTGGGACGTTCAAGGCGATTCCGAGGTCCGTGGTCTGGTCGACGAGTTCCGCAACCGCGTCATGGCCCGTCTGCTTCTTCTTCCCCCGCACGACCCGCAGTTCCGCCGCAATAAGGAACGAGTCGCTCGTGATGCCGAGCGAGAGAACCTCACGCTCGTCTGGGATCTCGGCATTCCGGAAGACTGAACATGTCGCTCGGCCTGTCACGACCGGTGGTGCATCTCACGCCTGCCGAACTTGCGGCCTCGCCTGAGCGGTTCCTGAATCGAGAACTTTCATGGCTCGATTTCGACGCTCGCGTTCTTGCCCTTGCGTCGAATCCCGATGTTCCACTTCTTGAACGAGCAAAGTTCGTTGCGATCTTTTCGCAGAACCTCGATGAGTTCTTTCAGGTGCGAATTGCTGGTTTGAAAGATCAGGTTGCTGCCGGTCTTGGCAAGCAAACAGCCGACGGCCGAACGGCTGCGCAGCAATTGCGTGAAATCCGTGAGCGACTCTCTTCACTTGTTGCCACAGCCGAGGGCGTTTTCCTCAACGATCTTGTTCCAGAGCTTGCCGCTGTCGGCATTGTTTTCTCCTCGCATGACGATCTTGACGACGACGACCGTGCCTATCTCGACACCGTCTTTGAAGAGCGCATCTTCCCGGTCCTTACGCCGCTTGCAGTCGACCCGGGCCATCCGTTTCCCTACATCTCCGACCTGTCACTGAACCTTGCGGTTGTGGTCAACGACCCGGTGACGGGCGAGCATCGATTTGCACGCGTCAAGGTCCCGAATCTGCTTCCGCGCTTTGTGGTCATGCCCGACGGCGAGCGATTCATCCCGTTGGAACAGGTCATCGCGTCGCATCTCGACGTGTTGTTTCCGGGTATGGAGCCCGGAACGCATTACGCCTTCCGAGTTACTCGCAACGCCGACCTCACTGTGGAAGAAGAAGATGCCGACGATCTTCTCGAAACGATCGAACTCGAACTTCGTCGACGCCGTTTCGGTCGCGCTGTTCGACTCGAGATCGACGCCAATGTTTCTGCAGAGATTCTCGAACTTCTCACTGAAGAACTCGATCTTGATGCTGCAGACATCTACACGTTCTCGGGCCCGATCGATTTGGGTGGCCTCTTTGGGTTGATGAGCCTCGATCGTCCCGATCTCAAGGACGAACCATGGGCACCCCTTACCCAGCCTCGCCTTTCGAGCGCCGATCCCGACGAACCAGTCGACATGTTTTCGGTCATTCGCGATCGCGATGTGCTTCTGCATCACCCGTACGAATCGTTCTCAACGTCTGTCGAAGAGTTCATTCGTCAGGCGTCGGTCGATCCTTCCGTTCTCGCCATCAAACTCACGCTGTATCGCACCTCGTCGGACACCTCGATCATCAAGTCGCTGGTTCGTGCCGCTGAGCGCGGCAAGCAGGTAGCTGCACTCGTCGAGTTGAAGGCTCGATTCGACGAGAAGAAAAACATCGGTTGGGCGAAGGAACTTGAAAAAGCCGGCGTTCACGTGATCTACGGGCTGATGGGCTTGAAGATCCACACCAAGACCACACTTGTGGTGCGTGAAGAGCACGATGGCATCCGTCGGTACTGCCATATCGGAACCGGTAACTACAACCCAAAGACTGCTCGCCTCTATGAAGACGTGGGCTTGCTAACCGCCGACCCGGCGGTTGGTTCTGACCTCACGCAGTTGTTCAATCTGCTTACTGGCTTTGCGCGCGATCCTGAGTTTTCGAAGCTTCTTATTTCACCGACCACGATTCGACCCGGAATCTCAGAACTCATTGCGAACGAAGCTGCACGTGGTTCTGAGGGTCACATCGTTCTCAAAATGAACAGCCTCGTTGATGCGGCTCTGATTGATTCGCTCTATGCCGCGTCGCAAGCGGGCACGCGAATTGATCTCATCGTGCGCGGCATCTGTTGTTTGCGACCTGGCGTTCCTGGGTTGTCCGAAAACATCCATGTGCGCTCAATCGTGGGCCGCTATCTCGAACATTCACGCATCTATTACTTCAAACACGGTGCCGATGGCGGGCCCGTGTATTACATCGGTTCGGCCGATCTCATGCCTCGAAACCTCGATCGTCGCGTCGAAGCATTGGTTCCAGTCGAAGACCCGCTGTTGCAGATTCGTCTGCACGAAATTCTTGCGGTCAATCTCGAAGATGATCGACTCGCATGGGCGCTGGGGCCGGATACAACCTGGAGCCGTGTTCTCGGCGTTGATCAGTTCGATACGCATCGTCGCTTCGAAGCGATCGCTCTCGAACGTCGCGTCTGAGCATGCATGTCGCCGCGCAAAATGATTGACAGTGGCGAGGAGTCGTACCAGGTGCGTGCCGCTGGCGGCGTGATTTTTCGCGGCGAGCTTGCGGAGCCTGAAATCGTGATCGTGCATCGTCCTCGTTATGACGACTGGACCTTTCCGAAGGGAAAAGCCGAATCGGGCGAAACGGACGAACAAACGGCACATCGAGAAGTACTTGAAGAAACCGGCTTTGATTGTGAACTCGGCGATGAGTTGCCGTCGGTGACCTACCGCGACCACAAAGACCGCTCGAAAATTGTGCGCTACTGGGCGATGCAGATCAACGCTGGTTCGTTTGAAGCGAACGAAGAAGTTGATGCGCTCGAGTGGGTAAGCGCAATCGAAGCGGGGGAGCGCCTCACCTACGACCACGACGTCGACGTGTTATCTGCGTTTCTTTCGCTCGGACACGAAGAGTAAACCGCACGCTGCTAGGCCGTGAGTTCGGCGATGAGTTCGCGAACCCGTCGTTCGATTTCGTCGCGAATCGGCCGTACCGCTTCGACGCCTTGGCCGGCGGGATCTTCGAGGACCCAGTCGAGATAGCGAACGCCGGGAAAGAAAGGGCAGTTATCGCCGCAACCCATTGTGATGACGACATCGCAGCGTTCAACAACATCTGCATCGAGAATCTTTGGGTGCGCGCCGCGCTCGACGAGATCAATGCCGACCTCGTTCATTGCTTCGATGACCGCGGGGTTGAGCGTGTTCGCCGGGGCACTTCCAGCGGAAAGCACGTCGATGCGATCACCGGCGAGATGGTCGAGAAAGCCAGCAGCCATTTGCGACCGCCCTGCGTTATGCACGCAGACGAAGAGCACGGTGGGGTTAGGCGTTGTCATTTGTCTTCCTCATGGTGCATGAGTAGTTCGTCGGCAAATTCGTCTGCATCGGGGAACACAATGCGAATAGCGACGAGGGCAAGGGCCATACCGACGAACTGGGCGATGATGAAGCCGGGTGCCGATTTGGGGGCGATGCCCGCGAATGAGTTTGAAAGAGAGCGGCCAATCGTGATGGCCGGATTGGCGAAACTCGTCGAGGAGGTGAAGAAGTAGGCCGCGGTGATGTACCCCGCGACGACAAATGGGGCGAGGGTCGATTTTCCCGATCGAACGACGCCGAAGATCACGAGCAGGAGACCAAGCGTCGCCACGATTTCGCCGAGCCAGAGTCCGCCTCCCGTGCGTGTTTTGGTTGAGAGGTTGATTGCAGCGAGGCCGAACATGAGATTTGCAACCATGACGCCAGCAACCATTCCAAGGATCTGAGAGGCGATGTAGGGCAGTACCTCGCGTGTCGGCATACCTTTGAACACACGGTCAGCAATCGTCACGACTGGGTTGAAGTGAGCACCGGAAACCGATCCGAATGCGGCGATGAGGGCAACAAGTGCGCCTGCAGTCGCTGCGGTGTTGCACAGCAATTGAAGGGCGACGTTGTCGGTGAGATTTGTCGCCATGATGCCCGAACCAATCACCGTGGCGATGAGAAACGCGGAGCCGAGAAATTCGGCTGCGCATTTGCGGAGTAGCGGCGACATCAACAACAACCGGGCTTTGAGGCGAGTGAAACAGATTCGAATACGGGAGTAGCGGCGCAACACACGTCGCCTCCATCAACCGGGGCGGTTCCGAACGCAACTGAATCAGAGAGCACGGTATAGACCTCCCACCGAGCATCGTCGGGGTCACGAACCCAAACCTTGTCCTGCACGGCATAACAGCAGGTCGTTTGTTCCTCAACGTCGGTGGCGAAGCTAATTGCATCGAATCGTTGCGTTGCTTCGGCGACCTCGTCCGTGGACTCAACCTCAATGCCGAGGTGGTTAAGTCGTTGATCCACACTGTTCTCGATAAGGACGAGCTTGAGGGGCGGATCGACGATGGCGAAATTCGCGTAGCCCTCTCGAACCTTTGCTGGTTCGGTGTTGAACATCTTTGAATAGAACGCGATCGCTTCGTTGATGTCAGTCACGTTGAGTGCAAGCTGGACTCTGGCCATTGGGCTCCTCATTTTCGGATGTTCAACGTATTGATAACCGTCGATACGTACTATCGTTAGGATATTGACAGTTGTCAATATCCATTTTGAGGTGATGCGGCATGTCGGCGAAAAGCGCGAAAACCAATTCCGTCACAAAAGTGTGTTGCGGATCGACTCGCGATATTCCATTGAGCGAACGCGACGCCGAGGAACTTGCTGCGGTGTTTGCAGCGCTATCTGATCCGGTTCGACTTCGACTGCTTTCCATCATCAGTTCGGCCCCTGATGGCGAGGTCTGCGCCTGCGATCTCGTCACGCCGATCGGAAAATCACAGCCCACCGTCAGCCATCACCTCAAGATCCTGTTCGAGGCTGGTTTGGTCGAACGCGAGAAGCGCGGGGTCTGGGTTTGGTACCGCTCGGTGCCATCGGGACTCGATTCGGTTGCCGCTCGGTTGCGTTGAGTTATTGAGCGAGGATTTTCCCCCTCGTTCACCTCCCGTACACCTAATGGGTGAGATCTGGACACATTGCGTCCTTACCTTTGCCTCTGCAAGCTCAAATGAGCCTGCTGTTACCATTTGTTACAGGGAGAATCACCTTGCGTTCATCTAAGCGGAGCCTTGCCTGGCTCCTCGCCATTCTTGTTGCCGTCGGTCTCGTTGCCGGCGCTTGCGGCAAGAGCTCCTCGGATTCAACGTCAAGCACCACAAGTGCTGCGTCGAAGTTTGATTACAAGTCCCTCACGGGAACCCTCAACGGCTCGGGTGCAACCTTCCCGAAGGCGTTCTACGAAGAAACCATTGCTGGTTTCAAGAAGGTCGCCTCTGGCGTCACTGTGAACTACAACGCAGTTGGTTCTGGTCAGGGCAAGAAGGATCTCGCCGCCGGTACCTCCGACTGGGCTGGCTCTGACAGCCTCGTGAGCGATGCAGACAAGGCCACGTTCAAGGGCCCGTTCCTCTACTTCCCGACGGTTGCCGCTCCCATCACGGTGTCGTACAACCTTTCGGGCGTGAAGAGCATCAACCTCTCCGCATCGACGCTTGCTCAGATCTTCATGGGCAAGATCACCTCCTGGAATGATCCGGCAATCGCCGCTGACAACTCTGGTGTGACGCTTCCGAGCACCAAGATCACCGTTGCCGTTCGTTCCGACGGTTCAGGCACCACGTCGAACTTTTCGAAGTTCCTCGCCGCTGCTGCACCTGCTGACTTCACGATCACTGCTGGCGACACCGTCGCTTGGCCCGCCGCTCAGGCTGGCAAGGGCAACGCTGGTGTTGCTCAGATCATCAAGGACACCCCCGGAGCAATCGGCTACGTCGACCTTTCCGACGCCAAGGCAACTGGTCTGTCGTTCGCTTCAATCAAGAACAAGGATGGCAAGTTCGTCGCTCCGACTCTTGAAGGCGCAACGGCAGCTCTCGCCAACGCAACGATCAAGGACGATCTGACCTACTCGGCTCTCAACACCGCTGGTGCAGAGGCGTACCCGATCACCGCAGGCACCTACGTCCTCGTCTACACGACGCCGGCGTCGAACGCCTCGGCCATCAAGGGCTGGCTCACGTACCTTCTGACTGACGGTCAGAATCTTGCGAAGGACGTGGACTTCGCTCCGCTGCCGACTGCACTTCGTGACAAGGCGCTTGCGCAGATCACCCAGATTCAGGGCTAGTACGTCCACGTGACTCTGCTTACACATGACGACAGCGTCGCCCCCGCAGGTGGGGGCGACGCTTCGTCGTTGCTCGAACCAACATCTGGACGCCGAGGTGACTCGGCCTTCAAGGTCGTCGCTCTTGGCGCCGGCCTCATCGTTCTCGCAATCCTCGGATTGATTGCGTACTCGACAACAAAAGAGGCCTGGCCTGCGTTCAAACAGGAAGGGCTCGGTTTTGTTACGTCGAGCACTTGGATTCCTGCCGAGAACAAGTTCGGTGCACTTGCGTTTATTTACGGCACGGTCTTGTCATCGCTTATCGCCCTCGTGTTGGCAGTACCTGTCAGTCTTGGAATCGCGTTGTACGCGAATGAAGCAGCACCACGCCGGCTTCGTAAGCCGGTCGTTTACGTTATGGATCTCTTGGCTGCGATCCCATCGGTGGTCTACGGACTCTGGGGCATCATCGTGCTCGCCCCCGCGATTCAGCCCGTTTATAAAGCCATAAGCGGTGCGGTGGGAGACATCCCCGTTCTCGGATGGTTCTTCAATGGCGAGAGTGGCCGCAGCTACATGACTGCCGGAATCATCTTGGCGATCATGATCACGCCGATCATCACTTCCCTCAGTCGCGAAGTCATTGCGACGGTTCCTTCTGCTCAACGCGAGGCTGCCTATGGAATGGGCGCCACCCGTTGGGAAATGATTCGCGCCGCAGTGCTGCCGTGGAGTCGTGGCGGCATTGTCGGCTCTGTGATGCTCGGTCTCGGTCGAGCAATGGGCGAAACCATCGCCGTCGCACTTGTTATCGGCTCCCAAGCAAAAATCACCACGCACCTTTTCGAAGCAGGCGACTCGATGGCCGCGGTCATCGTCAACCAATTTGGTGAGGCATCGGGTACGCATCGAGCTGCATTGATTGGATTGGGCGTCGTTCTGTTCGGCGTCACGATCATCGTCAATGTTTCTGCTCGGAGCATCGTGACCCGATTCGATCGCCGTAGCCAGGGGGCATGAGATGACTGATTTGATGTCTCCCGATGTCGAGCGTTTGCTCCTCGACGCGACCACAAGTCGATCACGCCGAATCAAGAATCGTCTTGCGTCAATTTGGATGCTTGGTGCACTTATCGTAGCCGTAGTTCCTTTGGCGCTTGTTATCGGTTACGTGCTGTTCAAAGGCGTCGGCCAACTTTCGCTCGCATGGTTCACCGAAGATCTTCCGACCATTACTCGCAAAGCCGGTGGAGGAATGGGTCCTGCCATCGTCGGCACCTTGCTCATCACGCTCGTCGCAGCGATCATGGCAATTCCGCTTGGCATTCTCGGTGCGATCTATCTCCACGAATACGGCGGCAAGGGTCGCACCGCCCGTTTGATTCGGTTCATGGCCGATGTCATGACTGGTGTTCCATCGATCGTGATGGGTCTGTTCGTTTACACCGTTTGGACACTGACCTTTGGTCTCAACGGTTTCGGTGGTTCACTCGCGCTTGGCTGTTTGATGCTTCCGATCATCATTCGGACCACCGAGGAAATGTTGCGACTCGTTCCCGATGAACTTCGTCAGGCGAGCTATGCCCTCGGCAATCGGAAGTGGCACACGATCATGACAGTTGTGCTTCCCGCCGCACTTGGTGGCATCACCTCAGGCGTCATGATCGCCATTGCGCGTGCCGCTGGTGAAACCGCACCCTTGGTCTTCACAATCGGTGCAGCCCGGAACCTCAACCTGAATATTTTCGAAGGCCCGATGACTGCACTCTCGGTGCAGATCTTCGGAAATGCCCAAACACCATTCGAAGCGGCGCAAGCTCGTGCTTGGGGTGCCGCCCTCACACTTGTTGCCATTGTCTTTGTCATGACCATTCTCGCCCGCGTTGTG
>Ga0136641_1000586_pt1 | contig 15617 bp, 18 predicted proteins | sample EliLak1302023Y_FD_115312 | JGI IMG/M metagenome (GOLD analysis project Ga0136641, IMG submission 115312) | Freshwater microbial communities from Elizabeth Lake, Yosemite National Park, California, USA - 13020-23Y | ecosystem: Environmental > Aquatic > Freshwater > Lake ...
AACCGCAGATAATTAAATGGATGGATACGTGTATTGTATGTCCAACCCGGCTATGCCTGGTCTTTTAAAGGTTGGATTTACAACTGATACGCCCGATGTTCGTGCTCGTGAATTATATACTACAGGAGTCCCTCTGCCATTCAAAGTTGAGTTCGCAAAATTAATTGCCAATCCGAAAGAGAAGGAATTAGCTACTCATAAACTGCTTGAAATCTATCATGAACGTGTGAATGAAGACCGTGAATTTTTCCGCGTTTCAAAAGAGCGCGTTCGTGAAATCTTTGATCTGCTAGCAGGTGAATATTTTGAAGGGGATTATATCCAGCCCACTCGTCTCAAGAACCCTCATAAGATTTATGTGGTTGAACGGGAAGGCTAAGCAGAAGGCTTTGTATAAGTTACAAAACATAAAGCGTATGCTGTAACTAGACCCACAAAACTGGTTACATGAAAAGGAAGATTTTTAAGGAGAGTCGCACCGGCTGCTGTCCCTAAAACTAAAACTGCGTCGGCTACCAGAATTTTTCCCCCATTTTCAATCGCATAATCCTTAAATACATCAATCATTGTATTTTCACCGCGGGGTAAAGGTTGAATCACTCCTACAAAGAAGAAAGCATCATGGCAGAGTTGAAACAAGATAAGTACGGCTACAAATAATAGAACGCCGGAGAGCTTGAATGCGGTGAAAATATACCGTGCTACAACAACGCCAATCATAACACTTAATACATCCGCAGCAACGGCTGCAAGACCAAACTTAGTGTACCAATCATCTAATGCTTTTACAGTAAAATAAGGCTTTGGTCCCGAATATTTAGTTATAATAACAGTCAAGAAATCTACAACTAGCGCAGCAACAAAAATATATAGAATATCACCTACGGAATTAAAATCAGTAATTGTTTTCATTCTATATTTAACTAAGAAATCCTAACAAGAGGAGGTAAAGGGGAAACTGCTAGCGACCGAGAAAATGGCCCTACCAGATAATGAGGAATAGGATTCATTGGCCGTAGAGCAGGCGACGGTTCATTTGTAGGACCAAAGAATTCTGAAACAGAATCCCCCGAATCATCTGAACAATCCTGCATATAATGACCTGGTAGACCACACATTGTACACGTATTTTCAGAGCCAAAGAGTTCAGTCTGTAAAGTCTGTTTAACCGCATCAGGTAAATGAACCTCAGGCCATGAACCACCGCGCACATTTTCAATGCGCATTTGGACCATTAAATCTTTTACTTTATGGTCTAATTGGTAGATTCGAGCAGGAATAATTGAATATATGCTTTCAATTCCGTATTTTTGAATCCATTCACTATCATCTTTGAATTGCCGAGCTTTAAGAATGGGCTCTGCTGTATATCCTACCCAGAACTTTCCTTCACGCAGTTTAAGAATATAGATGCTCATCCTGCTTTTGGTTAGTAAAGTAAAAAGGCTCAAATTTACGCACAAAAATGTCTGCGTTAAAGATAGAGATGAATCCGTACATGGTCTTTTCACAGGAACAGCGCGCCAAGATTGTCAAGGCCGATCCGAGTCGCAAGGCTGACATAGGTGGTGTGGCCAAGGAAATCGGCAAGTTGTGGCACAAGTTGTCGGATGCTGAGAAGGCCGGCTATAAGGGTAAGACACGTAAGGCCTCCAAGACCTCCAAGTCCTCCAAAAAGGAGAAGGCCGTGCCTGCGACCCGTAAGGCAGGTAAGCGTCGTCTTATTAATCCCTATATGGTGTTCTTCAAGGCTAATTACTCCCGGGTTGCCAAGACGGTTCCTGGTGGCGTAGCTCAAGTAGCAAAGGAAATCGGCAAGCTGTGGGCCAAGCAGAAGTAATTTAACCATTCTGGAAGATCGAAACTCCATCTGCGATTTGTAATAACTTATTATTTATAAACGTGGGATCTTCTGTATGCATATGCTTGATATGAATAAAATCTTGAGTAGTCATGTATTGAACAGTGGTGATATAATCGCCTGTGGGATTTACATAATAAGGTCCAACGTCTGCCTCAGTTGTTATAAAGACCACCTTTTTTGAAAGCCAATCGCCCGCCCCCTTTAGGATATCCAAGTCAGCCCCTTGCGCATCAATCTTAATAAAATCAACATATGAAACCGTCTCTGGCAAAAGTTCAAAAAACTCAGACAATGGATACACAGGCACTTGTATAACTTCCTTTATAGCAAAACGTTTTTCCAAATGACTCGGAGGAAAAAAACTTGAATTACCGCCATCACCGTCTGTCACATAAAACTTCATAGATTCACTGCGTTCCTTGCCCAGAGCAACAGGAATTATATAAGCCCGCGTATTAACATGTTTAAACTCAAACATTATTTGAGTAGGAAAAGTTGGCTTATTAAATGGAGAGCAAAGTAACTTAACCGCTTCAGGATTTGCCTCAAATCCAAACACTAAAACAGTCGGGTCAGCTTCTATCCATCGTTGTGCGTGCGGAGCATTAAATGCTAAACCAATATCTAATTTAATATGCTTGACCCACGGAGGAATTACAATTTTACCATTGGAATCAAATGGAACACCACTCTTTTTTAAGATATCTGAAAAGTTCATTTGATTAGAATAGTTTTAAATCTTTAAACCACGATTTAGTTTCGGTCTGAAACCCCACACGTGTTATCAATGATAACCCATTCTTTGTGACAAAGTCATCAGGGCTGAAAGGAGTCCTAGCGGGAATTTGAACAGAAACGCCATCTGTTTGCTTATAAAGACCAAAATAGTAGTGATGGAGGAAACCGTGCGGGGGTGCTGGCGGACTCCATGAAACTTCTTCGCCCGAAGGAAAAGTCCCAGTCTGATTTATAGCAAGCCAATGTAAGTAGCCTTTGGGTTCATGGGGAGTAGGCGCATCGGGGTCCCAGCAGATTAATGTTACTGGACCTTCTTGCTGGCTCCATGTGACATGCGGTTTCTCTTGGACATCGGCAAGTTCAACTTCCTTCGCATTGAAGCTCAGTTTTACATTGCTAGAAGCAAAATGAACAGTTAGAAAGGGCTCAAACCCACCTCGTTGCTTTCGCTTACGGGTCTTTCTTTTTTTGAGTCTATTCTGTTGCTTCATCCTAATTATCATGCGGAAACAAAAGTAAAACTCTTTTCTCAGTTAAAACAAAGATGTCCGCAGGTTACATATACGTATTATCCAACCCGCTGTATTCTGACTATGTTTTTATAGGAGCATCCAAAAAGACTCCTGCTGAAAAGGCAACTGAGTTATATTCCGAAGGTCTCCTTTTTCCTTTTAAGATAGAAAAGGCAAAGTCTGTCCAAGGTATGGATTCTAAATTAGTTTCTCTTCACAAGTTATTGAATAAATTCGGAGAACGGCCAAATCCTGACCGTGATTTTTTTAAGATTCCAGCAGATACTGTTGACAATCTCTTTGACCTTGTGGATGGCGAAAACTGGATTCAACCCGACCCCGAAACGTCTTATAATATTTTAATGGAAAAAGTAACAATGATTATGAAGAATGAAAATCCGAAGATGAATGAATTTCAGTTGGCCAAATTAAAAATGCGTGTAACTCAAATCCTCAAACAGCGAAATGTAAATGAGCCGACACTGGAAAATGTCCGGGAAGCGATGGATATCGCAAAGAGAGAGACGCCGTTTGTTGCGCTGCCGACGGTAGCTCCTAGCGTACAAGTACAGCAGTCAACACAACAGACAGTTGTTCCGATTTAGAGCTCTGGCAAATTCTTCACCGGCACATAATTTCCCGTCGTATCTATACACGTCCATTCGTCCCATGCGTTTCCAGCATTCTTCAGCTCTGGGTTTACAGCCTGCTTGTGTGCCGAATTCAAGCGGGCCAGCGAAGCATACTCTACACCAAGCCAAACGAATACATCGGCTTCTTTCTTATAGAAGGCGACGGCCTCGTCCCCCTTATACACGTGCTTTAGCAGTTGCCCGTCCCGGAAAATCTTGCGAGATTCACGGATTCCCGTTCCACTGGGTGAAGCGGATGGAGAAGAAGCACGCTCTTCGCAAAAGGAAACAGATTTACGGAGTTCAGTAGCGATTACAGCATGTACTTCTGCTAGAATCTTTGCTTGAGGCGTGGGCTCTGGATTCTGAGTTCGCAGGATGGCAAAGACCATCTTCACATAGTCCACTGTACAATTGAAGAATTCTCGTCGGGAAGAAACCCGTCCCCCATCATGGGAAAGCAGAAGATGAATCGCTTTTTCTGCGTCTTTTGAGCTCCGAACTTTAACAGATGTTTCACACACCCAGCAGGGAATGGACCATGTATCCCCATTCGCCTCTGCCAACCGCTCCTCTGGTGTCCTGTCCGTATATCCGACTTTTACAAAGCCAGGCATATGTTCATTTGTCATACAATAGACGTATCCTTCCTTAACTTCGGCCATTACCCTACTTCCTATAGAGAGAACGGGTTCAATTTTAGCGCCTTTTGACAGTGACCATAAGAATTGCGCTCAAAACTGCTAGAACGCCAAGAGCAATAAAACCATCTTTTCCTGCCGACATGTTTTGGAAGGCCTCGTAGGGAGGAAAGAGATTAGAGACAGCAACAATTTCACGATTTTTGTATTTAGGAAATACCGTTGTTACAAACTTTTGTTGACCTGGTGAACGATATAATTCTATATAGAATTGATTATCTGGAGGCGCAGGATTTATAAAGAGCCTATCATACCTTTGGCTGACTGATTTTAGAGCTAGAGGTTTATTACCATTAAAAGGCCGTGCGCAAATAACTTCTATTTGATTTTGATAGCCAGGGAAAAAATCCTTTATAAACTCAGGATTATTGATTCCTACTGCGTTATTAGTAAGAATTATGACAGGATGACCCATGTTACAGATTTGCGCAATTAGAGTTTGAATTATATATTTGCGACGTGGTCCACCAAGAATATATTCAATTATTCCGTTTGGTGTAACATTGAGATTTCCTGTAGGTGTTTGTAAATACCCGGAATCATAAAGATGGTTTATATAGCCTTCAATGCCAGAATTTGGTTTAACTGGCGGAGATATAGCACCGATAAATCCTTCAATAATTGATAACGTTCGGTCAAAATCAAAAATGGCAGCTATTCTTTGAGTTATTCCTTCCCGTGCGGAAATTTGTATTAACGCATTCGTAATTGTGTAATAATGATCTTCAGTAATACCAGATTCAAAATCTATTACATCACCTTGCTCATTGGGAAGAAAACTTATAACTGTCATATTTTTTACTACATCTGCGAAGTCTCGACCCTCTTGTGTTAGGGAACCTACATATTGAACCATTGCGGGATCTGACCAAAGAGTTACGGGAAAAGAACCTAGATGTTGTAGTCCTCCAACATGAACCGGCATTATTAAATCACAATAGGGAAGAAATTGGTTTATATATGTCAAATCATTATCAAAAAATAATGCGTGGGTTATTGGCATTCTATATTATTCAAAGAATTAAGCCCAACTGAGAGTCATGGTATTACCAACAACCATGATATCACTATCGGGGAAAATCTTAGTCAACTTATGAAGAATACGGTCCATATAAATCATCGGAATAGGGCCAGGCTCCGTTTTACTTAGACACCCGTTTGCGCCATGTGAAATCAGACAGTCCTTGGGTAAGACAGGAAAGTCAAGTCTATTGCTTCCATTATATGCGTACGTAAGCACGCATTCGGCGATATACTTAGTGAAAATGCCAATTTCATTTTCAGCAACTAAATCGGTATCCTTGTTGATTGTCTTGAGGTCATCCTTGGTATAGACCTGATTATAGAGGGGTCGCGCGTGATGGAGATTCGCACCATAGTCAAATTGGCGAGGCATTTTACCCCTAATGCGGGAACTGCATCCAGTCAAATTTTACTCTTCCTCCGCGAAATCAACGTCTTCACGCGAGTCTCGTTCTATCCCCTTGGCTGCGCGACGGCGCCGGCGCGATAAATCGCGGTTTCTGCTGGAACGCGACTTTCTTGTTTTTCCTCTGATCCGCGACACTAACTTAGGTAGCATATCCTTGAGAATGTGACGGTCTTCTCTTGATACCCGCAGACCACCATATTTCAACTCAAAAATCCGCGCACTCTTAGCCTTCCGTTTTGCCTCAAGTTCCCATTCCTCAACAATATCTTTCAGCGTCAAAACATGTGGGTCAAACTCAGTTGCTGAACCGGGTGTTACTAGCACGCGTCGTTTTTGAGCCGACGAATTTGCCCTCTGTAAAAATTGCTCAAAGCTAATCTTGAAATAAGGTTTCTCTTCAACACGGATTTTGATATTAACCGTAGGACTAAATTGAAAAGTTATGCCCGGTGGCAACAAGACTTCCGCCTCAGATGTTTTAAATTTAGAAAAACGTTCCAAATATAAGCACGGTATGCCCGGCATCAAAGTAATTTCATACACAGTAGCAGCAATCAGTTTTCCAACATCAGTTTGCGTAAAACTCGTTGACGCGTATGGGTCAATAGATGTTGACCAGTAATCTATACTTTTTGTTTTAAGAGTATCAAAATGCTCAGATTGTACGCCACGATAGACAACTAGCGATTTACGCAGACGAGGAGCATTAAAGATAACACGGGTTAAATCTTTTACTAATCCAACAATTAAGAAATCAATATTTGACCGAGAGAAAAAGAAACGCCAGTTTGCGTCATCTGCAAGAATGTCTAAGATAACCTTATTATTCATTTTGCCATCCTTAAGAAACGTGTGCTTTGCTGGAAGCACAAGACCCTTCTCTTTCAATATATCATAATTATCGTAAATTGCCCATTTGAAAGGAATATCTCTGCTCGTATGACATGCTTTAACCAAATCAGCAATATCTTCATTCAAATTACCGCGTAGAAATCCGTTGATAAATACATCGCCATGAAATGAATACGCTGAAAGAGCATCCTTGTCTCGTTGGCTCAATGTCTTAAAATAATTATTCTGCTGGACAATCCAGCCTTCCAAATGAGGTTGAGCTACAGGTAAGAAATATGAATTCAGGATACCGCGTTTATCGTGATCCTTATCCACTTGATAGAATGAATCAAAAACTGTGGGTTTTTCAAAAATCACATTCTTATCGGCTTCCGACAAGGGTAAAACAACTTCTTGAATGTCTGCTGTTTGCCTCTTTTCTTGAAAGAATGTTGCTAGACGTTTGTTCTTGCCAATGGGCCAAATTTTCTGTAATAAAAAGTCTTTTGCGGATTGTTCCTTCTCAAAGAAATAATCTTCGTTGTGTTTTTCATAGGCTTCATAGTTATTGTTATTATTTGGATTCATCTTCTCCCTACTCCCTACGGTTACATTTGATTTATTTACGCTTAAATCACATACGAAGCTCCCGCTGCGCCAACAATCAATCCAGCACCCGCCAAAGCTTCAGCCGAGGGCACTTCTTTCAAGAACAGCCAGCCCCATAGAAAAGCCGACACAACGCCAAAGAAAGACAGCAGACTGAAAGTCGTCGTAGTCACACGGGGAATCGCATACGTCCAGCAGAAGAATCCGATAACACCTACCAAAACGTTAAATAAGATGAGTGGCTTCCATATCTCCGGATTCTTGTCTAAGGCCAGCGAACCGCGTTGATTTATCAAGAGGAAACCCGCTAGAAGGATGACGGCTCCCGGGTGAAGTTCCAGCAGTGACTTGTAAGGTGATTCAACACCCGAGCGTTTTACAGCGAAATAGATAGCAGTTTCAGACAACGCGGCGGCAAGAGCAGCTGCAATTCCTGTAATAGCAAAAGGGTCTTTCTTCTTCTCCTCCTCTGTCTCCTCCATCATATGCGAATGCGCAATTAAGCCCACACCCGCAAATCCAACAAGGACTAACAAGAAATGCGCAAAGGATATACTTTCACCGTGTATGAGAGAAGCAACAGCCATATTCCAAATGGGATACGTATAGAAGATAGCCATGGCAGCACCTGCTGGAAGTTCGGTAAACGCAACATAGGATGAAAAGATATGGAAAAGGGTTAAACCTCCTAGCATCATAGATGTGGCGGCGCCTTCTACTGATAGCCAGGTTTCCTTTATTAGATGGGAAGGGGCCAACAAAAAAGCAATAATGCTATAAACGAGTACACGAGCAAAGACTTGTGTTGGAAGATTTGTTGGAACAGTTTTAATTAAAATCGGATAGAGCGCCATTCCGGCCTCGGCTGCAACAAGTAGCGCTGATTCAAATAGCATCCTGTCTTATAGAGATAATTTGTTTCATTAGAATAGGATGGAGGAGTTTCTTGAGGGCTGGAAAGCACAGAGACAACAACGTCTCAAGGAGTTACAACAGGACTACAACCATACAGGCAGTTCAAAGCAAATGAAAGCGATTAAAGATGAAATGAGAGCTATTAAGTTTTGGCTACAGCCTGAGAATCTAGTTAAAGTTGGACTTGCGTGGAAGGCGGCTCAAGCTCCTCAAGAGCAACCAATGTTTCCCGGTTTAGCTGTTCCGCAAGTGAACCCTGCGTTATTTGGTGTTGTTAAAAGTGGCGCGGCAGCTGCCAAAGTAGCCAATTCTGCGGCGGGCGCTGCCTCAGCTGCTGCTTCTGTAGCAGCTTCTCCGAAGGCGGAAGGTGAAGCTGTTGTACAAGCCGTTAAAGTAGCCCAAGCGGCTGCGGTGGCCGCCACAAGTGCAGCAAATCAAGCTCATCTGGCAGCCACACAAGCTAAACCGGCTCAAGCAAAACAATTAGCAGCCTCGGCTGAAAGAGCAACACTTGCTGCAGCGAAAGCACAAGCGGCTTCTAAAAAAGCGGGTTCTCGTCTTAATACCATAAAAGAAGAGAATGAGACAAATAACAACAACAACAACTACAGGCCTAGGGCTGAAATTGCGAATGAAAATAACATTTTACGAAACTTACCTGTTAGCACCCCTGTTAGCACCCCTGTTAGCAATACAGGTGGAGGTAATCCATTTGGTAATGTTGCCGAAAAGAAACCGAGTTTCTGGAACAAGACTAAGAAGTTTTTCAAAAAGGTCGGGAAACAAATAACCCGGAGTTTTAAATATGATAAAAAAACGAAGGCTAGACTTTATGAGCTCAACTCTGAGATAAAGCGCGAACTTGATCCTCGTAAACAAAAACTACTATCGGACGAAAAAGAAAGAATAAAGTCCGGACAGACATGGAATAAGAAAGTGGGAAGAGAAATAAGTCGTAGTCTTAAATACGGCAAAAACGTAAAGCAAGGTCTTTATAATCTTAATGCGCGTATTGAAGCTACAAGAAAAGCGGGTAATAATAATACCGCACTGGTTGCGAATTTGGCTGAACTGAAAACACACACGTGGAGTAAAGGTAGAAAAGACAGATTATTAGTATTTTTACATAATCAGCAGGAAGATGCTTTACAATTAAAAGACAAGATTACTAGCACTCTTGGTGGAGCAGTAGGAGGTACTCTAAACAAGCTCATTGATAGTATTTTGCTAGTTATTAACAAATTAATTGACGTAGTTACTGTGGCAGAAGAAGTTCCTGCCAACGTTGTAAGAGCAATTTTTTCACTTCCTTACCTAATTGCGCTAGCTGGGTTTCTATTAACTTTTTTCGGTATTCCCGGTATTCTCGGACCTGCTATGGTTGCGGGAGGTTCTATTCTCATTTGGCAAAGAATACAGCCGACTATAGATTGGTATTTACTGCCTATCATTAAGATTTTGAATCTTGCTGGAATGGGAATTAATACTGAAAGATTAGAAGTTTCTGTAAAAGCAACAAAACTCCGCGCAAATGCCGAAAGAGCTGCAGCAGCAACAAAGAAACCTTTAATTGGATTTGGTGTTATTCAAGGATTAAAATGGTTGAAAGGAAAAATATTGGGACAGCAAGAACAAGTACAGTCTCAAACCGAACAACTATTAGAAGTTGGTAATCCATTTGCTGGCCAAGTTGTTCAAGCCCGTAACGCGGGGATTCCATTTGGTACAGGTAGCCAAGCTGTTCAAGCCGGTAACGCGGTGAATCCATTTGCTGGCGCTGAAGCCGGTTATGCGTATAATCCATGGAGTGGCCAAGTTGCACACGCCGAAAATGCGGTGAATCCATTTGGTGGAGCTCCGTTGCCTCCGCCTAGTAGCGTCGGAGGACTATTTCAAAACGTCATAGATAACATGGGAGAGGCTGTAGGTAGTATTGGTGGCGCCGTAGCGGGTGGAGCTCAAGCTGTTGTTAATGCTGGAGTTGGTGTGGGTGGCGCAGTAGCTGGTGGAGCTCAAGCTGTAGGTAGCGCCGTAGCGGGTGGAGCTCAAGCTGTTGTTAATGCTGGAGCTAGTGGAGTTGAAGCAGTGGGTAGCGCAGTAGCCGGTGGAGTTGGAGCAGTGGGTAGCGCAGTAGCCGGTGGAGTTGAAGCACTACGAGAAGGTGGAGTTGGTGCCGTAGCAAGGGAAGCAAATGCCGTACTCATGGCTGGAGCAGAAGGGGCCGAGTCACTAGCAGGAAGGGCCAGCGCTTTAGCACAGGGTCAAATTTTGGGTCCTGAAAGTTTAGCAGGAGCATTTAATGAACATTTTGCTGAAGTAGAAGCAAAAAGAAAAGCAAAGATAGCCGCAGAACAGGCCGCGTTTTTAAGAAGCGCTGCTGTGGCAAGACAACTCGGTAACGAAAAAGCAGCGCAAAAGGCTGAACGTGACGCAAATAATGAAGAGTGGCTTGGCGTAGGAAGACACCGCACCCGAAAAACCCGGAGGTAAAGTAGATGATCCTGGTTGTGATATCCGTCATTTCATACGATATATGGTTTTATATATCGCATGTTGTTCTTCACAATCAGTTATCTCAATATCATAAACTCCATCATTCCAAACCCGTTCCAACATATGTAGACACTTACTTGGCAACAACAGTAGAAACCGCTTTTCAAGGTGTTGGCTTTATGTTTCCTGCTGTAGTTTACAATTACACTGCGACTGATATTATTCTTATCCTGTTCCTACTTAACATTCGTGGTATGATGGCACATGACCCACGATTCGCGTTCTTAATCGGAAATCACCACCTTCTTCACCATAAATACGGAAACTGTAATTATGGTCAATATTGGATAGATTATCTGGGCGGAACACGTCACAAAAATGAAAAAGACTATGTCTACGGATATATATATGTGTAACTAGCACATAAAATTGATTTACTATTACATTATAAAGTAAGCAATGTCTGATGATGAGGATGCCATTTTACAAAAAGCACTTCCGCGAAATTTGCTAGAACGAAAACGGGCAATAGCCGTGCGCTCAGCTGAGGAATCTGTAAAAGTAGACCGCACAGAAAAAACAGTCTACGAACTCATCTATGCGATTGGTTTGACAAATTCAATTAAGAAAGAATTTCCTATGAGTTTCAAGATTTTAGAAAAATTATTTACTGAAAAGTATCCGATAGACGAGACCCAGCCTGATAAAATCAAGGGAATTACAGATTTTGTAATTCGGCGAAATCCTATTTCAATGTACTTCGATGATATTGGAGAGACACACAAAGACCGCTTTGAGCTTCATACACTTAAGGGACGAGTAGAAGACAGTATTTCATGGCTTTCCTGTTTTGAGGGACCAGCTACATATAAAGCAAAACTCATTTCGGCCATGAAGTTGGCTGTTCATTCGCATCCTATAGATCCCGAAAAAGGAAAGGAAACGTGGAGTCCAGCAGATAAGTTTATTGAGAAAAATGATGAACGAGGTTTATTGCCTCTGCTATTCACCAAAAATCAATTTCATCAATGGATTTTCCGTGAAGAAGATGCTGCTTTTAAGACCGCATGGTTAAAATATTATGAAGGAAAAACAATGCCACTGTGTTACAAATGTTATCCAGAGATGCGAAACCGAACAGACGAAGAAGGCTGGTCATTAGTGTAATTTAACCCGGATATACACGTGATTTTTTACTTCGTTTTGGCGGTGGCTCAACGTATTGTATTATCTGTGGTTCCAGTTCTGGCTCGGGTTCTGGCTCCACTTCTGGTTCCGCAACAGGTACGGTTTCTTCCAAACCACCAGGTTTTTTCACTTTTGGTTTAGCGTCAGTCGGATCCACGTCTACGGACATATCTATATCTTTTCCACAACATCTACACCGAATGCGTTTGTGATTTATGGCAGCATAAATAAGACCAGCAGATGATGTTAAAAAAGCAAATACTCCTAAAATGTTTCCCGCATCAGAATTCATTCCTACATCACAATATGAAATATTTATTAGACAATCTTAGTCATAGCAGAATACCAGTCGTAGACGTTAACTCCCTGTGAAGGCTTGTAAGTTAGAAGCAAAGAAGCTAACAGAACCTCATTCTCCGGCGTAAGAGAACCCAACTGCCGGAAAATCTCCATATGCGTATTTATTTTCCCTATAAGATATCGCATAATCTTATCAGGGTCAGCAGTGGCTGAATAGGGCAAACCAGCAGTAAACATACAGTCTTCGCCTTTTACACGCCGCCGATAATTCACATGGTTATCGTTCACATTCTGGATAAATTCCTTCTTGAAATGCGCGTAGATGAGCGCATCTACGTCGGGCCGGAAACCAATAATAGAGCGTAACTCATCATTATCGTAAAGCAGAAAGTTCATGAAGCCACCATGAGGAGAAAGAATCGGTCTATGCTGTGTCATGTCCGTACAGCATCCAGTGTCGGCTCCGTAGGAAACATCGAATAAAACCCGATCCTTAAACTCAGCCTGACGCTTGGAAGCGTTGTACAAATCCTTGAATGTTCCAACAGGATCATAACCTGTATACTGCTGGAAAATTAGCCTTCCCGTATCTGAATTTAGAACACGATTAATAAGAGCCTCCATAAAGTCAATATCATTTTCATCTGGGCTATACTGTGCTTTATGCTCGAACGCCATTGGAAGAATATAGACCTCCAGCAGACCAAACTTCCAGTACCATCCGAAGCCAAGATGACGGGACTCAGTCATGGGATATCTTTTCTTAAAATACTCCTCCATTACATCAAACTTAAAACCGGGGTCAAAGTGAATTGCCGTTACTTTCTTATTGGACATCAAGGCTTCAGTTACAAACATAGGCACAACCTGGTCATTCTTCGCTGAAAGACCCGGCAGATCATTAATTGCTGATCCGACACCCACATATGTCAGATCACGCACCTCATCAAGAGAACTCATCAACGAGGACATTTGGCTCTTCATTATTACTTTTTTATGCTTATGGTGGCAAGCAGGCAATAATCAAATTTTTTTATTATTATAAAAATTGAATGGAAACTTCTTACGCTTCACACATCACAGCAAAATGAATGAATTTGACTGCTTGAAGGAAGTTCTTAGTAAAGGATCAGTTGAAAGTAATTATAGCAATTTTCTTCTTGTGAAGACAACCGTTAATTATTTCGGCGACTTTGAGTATCGCTTGAATACAAATCTGAGTTCAGCCGTCCGCAAGTTTGGACACAGTGGTTGGAACGAGATGAAACCACTCATTGTGGGCATCAAGTGTTATCTCAATGACCAGAATGGAACAGGTTCGGCGGATGTTTTGTTTAGCGACCGGAAGAATGAAAATCGCGTTTGGATAGACACCGTTGATGTCTCCAATGAGACATGGCATACATTCAAGTATCCACTGCTAGAAGCTTATCATACCGAGACACGTATTAGTCTTTCACAGAATGTAAAAGCATATACGCTTGCCATTCTTAATTGCTCCGACTATGTTCGTCAAAAGCACGGGACAAACTACTTTCCAGCAGGGTATACCTCATATGAATCCGAATACGGTGAGTTTAATAAGGCGCTCGTTTACATTACAACTGAAGGTAAAGAACTTAATCCAAATCCGAATGCCACAAATAAATTCCTTGTATACTAAAATTTTGTTCGTATTGAATAGATACAAATGGGTGCGAAAGGTTCTAAGCCAGGTATTCCAACTCCTGTAGCCCCTGTTGCTACGGCTACGAATGCCCCTGTGGCCCCTGTAGCAAATGCTGGAGGCCAGCTCAACATCACCAAGCGTTCAACGTATCAGACATTCAAGAATTCCGTAAAAGGTCGCGTTATGGGTACGGGAACAACGGGTGATGCTCGTGCTCAGTTGGCCAAGGCGGTTGCCTCCGGCAATGGTAATTTGGTAGATCCCGGTGTTCTCCGGGCTGCCATTCAGAGCGGTGCCAACATTGAAGGTATCATCAATACTCCTTTAATCGGCCCCTATCGCACGTTTGACTTTGCTAGAAAGCTGACGCGCGTAGATGTCTTCAAACTTCTGTTCGCCGGCAAGGAATTCAAGCAGGCCGTGATTGACGTGAATAAGGTAGACGGCAAGGGCAAGACATACTTGGTGAATGTGCTAGGCGATTTGGTAGATGTTCTGTACAAGATCATGATGCCTAAGAAGTCTTTTACAGGTTCAGTCATCCAGAATCCGGATTGTAGGCCGGTAGATCCCACTATCATCAAAATGGTAGCGATAAAGTTGGCTTTTTTGCTCCAGAATCCGTTGCTAAACGACCAGACGAAGAATGACTTTGCTACCTATTTGTCGGGTACGTTCACCACAATGGCTACGCAGGTAGCCGATGCCATGTGTATCCAGTTCCGCGATGATGCTATCAAGGTCTTAATCAAGTCCCTCAATGACTTGTCTGATGGAACAGAGGTATATGCCTTCTTCCTCAATAAGATTAATACCAACAAGTTCGTTGTACAGAATCTATCTGACTGGGAATCCAAGAAGACTAATGTGAAGAATATAGTGGCAAACACTGGAATCCGCAATGTGAATCGCGGTGCGACTAAGAAGGTAGGATATTTTGGTGGCACAACAGCGAGTCCAATTAACAAGGAGTTTGATAAACTACGCAAGGAGAAGGTCCAGACCTGGAAGGAGTTTGAGAAGCTTGACACCAATGTTCTTGGTGTGTCTGGTAATGCTCAGAAATTAAACAACGTCGCAGTTAAGGATATCTATAACGTCCATGAAGTTCTAACTCTGCTGGGACGCAAGGTTGAGAACAGACATCAAGATTGTGACCCGGAAGATTACAACAAGCAGAACAACTATGAAATGGAGTTGTTTGAGCACATTGTAACGCATACGCCTCCGGAAGTTGCCAATAAACCGCTCGGCATGATGCAAAGTAATAAGACACCGTTGCTCTATGTGGTCAAGACTACGCTTGACACACTCAGGGAGCCTTGTCCTGAGACAGATGAGAATAAGAAGAAGGTCAACAAGGAAATCCTTTCCACATTTGCGAAGAAACTTTTCTTAATGATCACAAATGGTTTTATCTATTCAGTAAAGGATGGAAAGGGCATAGGTGTCCTTGAGTACCTAACTGACTTTCTCACGTCAGCAAACCCGAAGGATTGCGACCCAAAGTCGCTTGTCAAGGTTTTTAATGAGTTGGTGAAGATGGATAGACAAAGCCAGAATCCCACATTCAAGAACTTTGTCAAGGAACTACGTGCTCGTTTCGGCAACAGCCTGCGGGCAAACGTCAACTGGAATGGTAAGCGGAATGTTGGCCTTGTGAATGTTGCCCCTGTTGCCCCTGTTGCCCCTGTTGCCCCTGTTGCCCCTGTTGCCCCTGTTGCCCCTGTTGC
>Ga0136641_1000587_pt1 | contig 15602 bp, 16 predicted proteins | sample EliLak1302023Y_FD_115312 | JGI IMG/M metagenome (GOLD analysis project Ga0136641, IMG submission 115312) | Freshwater microbial communities from Elizabeth Lake, Yosemite National Park, California, USA - 13020-23Y | ecosystem: Environmental > Aquatic > Freshwater > Lake ...
AATGGCTTTTTGTTCGATCTCTTTGAGTTCTGCATCGGTCATTTTGCCAGCTGCATTTTGCCCTACTGCTTCAAAAACACTCACGATGTTCAAATCCTGCCCCTTGTGGCGACCAGGTAAGATGGTGCCGCCATAGACATAAATCGCCGGTACATTGGCTCGTAGGATGCCCATCATGCCTCCGGGCATGTTTTTGTCGCATCCTCCTACGACCACGACGCCGTCCATCCATTGGCCTTGAACGCAGGTCTCGATGCAGTCTGCGATCACCTCTCGGGACACCAAGGAATACTTCATGCCTTCGGTGCCCATGGCCATTCCGTCTGAGATGGTCGGTGTGCCAAAAACCTGAGCATTTCCTCCGGCCTCTTCAATGCCTTGGATCGCTGCATCGGCCAACTTTTGAAGGCCACTGTTGCAAGGCGTGATGGTGCTGTGGCCGTTGGCAACGCCCACCATGGGTTTTACAAAATCACTCTCTTCATAGCCCATGCCATAGTACATGGAGCGGTTGGGCGCGCGGGACTTGCCCTCTGTGATTTGGGCAGAGCGACGATTGATTTGAATTTTTTTGATGTCCATTTTTTTCGTATCAAGAAAGGGTTACTGTTGTGACCACTGGAGCAAGAGAAAACATTTTCTCTTGGTAGCGTAGTTTAACGCTTTGTTCGGGCACAATATTGAACATGTTAATGCACCCACAGTGGGATCCCGTAGCGCTCAGCATCGGCCCTTTATCCATTCACTGGTATGGCATCAGTTACCTGATCGCCTTTGCCCTTTTCCTATTTCTCGCCAACCGCAGACTCAAGTCAGAACCCTATCTGTCAGCCGTTCAATCCGGGCAGTGGTCTTTTGCAAAGGTAGAGGACTTGCTTTTTTTTGGCGTGATTGGCGTGATTTTGGGTGGCAGGCTGGGTTATTGTTTTTTTTACAAACCCTTTTTCTACCTCGACCATCTTGAGCAAGTTCTCTACATTTGGCAAGGTGGGATGAGTTTTCATGGTGGCATGATCGGGGTGGTGTTGGCCATGGCGATATGGGCGAGAAGACAGGGCAAGTCTTGGTTGGAGGTGACAGACTTCATCGCGCCATGTGTGCCCACAGGCTTGGCCAGTGGTCGAGTGGGCAACTTCATCAATGGTGAATTGTGGGGGCGACAAGCCAGTGAACAGTTGCCGTGGGCGATGGTTTTTCCACAAAGCGGCACCTGGGTGCCAAGACACCCCTCTCAAATCTATCAGTTCCTTTTAGAGGGTGTGCTGCTCTTTATCGTGCTGTGGTTGTTTGCCAAGAAAAAACGTCCGTTGGGCGCCGTCTCAGGGGTGTTTTTGGTGGGCTATGGGCTTTGTCGATTTGGTGCGGAGTATTTTCGCGAGCCCGACGCCTTTTTGGGCTTGTTGGCCGCAGGCCTGAGCATGGGGCAATGGCTTTGCGTACCCATGGTGCTCCTAGGATGTTTTTTCCTTTTGACCTCACGACAAAAAAGCACTTGAAGCGGGAAACTTGCCCCTTGGTGTGCATGTGATGTATTTGTGAGCAAAACCTCACCATGGGACTTAAATACTTATTGTTTTGATGCGTAAATACCTATAATTACGTGTAATTACAGAGGTTTTCCCACTCTCATGAAGCCCCCCATTGTCTCTTTGCATGACGAAGTTGCCGATTTGATTCGGGATCAAATCTTTGATGGCGAGCTTGGTGCGGGCGCCTTCATAGATGAGATGAAGTTGTGCGAGAGATTGTCCATTTCAAGGACACCTTTGAGGGAGGCCTTGAAGGTCTTGGTCTCGGAGGGTCTTCTTCGCCATGAAACTCGAGTGGGATGTTTTGTACGAGAGATCACCCGCAAAGACATCGATGATATTTTTCCAGTTTTAGGTCTTTTAGAGGGAAGGGCTGCCTATGAGGCGGCCTTGCGACTCAACGATGCCGACGTTGAGGCTTTGACCCTTTGGCATGAAAGACTTGGGGATCTAGCGGTCAGTCAAGACATCAAGGCCTACTACAAAACCAATTGGGTGATCCATGAATCCATCATCGCCTTGGCCAACAACGCCTGGCTGACTCAAGTTATTGCAGACTTAAGACGAATACTTAGGTTATCTAGATTGCTTCAGCTTCAAATGCCTGAGCGTTTAGAAAAAAGCTTTTGCGAGCATGTGAAAATTTTTGATGCCTTGAAGGCCAAAAATCCAATGGCTGCGCAAGAGGCGATGAAAGAACATTTGAACCAGCAGCACCTTGTGATCAGACGCTTGGCCGATGAAACCCAGCAATTAACACTTGAACTTAATTTATGAACAGACCCCAATGGCTAGAGCGTGGCATGAAACTGCTGCGTTCAAAATTAGATCAACCCGAAAAGCAAGCCGCTGTAGCTGTTTCTGAAGATCGCTCGACCAGAGAGAGAATTGATGCCTCCTTAAAACATCGCGACGAAGCCTTGTCGTCGCGCTCACTGAGGAAAATTCTCACCCAACTCAATGACATCATTGACACCAAGGTCAGTGAAATTGAAGGTGGGCGACGCGCCAAAGTGTTTGCAAAATGGTATGAGTTGAGTTTGCCTGAAATCAGGCTCGATGTTTGGTTGTTGATGAGCGAGTATTTTGGCCCAGACGCTAAAAAAGTCATGAGCGCCAAAGAGGAATACACACAAGCCTTCGGTACCCAAGATGAGGGTGCCGCTGAAATCAAATTGCGTCGCTCTTTGGTGTCTCCCAGGACTCGACTTTTTCAGAGATTTGCGGCTTTTGAGGGCGGCTTAAGGTTTTTATTGAGTTTGAGGGCGGAGTTGATTCCGCACCTGAAAAACAACAAAAGGCTCGTGGCCTTGGATGCCGAATTGGAAAATTTATTTTCCACTTGGTTGGATGTGGCTTTTTTAGAGCTCAAGCGTTTGAGTTGGGATTCACCAGCCTCCTTGATTGAAAAACTGATTCAATATGAAGCCGTGCATGACATTCGAAGCTGGGCCGACTTGAAAAACCGTCTCGACAGCGATCGACGATGTTATGGTTTTTTTCATCCCAATTTGCCCAATGAGCCCTTGATCTTCGTAGAGGTCGCATTGCTCAGTGAAATGGCCAACAGCATCACGCCTTTGTTGGATGAAAATGCAGCCCCGGAAAATCTTCAAAAATCCACGGTGGCTATTTTTTACTCCATCAGCAACACACAAGCTGGTTTAAGAGGGGTTGGGTTTGGCGACTCCTTGATCAAGCGCGTGGTTCAAGTGTTGAAAGATGAATTTCCAAAGCTTAAAACCTTCGCAACTTTGTCCCCCATACCAGGCCTCAAGCCATGGGTCACCAAGAACATAGACTCACTCTTGGAGCGCCTAGGCGATAAAGAGTCCAAGGCTTTGCATAAATCTCTGGGCTTGGTAGAGCATAGCGGTGCAGAGCTGATCAAAGCCATCGATGCCTTGGAGAATTTATCCAACAACACAGTTTTAGAGAGTTTCATGAAACACGCTGCAGCGGTTTACTTGGGTCAAACGCTGCATGAGGGCCATCCCATGGACGCCGTTGCCAAGTTCCATTTGCACAATGGTGCTCGGGTCGAACGCATCAACTGGTGTGCCGACCCATCGTCCAAAGGCTACAAACAGTCTTGGGGCATGATGGTGAACTATCTCTATGACTTGAGAAAGCTAGACCGCCATCGCATGCTTTTGGCCAAGGGGAAAATCACCGTCTCCTCAGACGTTGAGAGCTTGTTCTTGCCTTTGCAAAAGGTCAATTGATTTCGCAAGCAATTGCCCTAAATACTTTGATGATTTCCTTGGGCTACTTGTCACAAAAACATCTGAAGCCACTTAAAATCCCATTCCAATACGACTGTTTTAAACTCAGAGGATCCACATGTCCGGCCCCCTTTCACACATCAAAGTTCTCGATTTATCCAGAGTTTTAGCTGGGCCTTGGGCCGCTCAAAACTTGGCCGATTTGGGCGCACAGGTCATCAAGGTAGAGCGCCCTAAAAAAGGCGATGATTCAAGGGCTTTTGCACCCCCTTTCTTGCGCGATGCGTCAGGACAGTCCACCAACGAGTCAGCCTATTACTGCGCTGCCAATCGGGGTAAAAAATCAATCACCATAGACATCTCCGTGGCTGAGGGCCAGGCCCTGGTGCTTGAGCTGGCCAAAAATGTGGATGTGCTTGTAGAGAACTACAAGGTCGGTGACTTGGCTCGGTATGGCTTGGGCTTTGAGGACATCAAGGCCATCAACCCCGGCATCATTTATTGTTCTGTCACGGGTTTTGGCCAAACCGGCCCTTACAAAGACCGGCCTGGCTATGACTTCATGGCCCAGGGCATGGGGGGCTTGATGAGCGTCACCGGTGAGCGAGATGACTTGCCCGGGGGAGGCCCTCAAAGAGTGGGTGTGCCCATCATTGACATGACCACCGGCATGTATGCCAGTGTGGCCATTTGTGCAGCCATTGCACACCGGGCAGTGACCGGTCAAGGGCAATGGATCGATGTCTCTTTGCTCGATTCCTGCGTTGCCATCTTGGCCAATCAAGCCATGAACTATTTTGCTACAGGCGTGTCGCCTTCTTCGCTGGGTAACGCGCACCCCAATATCGTCCCCTATCAAACCTTCAAGACCGCAGATGGGGCCTTGATTTTGGCTTGTGGAAATGACAACTTGTTCAATAAGTTTTGCGAAGTCGCAGATTGTGAACACTTGGCCAAAGATGTGAAGTTCAGCACGAATGGTGAGCGCGTCAAAAATCGAGAAGAAATCACCATGCTTTTGAATGCCATTTTTCTTGGGAAAACCACCAAAGAATGGGTCTCTTTGCTAGATAAAGCAGGTGTGGCAAATGGTCCCATCAACAAGATTGAAGATGTCTTTGAGGAGCCTCAGGTCTTGGCCCGGGGCATGAAGTTCGACTTGCCTCATGCAGTCGCTGGAAAGGTGACCTTGGTGGGCAGTCCCATGAAGTTTTCTCACACTCCCGTCAAGCTGGAGATCCCACCACCTTCTTTGGGTCAACACACGCAAGAAATTTTGCGAGAGGTCTTGCACAAATCAACCGATGAAATTGATAGGCTTCAAAATTCAGGCGTTGTTTAGACCCTCGGTCAAGGACAATGACCTAAAGCCCAGGCTTATTTTTAATTGATCGCAGGGACTGCTCCATTTCTACCTTTCAGGTCCAGTCAAACCCAACCCTGGAGCCAAACCGTGTCATCTTGCAAGTCACGCCAGGCTATGGTTTGCGTGGCTTTGGAAAATACAGCCTCGATTTCGACGTTTGTAATGGGGTCGGTAAGGATCTCGGGTTGAATCACTCGACTCACCAAGAAGTGTTTTTGTTTAGCGACTGGCTTAGTTGCCGTCCATTTGGTCAACAGCAGTTTTTTGGGGTTCAAGGGGTTCATGGTGTTTGATGGTCCGTCAACGAAAGAAAGCGCTTTGGGTACGGGGTCGGTAACACCACCTTGTTCTTAGGCCAATGGCCAATGGCCAGCATGCATCAACAGGGCCATGATCTTTCTTAGCCCTCAGCATTTTGCGATGCATGACGTCATGCGCTTTGACACCACCTGTCCCAATTCAATCACGGCCAGCGCATAGTAGCTGCTCCAGTTTTAAGTGTACTTAAATATTAATTTACGGATTAAAAACATGTCTTTAGCGTGATAAACCATGCCTACAACTTCCGTGAAAGTGCCGCCACCTTAATCCTCGCCTGACATTTCAATCGGGCAAAACAATTCATGGGTCTGATTCAACGGTGTGGGGCGCTTTGGAACCATGGCTACATCATGGATGTATTTCTCGAGCACAGACATATTGGATCAAAGTCTGGCGTCTCATCCAAGTCCCCAGTGATTCATATGGATGTTATAATTTGGGTTATAACTATATTTACTTTGCCCTGAGTCCAACATGCAGCCACTTCGCGTCATTCAAATCGGCAATTCTTTGGGTGTGATTTTGCCCAAGGAGATTACCAATCATTTACACGTGAGTAAAGGGGACACCCTTTTTGTCACGCTGTCGCCCAACGGGCTTGAAGTTTCCCCATACAACGCGCAGTTGGTGGCTGAAATAGCCATGGGGCAAGAGTTTATGAATGAGTACCGTGAAACATTCAAGGTGCTGGCCAAGTGACGCAGTGGCGCTGGATACAGCGCGAAGCGTTGGTGCGTTTACACGCCATGTGCTTGGTGCAGTTTGGGGGACTTGCTGGTTTGCGTGATGAAGGGCTACTGGGCAGCGCTCTTTCACGCCCAGAACAACGGGCACATTACGGCTCGCCAGATGTGGCTGACATTGCCGCTGCATATGCTTTTGGATTGGCAAAAAATCATCCCTTCGTCGATGGCAATAAGAGGACTGCTTTTTTAGCGTTGGGTTTGTCTTTGCGTCTGAATGGTTATTGCCTTACCGCCTCACAGCCAGAGGCAACGCAAACGATCTTGTCGCTTGCTGCAGGTGACCTCAGTGAGGAGGCCTTGGCAACTTGGATTCGCGGCCATGTGGCTCCTTTAAAAGGCTAATGGCCAATACGCACACACAGGTTCATAATCTGGCAGTGCTCGAGATCTCTGGACTGTCTCAAACCCAACCCTGGCGCCAAACTTCATCATTTTGCAGATCACGCCAGGCGATGACCTGCGTGGCTTTTGAAAAGACAGCTTCAATTTCTACCGACTCAATGGGATCGGTGGGTAGCTCGGGTTGTAGCACCCGGCTGACCAAGAAGTGTTTTTGCTTGGCCACCGGTTCCACGGCCGTCCACTTGGTCAGGTGCAATTTTTTAGGGTTCAACGCATTCATGGTGGCCGTTCAATCGCGCATAGCCGCTTTGATGGCCGCGCTCAACTCAATCACCGCCAGCGCGTAGTAGCTGCTCCAGTTGTACCTGGTCACGGTATAAAAGTTCTCTGTGCCAAGCACGTAATGGGCCTCATCTTCCCCGTTTTCGAGCATGACCAAAGCCAAAGGCCCTGGGTGACGTTGGGCCGAGGGCGTCAACACCAAGCCCCACTCCAACAATTGTTGAACTCTAAAGCTTGGCAAAATATCGGGAACAAGCAGTTCTTGCAAGTGTGTTTTGTCAAAAGTGGGGTCGATCTCGAAATGGGTGGGCATGTTGGGTTGCCAACCAAATTTGGCCAAGTAGTTGCCCACTGAGCCAATCGCATCGGCTGTGCTGTTGTTCAAGTCAATGCGTCCATCGCCATCAAAATCAACTGCAAATTTGTGCCAATTGGATGGCATGAATTGGGGCAAACCCATGGCGCCTGCATAACTGGAGAGCCAGACTTGTTGTGGGTTTGTTTGCATCAGCTTCAACAAGGCGCCCAGCTCTTGTCTGAAAAAAAGCTCTCTTTCTTGAGCTCTCGGATGGGACTTGGGAAAGTCCATGCTCAAAGATGTCAACACATCAAGCGCTTTAAAGTGCCCCATGTTTTGGCCGTAGAAGGTTTCAACACCAAGGATGGCAACGATGATCTCCCAAGGTACTTGGTAGATACTTTGAGCCTTTTCTAAATAGGCCCAGTTCTTTTGAGCATAATCAATCCCACCTTGAATTCTTGATTCGGTTAAAAAGCGCTCTTTGTAGGCCAGCCAATTCTTTTTAACCCCAATGCTTGGGGGCAAGACCAGTTGTTTGATCTTGCTCAGGCTCTTGGCTTTAAGCAATTGGTCAACGACCCAAGGCTTGGGCAGATCGTTGGCCTGAGAAATTTGCTGGGCCAGGTCAAGCAACTCGGGTGTTCGCTTGAAGTAGGGGCCTGTTTCAGTGATGATTTGGCGGACCTTGCGAGGCCTTTTTTGATGCGGCTTGGCACTTTGATGTGCCAAATGACTTCCAAGGGCTGGCGAGTTCCCGTTTGGAGGCGTTACCTGGTTGGTTTGGCCCCAAAGATTGAGCGAAAAGGCCATTAAAAATATGTTCGCCAGACGTTTGAAGAAAAGCTTTTTTACAGTCAATCGATAAATGGTCAAAATTTGTGCTCCCGTGACCAGTATTCTAATGGAGGCCTTAGAATTGGTAGAGCGTTGACCGTTTAAAAATGCGAGGCTTTTGAAGATGAACAAGACAGGTTTTTATTCAAATGCCAAGGCTCGTCTGCATGAAATGGGGCAAGGGCATCCTGAGAGTCCTTTAAGGTTGGATGCGATTGCCGATCGCTTGTTGATCTCTGGCTTGGATGTCGCACTCAACATGCGCGATGCGCCGATGGCAAGAGAGCAAGATTTGCTTTTGGCACACGATCCTCAACTGGTCGCCGAGATCAAGAAAAAAGCCCAAGACTTGAGCTTGGACGAAGGTTTCTTGGGCCCACAGTACGCCCACATCGACCCCGATACCTTGATGAATGCCCACACTTGGACAGCTGCTTTGAGCTCGGTGGGGGCTGCCTTGGCTGCAACTGATGCGGTCATTGATGGACACCTGGAGAACGCCTTTTGTTGCGTTCGTCCGCCAGGACATCATGCCACCAGATCGCAATCCATGGGTTTTTGTTTTTTCAACAACGTGGCCATCGCAGTCAAGCATGCTCTGAATGTCCGAGGCTTGCATCGCGTGGCTGTGGTGGACTTTGATGTCCACCATGGCAATGGGACCGAAGATATTTTGGCGGGAGATGAGCGTGTTTTGATGGTGGGCTTTTACCAGCACCCCTTTTATCCTTACACCAAAATAAGCCCCCAACCCAACAACATGCTCAATGTTCCCTTGACCGCTTACACCAAGGGCGATGAGGTTCGGCGAGTTGTTTTAGAGAAGTGGTTGCCGAGGCTCTTGGCGCATCGCCCAGAGATGATCTTTATCAGCGCGGGCTTTGATGCGCACCGCGACGATGAAATGGGTCAAATGTTGCTCAAGGAAGAGGACTATGCTTGGATCACACAACAAATTGTTGATCTTGCTCACACCTGTTCTGAAGGGAGAATTGTCTCATGCCTTGAAGGTGGTTATGATTTGAGGGCGCTTGGGACCAGCGTTGAGGCGCATTTAAGAGTTTTGGCCGATTGCTAGCAATCGCTTGGGATAAAAGTTTGGATTTTAAAGGGCGATCGATGACTGATTTTTTCAGTGTTTCTTTTGGGTTTCAATCTGCGTTTTTGTTGATGATCCTTGGGCTGTCCTACTTGTTCAGTCAGTGGCTCACCAAGCGCGTGAGCCACGAGCAATCGGTATGGCTGGGTGAGACCGTTCACGAGGGCTTGCTGTTTCCCTTTTGTGCATTGATCTTGTGCTTTTTCTTGAAGATTGCTTTTCACGCCTTGCACCTGTCCATAGATTTGATTTTGATGGCTTTGCCATTGCTGGTGTTCACCGTTGTCGTTCGTTTGATCACGCGCGTTTTGTTGTTTGTGGCACCTCATTCAACGCTCATGCGCGCTTTGGAGAAGGTGTTCTTTTGGTTGGCTGGGTTCATTTGTGTTTTGTGGGTCACCAACTTGTTGCCAGATTTCTTAAAGGAGTTGGAGTCCATTCATTTGTCCCTTGGGAAAAGTCAAATGAACTTAAGAACCTTGCTCGAAGGGCTGGCCTCCTTGGTCTTTGTGTTGATTTTTTCACTTTGGTTGTCCGCTGCCATAGAGCGTCAACTGATTGCAACGACCGTTCAAGACCTTTCCATGAGAAAGGTGTTGTCTAATTTACTGAGAAGCGCTTTGCTGGTGGTGGGGGTGTTGGTCACCATGTCTACCCTGGGGGTCGACTTGACCGCCTTGTCGGTTCTTGGCGGAGCACTTGGTGTGGGACTGGGATTTGGTTTGCAAAAGCTTGCGGCCAATTATGTCAGTGGTTTTGTCATTTTGCTTGAAAGGTCCATTCGCATTGGGGATTATGTGAAAGTGGACAATTTTGAGGGCGAGATCACCGATATCAAAACCCGCTTTACCTTGATCCGCTCCTTCAGCGGACGCGAATCCATTGTGCCCAATGAACTGTTGATTTCTCAGCCCATCGAGAATTACTCTCTGGAAGACCCTCAGGTGATGCTCAGTACGGTCATTGCTTTGGACTTCCAAAGCAATGAGGCCTTGGTCAAGGAGGCTTTGATGCAGGCCGCCTTGTCCTGCGACCGAGTGCTTAAAGACCCAGCGCCTTCAGTGCTGTTGCAATCTTTTGAGGAAGGGGCCTTGAAGTTCAAACTTAACTTTTGGATCAACGATCCTGAGTCTGGACAACAAAATATCTTGTCAGATGTCAATTTTGCTGTCTTGCAAGCGGTGAGGGCGGCCAATTTGCAAATGCCCATGCCCCAAAGGCATTTGTTATGGTTGCCAGGCCCCGGGGGGGAGCCCCAGCTTCCAAAAATTTAAAATGCTCAATGGCCACCTCGGTTTTGAGGGCATCAGGGAGATTTCTGTCTAGCAGAGCTCACTATTCATCTAAAATAAGGTTTGGTCATTGACTTGACCCGTCTTTGTTGGGTTTGGTTTTTTTGTGGAGAAATTGATGAAGATCTTGGTCCCGGTGAAAAGAGTGGTTGATTACAACGTCAAGGTACGTGTGAAATCGGACGAAAGTGGGATGGACATTGCCAATGTCAAAATGAGCATGAACCCCTTTGATGAAATTGCGATTGAGGAGGCCGTGCGCTTGAAGGAAGCAGGCGTTGCCACTGAGGTGATCGCTGTTTCTTGTGGCGTGACACAGTGCACGGAGACGCTCAGAACAGCGATGGCCATCGGTGCAGACAGAGCTATTTTGGTTGAAACCACGCAAGAGCTTCAACCTTTGGCCGTGGCCAAGCTCTTGAACGCCATTGTGGCCAAAGAAAAGCCATCCTTGATCATTTTGGGCAAGCAAGCCATTGATGACGACTGCAACCAAACGGGACAAATGTTGGCCGCTTTGGCGCATTTGCCGCAAGCCACTTTCGCCTCAAAGTTGGAAGTGAAGGATCAACAGGTCCAAGTGACTCGAGAAATTGACGGAGGTCTTGAGGTGGTGTCGCTTCGAATGCCTGCCGTGGTGACCACCGACTTGAGATTGAATGAACCTAGATTCATCACCTTGCCCAATATTGTTAAAGCCAAGAAAAAGCCACTCGAGACGATCAAGCCAGAAGACCTGGGTGTGGACATCACACCCAGAATCAAAACCTTGAAGGTGTCCGAGCCCCCAGTTCGGGGTGCTGGTGTGCGTGTGGCTGACGTAGATCAATTGATTGACAAATTGAAGAATGTGGCCAAGGTCGTTTGAACACCTTGGGGGGCGTTTAAATTTACAAATGTATTGTTGAAGGATTTTTTATGTTGAACGCACTGGTCATTGCCGAACACGATAATGTGTCACTGAAAGTTGCAACCCTCAACACCATTGCGGCTGCCTTGGCTTTATCTGAAGGCGTCGACGTGTTGGTTGCAGGACATGCTTGCCAAGCGGTGGCGGCGCAAGCGGCCAAGGCCGTTGGTGTGAGAAAGGTCTATGTTTGCGAGTCGCCTAGTTTGGCCAATGCATTGGCAGAGAACGTCTCTGCTCAAGTCCTTCAACTGGCAAAGAATTACTCACACATTTTGTTTGCCTCCACGGCCCAGGGTAAGAATGTCGCTCCTCGTGTGGCCGCCTTGTTGGACGTTTCGCAAGTCTCAGATGTGACGCGCGTGATCGACGCTCAAACCTTTGAGCGCCCCATTTATGCCGGTAACGCCATTGCCACGGTGCAGTCCTCAGACACGGTGAAGGTGCTCACCATTCGAACCACGGCCTTTGATGCGGTGTCTGTGGACGCTGGTGTTGCAAGCATTGAAAGCATCGAAGCGGTCGATGACAGTGGCTTGAGCCAGTTCTTAAGCAAAGAAATTGCCAAGAGCGATCGCCCTGAGCTTGCCGGTGCCAAAATCATTGTCTCAGGCGGGCGTGCCTTGGGCAGCGCAGAAAAATTCAATGAAGTGATGACGCCCTTGGCTGATAAGTTGGGTGCTGCTTTGGGGGCCAGTCGTGCGGCTGTGGATGCAGGTTATGCGCCCAACGATTGGCAGGTGGGGCAAACCGGAAAGATCGTGGCGCCTGACTTGTATGTGGCGTGTGGTATCAGTGGCGCGATTCAACATTTGGCTGGGATGAAAGACAGCAAGGTCATTGTTGCCATCAACAAAGATCCAGAGGCGCCTATTTTCAGTGTGGCTGACTTTGGTTTAGAGGCAGATTTGTTTCAAGCGGTACCCGAGTTGACCCAAAAATTGTAAGGTTTCAAGATGAGTTTCAAGGCGCCTTTAAAGGACATGTTGTTCAACTTAAAACACATCTCCGACATTGAAGACTTGTCAACCATGCCTGGCTTTGAAGAGTCGGGCCTTGAAACTTCTCAAATGGTCCTAGAAGAGTGCGCGCGTTTCAATGAATCCGTCGTGGCGCCCCTGAACGCATCTGCCGACAAAGCGCCCGCTGTTTTTTCTGATCACGCCGTCAAGACCTCTGTGGGCTTTAAAGAGGCCTACGCCCAATTCATCCAAGGCGGGTGGCAAAGCTTGCAGCACCCCGTTGAATTTGGGGGGCAAAACCTGCCCAAGTCGGTGGGTGCGATGTGTGCTGAAATATTGAACGCTGCCAATTTAAGCTTTGCACTGTGTCCTTTGCTCACCGACGGCGCCATTGAAGCTTTGCTCACGGCTGGCTCTCAAGCTCAGAAAGAGACCTACCTGCATCGCTTGGTGAGTGGTGAATGGAGTGGGACCATGAATTTGACCGAGCCACAGGCTGGCTCTGATTTGTCTTTGATTCGAACCCGGGCTGAGCCTTGGACAGATGGAGCTTACAAAATCTTTGGCACCAAAATCTACATCACCTTTGGTGAGCACGATTTGTCCAGCAACATTGTGCACATGGTCTTGGCCCGTGTCACGGGAGCGCCTCCTGGCGTCAAAGGCATCAGCTTGTTTCTTGTTCCCAAATTCATGCCCTTGGACAATGGGCTCTTGGGTGAGAGAAATGACGTGTACTGTATGAGCCTAGAGCATAAACTGGGCATCAAAGCATCTCCGACTGCAGTCATGCAATTCGGGGATCGAGGCGGCGCCAAGGGGTTTTTGGTGGGAGAGGAAAACAGAGGCCTTGAATACATGTTCATCATGATGAACGCCGCTCGTTTTGCTGTCGGTGTGCAAGGTGTGGCTTTGGCGCAGAGGGCCTATCAAAAGGCCGTCAACTATGCCAAAGACCGTGTCCAATCCAGACCTGTGGATGGCTCTCAAAGCCAGGCGGTCGCGATCATTCACCACCCGGATGTCAAACGCATGCTCATGACCATGAGGGCCTACACCCAAGGGTGTCGATCTTTGGCGGCCTTTGCGGCGGGTGCATTTGATAGAGGGTTGCATCATCCCCAAAAAGAGGTCAGACAAGATCAATTGGCTTTGTACGAGTTCTTGGTGCCCTTGGTCAAGGGCTTCAGCACCGAGATGAGCCAATGGGTGTGCTCCATGGGCGTACAAGTGCACGGGGGTATGGGTTTTATGGAAGAAACGGGGGCTGCTCAATACTACCGAGATGCCAAGATTTTGACCATTTATGAAGGGACAACAGCCATTCAGGCCAACGACCTCTTGGGTCGAAAGACCGTGCGTGATGGAGGCCAAATTGCTGCTCGCCTTGCTCAAATGATCGATGAAACTTTGGCTTTGCTGGCCCTGCAAGACCATGAAGACTTGGCCTTGATGCATGAGAAATTAAAGGCTGCCAAGTCCCATTTTGAGCAATCTGCTTTGTTCATGGTGCGGCATGCCCAAACCGATCCCAATGGGGTTTATGCGGGAAGCGTCCCGTACTTGATGCTCACGTCCATGGTGGTGGTCGCTTGGTTGTTTGCCAAGTCGATGTTGGTAAGCCATGTACGTATCGCGTTAAACGATGACGAGCGTTTTTATAGGGCGAAAATCAAAACCGGCAGGTTCTTTGCAGAGCATGTTCTGACGCAAACTGAAAGCTTGCTAGAGCGTATTTTGAAGGGATCAGGCAGCGTGAATGCGCTCGAGCTTGAGGACTTTTGATGATGAGGAGCGCGGCTCAAATGCCCCAAGCGCTAAGAGGATTGCGATTGCCTATTTTTGGCGCACCTCTTTTTATCATCAGCACGCCAGCTTTGGTGATCGAGCAATGCAAGGCTGGCATTTTGGGCCTCTTGCCCTCCTTGAATGCAAGACCTTCTGCACAGCTCGAGGATTGGATCCTAGAGATCAAGGCCGCGTTGCTAGCGCATGATCATCAGCATCAGCATCAGCAGGCCTTGAGCGCGCCTTTTGGCATCAACCTCATTGTCCACAAGAGCAATGATCGGCTTGAGGAGGATGTGCGCATTTGTGTGAAACACAAAGTCCCCGTGGTGGTGACTTCTTTAGGTGCTCGCACCGATGTGAACGATCGCATCCATGCCTATGGTGGGATTGTGATGCACGATGTGATCAACAATGAGTTTGCTAAAAAAGCCATTGAAAAAGGGGCCGATGGCTTGATTGCTGTCGCAGCAGGCGCCGGTGGACACGCTGGGACCAAGAGCCCATTTGCCTTGATACAAGAAATCCGAGCTTGGTTTGACGGTCCTTTGGCTCTTTCGGGGGCCATGGCCAGTGGGCACGCCGTTGTAGCGGCCATGGCCATGGGGGCTGATTTTGCTTACATGGGCTCCGTCTTTATCGCCACACTAGAAGCCAGGGCCAGTCAGGCTTACAAAGATTGCGTGGTTCAAAGCAGTTCGGACGATATTGTGTACAGCAATCTTTTTACCGGGGTTCACGGAAACTATTTGGCTCAGTCCATTGTCAATTCGGGACTGGATCCTCAGCATCTTGCCCAAAGCGACCCCACCAAGATGAACTTCTCATCAGAGAGCGTTAAGGCTTGGAGGGACATATGGGGTTGTGGTCAAGGGATATCGGTGGTCAAGGAGGTCTTAAAGACGTGCGACTTGATTGAACGCCTTAGACTCGAATACCAAGAGTCCCTGGGTCGACTGGCTTTGCTTCAACTTTGAGCTGTCGCTTTTTTTTCAGCGAATCGTGCTTGACGCTGAATTCTTGCCGGAGTTCTTTTCTGATTTTTGCACTTTCATGTCGCCTTAACTCATCCTCTGTTTGAGGGATGAAAGTTTGGATCACGATGGGTTTTCTATCATCGTCCACGGCAATCATGGTGAAAAAGCAACTGTTCACATGTCTGACTTCTCGGGTGATGATGTTTTCTGCCAAAACCTTGACACCAACCTCCATGGAGGTTTTTCCTGTGAAATTCACCGAGGATAAGAAAGTGATCAACTCCCCCACATGAATGGGTTGCTTGAAGGTCACTTGGTCAACGGACATGGTCACCACATAGCGGCCAGCATAGCGACTCGCGCAAGCATAAGCGACTTGGTCTAAGAGTTTAAGGATGGTGCCACCATGCACGTTGCCTGCAAAATTGGCCGTATCAGGCGTCATGAGCACGGTCATGATGAGTTGGTGAGAAGGTAGGCTCATGGTCTCAGTGGCTGGGGGAAGCTTTGGCTGAGCCATCGGCGTTGAAAAAACGAGTGGCCATGACTTGGCAGCGTTTGATGTACCTGTGTTCGTGCGGCAAATAGTCGGCCACTGCGTTGTGGATCGTTCCAAAGTTGTCCCACATCA
>Ga0136641_1000588_pt1 | contig 15598 bp, 19 predicted proteins | sample EliLak1302023Y_FD_115312 | JGI IMG/M metagenome (GOLD analysis project Ga0136641, IMG submission 115312) | Freshwater microbial communities from Elizabeth Lake, Yosemite National Park, California, USA - 13020-23Y | ecosystem: Environmental > Aquatic > Freshwater > Lake ...
ACCTACATATATTCCAAGTATCCGAATCCTTTCACAAAAAGGTTATGCAATTCTTAAAGAAGACAATCCAGAATGGATTAAATATTTTATAAATTTCTTAACTGTTAGTCCAAAAATCAATCCAAATGCACCAGGAGCAGGAAATGTAATTTCATTTGCGGTCTATCGTGAAAATTCAAAGAAGTTCTATATTCCGCGTGCGCTAGGTTTTGAATTATTTGGCGAACCAACTGAAAATAATTTACATGAAGGTATTGATTGCAATGAGCGTCTAAAATTTAAAGGAAATTTGCGAGCAGAACAAATGACTCCAGTTAATGCATTTCTTGCTGCCGCGCAAGATCCATGCAAACGTGGTGGAATTATATCTCTTCAATGTGGTGGTGGAAAAACGGTATGTGCGCTTCATATATTGTGTGCGCTACGTAAAAAAACACTCATTATCTGTCACAAAGAATTTCTCTTGAATCAATGGAAAGAACGAATTGCTCAATTTATACCTACAGCACGAATTGGTTTAATTAAAGCACAAAAATTGGTTACAGTAGATTGTGATATTGTATTGGCAAGCTTGCAAAGTCTCTCAATGAAAGAATACGACCCCAAGATCTTTCAAGAATTCGGCTTTGTATGCGTTGATGAAGCCCACCATATTGGTGCAGAAGTTTTCGTACAAGCTCTACCAAAGGTAACTTCTCCTATATTCTTAGGACTTTCTGCAACACTTGATCGTAAAGATGGTTTACGTAAGGTATTTGAGTGGTTTCTTGGAAAAGTTGTAAATGAAATTACTCTACGAACAGATAAAGAGCTTCTTGTAAAAATGATTAAATATTATGATACTGACAGTGAATACGGTGTAATACGATCATTGTGGAATGGAAAGCCAAATAGTGCTGCAATGATTAGTGATATATGTGCGTATGAACCACGAATCACTCGAATTATTGAAGAATATACAACACTTATTAAGAAAGAACCAGAACGAAAAACACTTGTTCTAAGTGGTCGCCGAGAACACTTAAATATGCTTGAGAATGCTTTCATTGATGCAGGATATACAAGCATTGGGTTTTACGTTGGTGGTATGAAAGAAGCTGATCTTAAAAAAAGTGAAAGCAGAGATATTATTCTTGCGACATATTCGATGGCTGCAGAAGGTATGGATATTCCAGTATTAAATACACTTATTCTTGCATCACCGATTGGTGATATTGAACAATCTGTGGGAAGAATTCAGCGTCAAAAACCTCATGAACGTAAATATGTCCCATATATTATTGATATGTGGGATCAGTATGCTTCGTTTCAAATGCAAGGCTTACGTCACATAAAATTCTATAAGGAAAACGGTTATTCATTTGTTGGCACGAATGATACAGAAAAATATAAAGGTTTCGATTTTATTGATGATGACTAATTAAGATGAAAATCCAGGAGATTGTTGTGTAACTGAACGGCGCGAATATTTTATACCAAAAAACATGAAAAACACGAATGATATTAAGCCCATTGTTATTGTACTACCCATATACAACTGAAATATGAATGGACTTAAATATGCACGATTATTTAAAATAAATAAGACTACTTCAATGGTAAATACTATAACCAATAAAGAATAAATAGTTATAAAAAGTGCTGTACCCGATTGATATGCCCACATGAAAAGAATTGCAAATAATCCAGCACCAACCATAAGTGCAATACCTACAAGCACTGTTTCAGTCAAATTGGTAGTTTGTGCTGCATCAATGAATGATTCACGAACTGATTGCGGATTTTTTAGAATAGGTATAAATTCACTAAATTCGCTCATCAAACTCTATATAAATCAAAAGATTTCTTTTCAGAATGTAGTAATAGAGACCTATCAAAATGCCTAGAAAAGCTGCATCTCGCCTTAAAGTTAAAATGGCGGGTGGAGCTTTTTCAGATGATACAACAACTGTGTTAATTATTATATTATTCATGTTAACCGGTGTATTATTTGCATGGCTTATGTATAAACATATTCATTCAAAGAAACCTGTTCTGCAAAGAACTCAACGTAGAAATATATTTACTACAGTGGAGGAAGAACCTCATGTTATTGAACAACCAATGCAACCAATGCAATCAATGCAACCAATGCAACCAACACAAGTTATAAAAATAATTACAGATTCGCGAGAAGATCGCGCACCAATTTATCCAAAACATAATCCAGTATATCCTTTACAAAGAACTCCCGCGGAATATCAACAAGTTGGCGTTCTAGTTTCACAAGACAGTGCAGAAGAGAAACCAATTATTATGCCGTTATTTGGTCGTAAAATGTATTCAAGAGATCGCTGGGAATATTATACTGCATCTGATGAATATCATATGTGGAGAATTCCAGTGAGTATAAATAACCGTGACTGTCAAGATGATGTTGGTTGTGATGAAATATATAATGGAGCTAATGTGACTGTTCCAGATTATGCAAATAAAGTTTTTGTTGCAAGAATTTATAAATATAGAGCACCTAATGTATTTGCAGAGCCATATTAGATTAAATATTGAGTTTTAAGAGAAGTACATATAGAATTACTGCAAGAAGAAGCGTGCGAATTAATCTATCATGTTGATGCATATTTGATAGATATGGTATTTTTTCATATATTACACCTGTTTCAAATGGGTAGAATATAAATGCTGCAATAATTGCAGCAAGAATTGCTCGTTGTGCATGTGAAGTATTTACCCAAGAAGCATATTGATTTCCAAAAAATCCTAAAGATTGTGGATATTGTACTGGATATTGTTGTTGAAAAACATGTTGTACTTGCTGAGGAGGAGGCTGCCGAATTTGTTGTTGTTGGGGTGCTTGTGGTTGCATATATTGTTGAGGGGGTGCTTGTGGTTGTATATATTGCTGCGGGGGTTGTTGTGGGCGCTGTTGTGGGCGCTGTTGTTGCACTTCACGTTCCATTTCATTAATAACATCAGCAATTACTGGATCTTCAAGCTGAGTAATATTCTGGTTAATTACATCATTTGAAACATTTCCGGGTAATTGGGTTACTGGTGTACTCATTGTCGCCATTATGATCTATAAGCGCTTGTAAAAATAATAAAGATACATATTACGCACTTGTTAATTTATTATATGTTGTGCAGATGGTGATGAATTACATGACACCATTTTTGGTGTATATGTATAACATTCATCTTGAATTTGAAAAACTTTATCTTTTACATCATTAAGTGGTGGTGCAGTGATAATAACACAATGATCACCTTTACATACACGTGAAAAGATAAATGCAAGTCCAATACCAAATAATGCAGATACAATCATATTTCCTTCATTTGTACGAAAAAGACGATGAGAAACTCTTTCTAAAGAAGACATGTATCCTATCTAATAAATCATTATATTTATACTACGGGTTGAGGAACTATTATTGATGTATCTGTGGGACATTCAACTTTCTTTGCTTCATAAATATAACAATTATCATCATTGTGATATACTAAGTTTTTCGAGTTAAATGGTGTGGGATATTTAATAATTGCTTTGCGTTCTGGACCGACGATATATACATAAAGAAAAGCGATCGCAAATGCAATCAAGAAAATTGGAAAATGAAATTTAAATGGAGTCATACACTACTAATTAGGAAGAAGAATAGATTGTATAGATTGGATCTTGTGGTTTTGTAATTATTTCTGGCTTTGGAAATTGTAAATATTCTATAACATGAGCAGTGTCCCGTGAACGTTTCCATTCATTACGAAGATATAAAGAATCAGTTTTATATAAGTCATATGCTGTTTCTTTTTCTTTACGAGGTATGTGATGATTAGTCATATAATCTTCAATTAGTTTTTGTTTGTATTCTTTTTGTTCAGTGGTATATTGTTTAAGTTCCTCTAATGCAAATGTTACTGCATGATCTGTAGTTTTACTACTGTTTGCAGTATGATTTAAGAATGTATTTGTACATTTTTTAAGTATAGAATATGCGGATGATAATGAAGATTCCATTATTAAACAAAAAGGAAATTAAATAAATATAAAAAACACGGTAATTATTGAGGTATTCTTTCAGGGATTTTAATAGGTTGTTGAAGACCAGGCCAAGGTTGTATTGTTTCAAATAAACTTGCGAATTGTTTAGATACACTATTCTGGGTATCCGGAGATAGTTGTTCATCATATATGCTTCTTGGAACATATTTGATTTGAACTTCTGGAGCAGGACAATGATCAACTTGACTATAATATCCCTGGACAACCAAGAACATTCCAATAAATAACAATAATACCGCTATTGATTTCATTCAATCTCTATATTTTATAAAGATTACTTATCAAGTATTACATACTCGCAGGAGCGGGGGCATCCACTGGAGATGGGGTATCCACGCCTGCAGAGGTGACATCTGCAGTAGAAATAGTAGGAAGTGATGCATCAATTACAGTTTCAGAATCGGTAACAGTTGGCTTAGCAGTTTCCTTAGCAGCTTCTTCAGCAGCCTTAACTTCTGCTTCAACTTGTTTCTTCTTTTCTGTTACTTCACGAGTAGCGGAATCAAGCTTCTCTTGCTTACGTTGTTCATACATTTCATCCTTAGATTGTTGATTTTCTTTGTATTTCTTCATCAGTGTATTCAGAGTTGATTCAGAATACTCTTGGTCTTGAAGATCCTCTGGGTTGGGTGACCATGGGCACCAGCAACCAACTTGAGCAACATAAATATCAAACTTGTCACCCATACGCTTCAGAACTTCGGAACGAGTTTGAGCTTCTTTGAGAGTATCGAAAACCCCGCGAACTTTAATTCCACGCATAGATGTTTTAAAGTCATTCATCTTCAAGAATTCGCCATCAAGTGTATAGGCGTTGAGACCCTTGTAAAACTTGTATTGTTCTTGAAGTTCTTTTGCATCAAACATGTGAGAGTTATTTTCCTTAACGACATCAATGAGTTGAGCATCATCTGGATATTTTTGTTTCAAATTATCGAAAAGCAGTGCAGTTTGAGATGCAAAGCTTTCAATAAACTTGGAGAAGAAATAGACTTCTTTGTCGATCAGAACATCTTCGGGGGAAATAAATGAGAGGCATACATAGTTTTGTCCGCGGAGGGGTTTGTCTTCATCGAGGTAATCGATTTCTTTGGTAGAAACAAGAGAAGAATCCATTTGATAGTATAATAAATAGCGCAACTTCTCTTAAATACTTTTCATGCACATCTTTTTTTCTTTAGTAATTGTATAAAGACCCATATGGCTTATTCATTTGACCTGCAAGAAGTTGTCACCCGTTTCATTAAATATATCGTAGAAGGTTTAGCCGTTGCCCTGGTTGCATACCTTCTGCCCAGTAACAAGCTGCCCACCGAAGAAATCATGCTCCTCGGCCTGAGTGCCGCAGCAATCTTCAGCATTCTGGATCTGCTCGCACCATCCATCTCCAGCACTGTCCGTGGCGGCGTCGGTTACGGCCTGGGTTTCCGCCTCGCAGGATTCCCAGCGTAAATTACAAAAACAACTTTGTTTTATTTTTATGAATTTTTATTTAACCAATAATTCTATCACGAACAACAATTCGAAGAGTTATACTTGTTTGTAGAGTTGGAGTTGGAGCGGATGCTGGATCGTTTGCACCGGCAGTTCCGCAAAATTGGAAGATTGCACCAGTATTTGTTCGGAATTCAAATGTAAGTTTATCAATACGTTTTCCTTCAGTTGTAAAAACAACTTTTGTAATTTCAGGATCATTATATAATGTTTGCACGAAATTGCCCAGAATATTACCAGGGAGTAATTTCGCAATTTGTTCAAACCATTTCACAAGTTGTTCAAACCATTCCTCATCATGAATAGGAGTAGTTGAAGGGACGATATCAGTTTTCAATATTGATGCCTCTTCATCGTGATTAATTTTATATAATATATAACCACTTTCATTATAATTCCGCTTACGTGTAAGATGCGGCCCAACTACATCTCCGTTATCTAAAATTCGCGTAACCCCACATTTTTAATATAATCAATGATCTTATAAACAAATGGATTAACATCTGGATACACATAGACTTGTGTATATAGGGGTATATAATCATGACCCTCAGTATATGAATATGAATAATATTGCATGTCATTGTCTTCAACCTTAAAGATTTCAATAATCACCATACTTGAACTTGTAAGAATGCCAGCATAAATTTCAACCAATTTCACATTAATTTGCGTCATATTTGCCCGAATGATACTTTATATGCGCATATCAATTTTCTTATAAAAATGACTATTAATTTAACAAATTTTATTTAGATTTTCTAAAAATATATCCATTGCATATTTTACTATGTGTAATTGCTGCACTTAATTTAGGAATACCAATACCTAATATTGCAGAAGTTTCTGTAAGAGACTCATATATGCGCACAATTTCACCTGTTTCTGGATTAATTTGATGTACTTTTTTACGATTGCCAATATTAATTCGCTTACCAATTGCTTCTGTTTTTCCACCAATTAATGCTACTCCATAAAATCCAAATCTGATTCTATCACCATCATGAATAAGTGCTCCAAAGAAATGTTTTTGAAAATAAGCGTTTATAGATCGTTTATCTTTTAATTGTAATTTATTATATGATTGATTTAGCCCTTCTTTATATTCCATCCAAGCTGCAAAAATAGATTTTGACGATACACGACCAGTTACAATTGCTTTAAAATTATCACGAATAAATCTTTCAATTTCTGATGGATTTTCTGATAATTGAATTGGATCAACTGGAATAATAGAAATACCAATAAATGCGTGTGCATTACATTTACTTGCTTCATCGTAAACATAGCCTTTTTTAAAACCGCAATTATATAAATAAGCACTTAATTGTTCTTTAAAATCGGCTTTCGTTGCTCTTGCCCATAGTCTATATTTTGAATTAATTTCAATCCAGGAAGTTTTTACATCTTTATCTTCAATGACACAACATTCTTCAATAAATTTATCAAAATTAAGTGGATCATTTGAAGTTTGTAGTTCTTCAGTATTTTCTTCTTCATTCTCAGTGTTTGTATCATTTTCATTTACTTGTTCTGATGAATCATCTTTGTTTTCAGTGTCTTCGTTTTTCATAAAATCATCAATTGTAAATGGTAAGCTTTCACCATCTAATGTAAGTTGAAGATCTTCAATAATTGTACGTATTTTTTCAAAATCAACATGAAACCAATCATGACGTTCATTATGAATATATTCACGTAATTTATGATGAGCTGCTTTTTCTAATACAGTTTTACTTTTGCATTGTTTTGTATATATAATTCTACAATTATTTTTTGAAGAACTGTGAGTATAATAAGCATGTTCGCGTGCATTTAAATTTTCGGTTGAACCAACTTTATAAACATTTTCTTTAGTAAAATCTTTTACAATATATACGTGATCGCCCAAAGTATATTTACGATGTGGGCGTTTATTTTCAAGAAGTTTTATTTTATCATTGGCAGTCTTTAACTGGCTTTGAGTTTCTGTAAGAATTTCATTTAAATGTTTGAATAAAATATTTTCCATTTTAACGTAATATTTACGAATACGATGAGCATTCTCAGTATTTGCTTTCATGCAAAAATCTTTGAATGCATTTGGTGTCATCATAATGACATCTTTATTACCATGTTGTTGTACTGTAGTATTTTTCTGCTCCGAACGGAGCAGAATTTTATAATCTTCATTTTCAGTACAATATTTATCAATAATTCGTTTTGCATTACTTTTACGTGTAAAGCCAATCATTGGCACTATTTTTTCAAAATCAATGACATAGTCTTTGTCTTGATCATAATTCAAATAACTTCTAAAATTATTTAGAAATATTTTTTGTTCTTCTGTGGAAAATTCAGCGGATAATTTCTCATAAATGTCCATTTTGTCGCTCTTAATACTTAATATCGTTATTTCCTTAAGTAGTTTTAAAGGGATGGCGCAAATGGCCAGTTTAAATCTTCACATATATTTTTAAAAATTTGATCTTGTACCCACAGCTTCTCACGTGACTTTAATAAAGGAAAGAAACGTAAATACTCATGTTTGTTCAAAATTTGAAAAAATTTATAGAGTACATACGAATATGATAAGAAATTTTTGCGTTCTTTAGGACAATGTTTCAAGAATGGACCCTGTATTTCCTTGAACATGCTGCATAATTTATCTTCAAGCTCAGGTGAGAAGTGAGGTGTAGGCACCCCATTAATACGATTAATTATATAATGGATATGCTCGTAAAATTTATTAATTCTGAGACGCTTCATGATCTCACGCATTTTATTATATGTAATTTTTCGAGTATCTTGTATTTTCTCTTTTTTGATTTCTTTGAGGATGTTTTCAAAAATTTCCTCAGGAATATCTGTGCTCTCTTTACCTTGTACTTGACTACACCATTCACGAAAATGATTAATTCGCTTGTAGCTATAGTGAGAAGCTTCTTTATTTGCTTGTCGAATAAGTGGTCGATTTTGTTCAATAAGTAATAATTCTTGATATCCGCAATCAGAACAAACCATTGCACCATCTTGATGAATACATGTAAGTTGTAATTGACATCGTGGACATGCTCCAAGTGCATCATGATTTTTTGCTTTCACATGAGTTAAATCTATTTGTGCTAAATATTCATCTACAAGACTCGCCTTATCTATTATTTTTGCAGGTGCCGCTGCCAAAAGATTAGATTCAGATGCTGAACGACTAATTTCTGGAGGAGGTGAAACATGTGGGGCGCTTCCAAGCCGCAGAGCGTCAAGAATTGTTAAAGATGCCGGAGGGGCAACTTTCTTTCGTCCTTTTGTAGCGGTTGGTCTTTGTTGTTGCATAACAGTGGATACATCTTGTAATGTATGACTTTGATGATTCTGCTGTTCAATAAGATCATAGTATTGGAAAAGTATATTCCCAGTATTTTCAAAATAATCAATTTCATCATCAGCAGATTCAATCTTTTTCATTGTATTTTCAAGGTTTGTTTTTAATTCCCGAAGAAAAACATTGCTTGACCAAAGAATATTATATTCATCACATTCTGTATTATCTGCAATTTTAAAAGTTCGTATATTTTCTTCAAGCGATTGAAGATCATTGAGTATATTCTTATGTTTCACTTTGAGATTCTTAATATTATCCTGGTTTTCTTGAAGTCCAGTAATCATAGAATGATGACGTGCATCGAGTGTAGAGATATCTTTCGCAGTATCGTGAGTTGCGATTCGTTTTTTTGAAGTTTTTTCCTTAAACATATACTATTAATCATTTGACATATGAAAACTCTTAAATAAGGATTAAATAATGCGTAAATTTGCGTTTTTATCTTGCCAAAAAAAGACGAAAATATTTTTTCTCCGTATAATATACAAACAATCAACTATGGGAGGAGGTCTTCTTCAACTCGTTGCCTACGGCGCACAAGATATCTACCTGACTGGCAACCCCCAAATCACCTTCTTCAAGGTGGTGTACCGCCGCCACACCAACTTCTCTATGGAAGCCATTGAGAATGTGTTCAACGGTACCCCAGGCTTCGGCAAGCGCGTAACTGCCCAAATCAGCCGCAACGGCGATCTGATCCACCGCATGTACGTTCAACTCCAACTGCCAGGCCTGCTCGCAGGCTCCAAGTGGGTAGATTACGTTGGCCAACGTGTGCTGCTCGATGTCGAAATCGAAATCGGCGGCCAACGCATTGACAAGCACTACTCATACTGGCTGTACATCTGGAATGAACTGTCCCTCCCAGTTGGCAAGGCACCATCCTACCGCAAGATGGTTGGCGCTCAACCCAACTACGGTTCTTTCACCGCATCTACCCTTGCAGGATACTTCGGTGCTACCGCAACTGGACCTTTAGCACAGATGAACGCAGGTCTTAACATTGAAGGCCAAAACTTACTGTTCGGCTACTCTAATCTGAGCGGCAACAACGTTTCTGGCATCAGCTCTAATAACGCTGCAGTATCTAACATGTTCGTTCCCCTGGAATTCTGGTTCAACCGTAATGTTGGTCTGGCACTGCCCCTGATTGCTCTGCAATACCACGAAGTAAAGATTAACATTGACTTCGAACAACTGGCTAACTGCCTGATGTACAACGGTAGCGGTGGCAACGGTACTGGTGCATCCACCACCGCATCCGTTGCATCTGATCTGTACAAGGCATCCCTGTGGGTCGATTACATCTACCTGGACACTGATGAACGCCGCCGCTTCGCTCAACTCAGCCACGAGTACCTGATCGAACAACTCCAATGGACCGGCGATGAATCCATCACTTTCAGCACCACCGCAACCACTCAATACCGCTACAAGATGAACTTCAACCACCCAACCAAGGAAATCGTCTGGGTGTTCCAACGTGATGCAGCAGTTGGTCTTAACAACTCTAACAACTGGATTAACTTCGCAGCTGAAGGTCCTAACGCACCAGTGCCCGATGCATACACCTACAACTGGGGTAACCTCAACACCGTTGATGAATCCCAAGGTACCAACATTCAACTCAACGGCCAAGATCGCTTCTACGCACGCGAGGGTTCATACTTCAGCCTGGTTCAACCATACCAACATCACGAAAACACCGGTGGCAACCCCGGCATTAACGTGTATTCTTTCGCACTGAAGCCCGAGGAACATCAACCATCCGGTACCCTCAACTTCTCCCGCATTGACACTGCCTACCTGAACCTGAAACTGGCACCCATGTATGCTGGCAACGGAACCAACGCTGCAGGCGGCGCAGCATCTTTCGCAGGATCCAACGTCGTCACTGGCAAGATCAAGGTGTTCGCAGTCAATTACAACGTACTCCGCATCATGTCTGGTATGGGTGGTCTGGCTTACAGCAACTGATCTAAATATTTGTTTTCAAATCATATGCAAAACCTACTTAAAGATAAATCGTTTTTATATAATAAAACTATTCAAATAGTTTATTGAATCTCATGTCAGATGTTCCTCAAAAACAACGCTGTTCTAACTGTAAATGTTGGAGAGAATTACCAGATTTTATTGGTGTTAAAGGCCCTGTAAAAAGATGTATAAAATGTCGTGAAAAAGATACCAAACAAAAACAAAAACCAGAAGTTCGTGAAGTACGAAATGAACGCCAGCGTGAAAAACAATATTATAAAGATTATCGTGAGAAAAAACGTGAAGAAGATGAACAAGAATACTTGAAACATAATGCAGAAATGGCAAAAATATGGCGTAATAACAATAAAGAAACAGTAGCAGCTTTTAAAACTAAAAATTTTAGGGCTCGTTTTAATGCAATTAAATCACAAGCAAATAAAAAATTAATTACATGGAATGAATCAATGACTGATGAACATTGTAAAAAATTAATGACATCTCCGTGTTTTTATTGTAATTTTATATCTGAAAAAACTCTAAATGGCATTGATCGTATGAATAGTGCATCATTTTATACATTTGAAAATTGTGTATCATGTTGCCAACAATGTAATTATATGAAAACATCATTAGATGTAAATACATTTATTAAACGTTGTAAACATATATCAAAATTTCACAATGATATAGGTATATTAAATCAAACTATTTGGAATAATTGTAAATCAGTATCTTTTAATACCTATAAATCTCGAGCAATTAAAAAAGAGCTGGAATTTTCATTAAATATTGATGAATTTAATGAAATTATTAAAAATAACTGTTATTATTGTGGTAAAGAAAATACTTTGCTTCATAAAAATGGAATCGATCGTAAAAATAATATAATAGGGTATACTAATGAAAACTCAGTTGCATGTTGTAGTGAATGTAATTGTATGAAAGGCATGTTAGATGATAATACTTTTGTTGAACAGTGCAAAAAAATATGTAAATTTAAAGAGACTACCGAAGAAGTGTTAAATATTCCACAGTGTTTAAAGGTAATTTCTCGACGTATCAAATAAATTTTAATTATACAATTGAAGTTATTTATAATAGATAATTTTCTCTACATAGTATATAAATACTCTACTATGGGAGGAGGTCTTCTTCAACTCGTTGCCTACGGTGCTCAAGATATCTACCTGACTGGCAACCCCCAAATCACCTTCTTCAAGGTGGTGTACCGCCGCCACACCAACTTTTCTATGGAAGCCATTGAGAATGTCTTCAACGGTACCCCAGGCTTCGGCAAGCGTGTAACTGCCCAAATAAGCCGCAACGGCGATCTGATTCACCGCATGTATGTCCAACTCGAACTCCCAGATACCATTAACGGATCTCAATGGGTAGATTATGTTGGTCAACGTGTGCTGCTCGATGTCGAAATAGAAATCGGCGGTCAACGCATTGACAAACACTACTCATACTGGCTGTACATCTGGAATGAACTGTCCCTTCCAGTTGGCAAACAACCCGCATACAAGAAGATGGTTGGCGCACAACCCAACTACGGTTCTTTCACTTCATCTACTCTTGCAGGCTACTTTGGTGCTACCGCAACTGGACCCTTAGCACAGATGAATCAAGGCACTAACGTGTTTGGCCAAAACTTAGTATGGGGCTACTCTAACCTTATAGGTAACAACGTTTCTGGTATCAGCTCTGGTAACGGCCAAGCTGTAAATAATCTCTTCATTCCCCTGGAATTCTGGTTCAACCGTAATGTTGGTCTGGCACTGCCCCTGATTGCTCTGCAATACCATGAAGTCAAGATCAACATTGACTTCGAACAACTCGGTAACTGCCTGATGTACAACGGAAACGGTGGCAACGGCAACGGTGCATCTACCACCGTATCCGTTGCATCCGATCTGTACAGTGCATCTCTGTGGGTTGATTACATCTACCTTGACACTGATGAACGCCGTCGCTTCGCTCAACTCAGCCATGAGTATCTCATTGAACAACTCCAATGGACCGGCGATGAATCCATCACCTTCAGTCAAACTGCAACCACTCAATACCGCTACAAGATGAACTTCAATCACCCAACCAAGGAAATCGTCTGGGTATTCCAACGTGATGCAGCAGTTGGTCTTGCTAACTCTAACAACTGGATCAACTTCGCATCTGAAGGCCCAGCTAAACCAGTTCCCGATGCATACACATACAACTGGGGTAACCTCAACACCGTTGATGAATCCCAAGGTACCAACATTCAACTCAATGGCCAAGATCGCTTCTACGCACGCGAGGGTTCTTACTTCAGCCTGGTTCAACCATACCAACATCACGAAAACACCGGTGGCAACCCCGGCATTAACGTGTATTCTTTCGCACTGAAGCCCGAGGAACATCAACCATCTGGTACCCTCAACTTCTCTCGCATTGACACTGCCTACCTGAACCTCAAATTAGCACCCATGTATGGAGGACCCAACTCCGTTGTCACCGGCAAGATCAAGGTATTCGCAGTCAATTACAACGTACTCCGCATCATGTCTGGTATGGGCGGATTAGCTTACAGTAACTGATCTAAATATTTATTTTCAAATCATATGCAAAACCTACTTAAAATTACAAAAATCATTTTTAAAAAATATTCAAAATTTTATTGAATCTTTTATATTCAATATTTATAAAAATAAAATGCTCCTGGTGAGGATCGAACTCACGACTTCTGGTACATAAGACCAACACTCTAACCAGCTGAGTTACAGGAGCATGTTTTGTGCATAATTGCACATATTCATTATGTCGTCATATCTTTAAATCATTTCCATATTAGCTAATTTTTCTTTAAGAATATATTCGTCTATGCTCATTATAATATACCCAATACTTCCATCTTTATTAACCTGGGGTATTGAAATATAACTGAGGAGTGCCATTTATATATAGCTTCATAGAATTTTCTTAAATATCTTGTAGATGGCAAAGCAAACTAAAAAATCCCAGAAAGAGCGGGGTGGCGACGCTCTTGCAAGTGCCTATGATGCGACAGCAACATTTGGACGTATTATGTCTTATTTTCAATTAATTGGTGGCATAATATTCGGACTTATATTCATAGTTGTAGGTATTGTAATACTCCGTAAGCCACCTCTAAAAGGTTCTGGACAAGCAAAAGTAACAGCTGTAAGTTGCAGTGGTACAGATAACAATAACTGTAACGCAACGATTCAATTTGTTGGAGCAGATGGTAAGCAATATACGTCACCTATCCAAGGTCCATATTCTGTTGGGCAAAGTGTAAATATTTCTTATGATCCAAATGCACCATCACAAACAGCTACATCCAATAGTGTATCAAATAAAAGTGCTGGTATAATTTTCTTAGTAATTGGTATTCTTATATTTATCGGCGCAATCGTATGGTTTTATATTGTACAAAAATATAAAGCAGCTGCAGCATTGAGTGGTGTTGGTAATGCTGCAGGTATAGCAAATAATATCTTCAATAATTAAAAATTGAAATATATTTAAGCATAGTTATGTATCATAATAGAAATGACAACTAGACTAGCATCATTTTTTTCAAGATTACCTGTACGTAAGTATTTAAATAATACATTATTCAGATCACGTTCAGCTCATATATTTTCACCCATTACAAAATGGTTGCCTTTTCATTCCGACCATCTTAAAAGTCAAGAATATCAACTACCTGAATATGAATATGAATATGAAAATAACTCTCCAATATTTGATATTGTATATCCGATAAAAATAAGATTTGCAGACTCAATGTATCGTGTAATTATTCATGATAATGGTTTAGAATATATGTTCACTCCAGAGAGATATATTAGAATGGCAATACCCACTATTAAAAAAGAATTTGCACAACAAATAATTCAAAATGTTCGCATATATAAGCACGCAATTGTTATAACAGCGCCATTAAATGATGCACAATTTTATATGAAAAAATTACAAAGATATAGTTTTACAGTCACACTGATTGAGGCTTAACACGGGGTAACATAAGAGTTCCATATAAATTGACAGTTATTAATTGTGGATCAATTGTTGTAAAATCAATACGTAAATTTGAAATTTTACCATTGGGATATTTAGCAAGTAGTACTTGTTCTATTTTTACTAATGCAGTATTTCTTACTTCATCAAAACGTGTGTTATCAAAACCAGCCTTACCAAATATATTTAAAAATCCTGTAGCAGCACCACGAAGAAAACCAATTGCTACGGATTCGCATACATGAATAACGCCAGTTTCAACAAAATTTGTGTCAGTATTTGTTTGGGTTGATATTTTGTCACTTTGGTAAATATGCGTATTTATAATTCCACCGCCTTTATTTTTTCGAGCCATTCTATATTATAGAAATATTTTGATTAATCAACCCGCTTACGAACATTGATTTGTGGCGCACTCGAATGTTTTAGAAGGAGGATTATATGTATATAAAAATCCTTTATAAGGTGCATTCTTATGTAAAATATAATGAGAATCGCCGTTTATAATATTCCCCATCTCAGTAAGAGAATTATAAATTTCAATAATTTCGTTTGTTTTTGGATCAATTTTATATACTTTTTTACGTTTTGTTTCACTTTGACTAGAATGGCACATCTCAATATCTGGGTTACTTTTGATAGTTATACCATAAAATCCACCGGATTCTTTTTTCCCA
>Ga0136641_1000589_pt1 | contig 15580 bp, 17 predicted proteins | sample EliLak1302023Y_FD_115312 | JGI IMG/M metagenome (GOLD analysis project Ga0136641, IMG submission 115312) | Freshwater microbial communities from Elizabeth Lake, Yosemite National Park, California, USA - 13020-23Y | ecosystem: Environmental > Aquatic > Freshwater > Lake ...
CTGTGGTTAACTGACCAAACCCTAATAGTCTAGGTTTTGTAGTTGGGTCAAATAATACGGTAGAGTTAGCTGGGGCAGTTACGCTTTCTGCAGCAAAGGTCTTAGCTGCAAAAGTACCGCTTGATGCAACCCATCGACCAATAGACTCTTCAAAAGACGAGTCATTATAGTCAAGCATTAGATTATGCCCACGAAGTAGTTTTGAAGGCCAGTGAGTAAGTCCAGTAACATAGCTGTTAATACTTGTATATGTACCTTTATAGGTATTAATTACATTTGATACTCCAATTAAAGATCTATGATAAGAGTCTCCAAGTACAGGTTCATAATCAAAACCATAATCTAAAATTTTTGCATTAAGAATAGGAGATGGTGCATACGATTTATCCATACTTTTAGTTAAAAGATTGGCGTAAGTTCTTAGTACGTCGTACTCTAGAGTAAAAGCAGATAATATGTTTAAAAAGTCTCCAGAGGAGTACTCACCTACAGCATCCCCAATTAAATAGGAGTCTGCATTTAACCACGCTCTAGGGATCCACCTGCTTAGTTTAATTAAAGAGTTATCATCTACTGTGTTTACAACATAGGAGTTGCCACAAGCTATCCATTTTAGCCCATTAAATACCCATAAAGAGTAATTAATTTCTTTTCCAGAGCTGTCATTAAGAACATCTAAAGAGCTTGTTATAAAAGTATCGTATGTGTTTCCAGCAACTAGAGTGGCATCATCAGGGTTATCTAAAGATCCCGCATAGCTTTTTACAAGTTTCCAATATGTAGGCTTCCCATCAGCAGGGTCATAAGAAAATTTAGACCAAGAAATAGAGATAGTGTTGTAACCTACAAGACTGGCAACTATGCCAGAGTTATAGTAAACGCTGATTGTAGAAATTTCACCATACTTAAAACCGGATCCATATCTACTACTTCCGTACTTAGCCATTTAGAGCTCCTTAAGCAATTCCACCAGTAATGTTTGATACCAGATTAGTAGGTGTTAGGTATGGGATTTGATTAGCACTAAGTGCTATAGTAGAAGCTACTGAAGTAGCTCCATCGGTAGATAGTTGAGTTACGTTAACCGCAAGAACTCCTGGAACAGATTGAATTACGCTAGTTAGATTAGATAGATACAGAGTATCCCCAAACATATTATTCTTATAACTAAAGTAGCCATTAACTCCAAGCATAGCTTGATAAACAGCAAGTCTTACATCTGATTGTTTATAGGATGGGGCAATTGTAATGGTAGAAGTTAAGTATATAGGCACATAAGTCGGAGGAAGAATATTTACAACGATTCCTGCAGGGGTCTTATCTGCAAGATATGCAGCAACCGCTGTTTTAATAGTGTTCCAGTTTGTAGTAGTGGCTGCCCCACCAGAGTTAGACACTTTAATAACAAGGCCTGTTCTAGAACTGCCGTAAACTGTAGAGGTGTTGTCGTAGGTTCCTGTAACAGAACTAGTTACCGTAAATGAGTTCATGTCCGTAGATACTGAGGCAACTGTAGCACCTTGTAGGTTATATCCTGTAGTAGGCGGTGTTCCAACAATATAAATACCGCTGATATTTACAACGTCTCCTACAGTAAGTGAGTGTTTTCCAGAAGCAGCAATAGTGTATGTAACAGCAGTACCCGAACCCACGGCATTACTAATAATCGATTGACCATAACCCGGAGCAGCGTTTCCATCTTCCTGTGTCTGTAAATAAATATTTACAGAAGAGTATACGCTTGCAGCGGCATTTGCTTTTCCTACCTGAGGTACCATAAGTGCAAGATCAGAGTAGTCTTTTAACGTTACTGCTCTACGACGTGTAGATATTGCAGACTTAATTTTTGCTCTAATATTTTCTGTGCTATCTGCGTTTGCTCCGCCAGAAGCTGCTAAAGCATTAGATACTGAAAGATATGAGGCAGCTTGTGGATCTAAGTTACCTGGAACAAACGTACACTCTGTAACAGAAAGAGACTTAACGTTTCCGGCAAGTCCAACACTTGTTTTAAACACGGCACTAATAGTTTGATTAGCTGCAGGAATTGCACCGTTTACTCCATCACCAAAAAGTATTTTTATAGTTCCATCTGAATTTTGTTGTGTAGTAAATACGTTATCTGTAGGGCTGTACTCTAACAAGTTATCCGCATATAGCCAAGTACTAAAAGCAGAGCTTTGACCCACGTATACGTATATAGAACTATCTACAACCCCAGTTTGATATATAGTAAAACTTTGACTTGCTGTGCCATCAGATGTTCCTAAGTTAGCCGGCAAAGCTTTATTATAGGTAGGATCAATTAAGTCAGGTCTATCAGTATTTACTGTTTTTCCTTCATACGCATCAAGAGTAATAGCCTGTCCTGCGCCAAGAGCTGTAGCCGATTGAGTTGTTTCAAAGTATACTTGTGAATAGGCGCCGTAACTTAAAGGGGCCATTACTTGTGTACCAATAGGAATATCAAGAGACTTATCACTTGTATTTGTAAAAGTAATTGCAACGTACGCTGGTGTTGGTCCCGATGGCTTATAATCATACAGGTTAGCAAATGATAGTAAAGTATCAAGTTTAACAGCAGTATTAACACTAGTTTCGTTAGCGGCTTTATCTAAATAGTGAGACATGATATCTCCCATATATGCAAATGACTCAACAAGAATGTTACCAAGATCTGAATAATCAGATGGGTTCCAGTTTTTTCCTGTCTTTGCGTTAATTAAAGCAATAAGATCTGCTTTAATTGCTGTAAAATCTCTAGAAGTGTAGTCAATTTGCATTATCTTGTAACCATTCCATCTATGTTAAATGTTGCCTTGTTTACTGGGAGCGTTGCTATTGTGTTGTCTGGAAGTATTAACTCTAAAGTTACATACTCTATGCCATCTTGTTGATCTTGCATCTTAATATTATTAACTTGTACGTCTGGAATCCAACGAACTATAGCAGAACGTATAGCAGCAGGAATTGCTATTTTTGCATCCCCTTCATTTTCAAAAAGTGATGTTTTCCAGTCAACCCCATAATCAGGAAGCATAGGTCGCTGCCCCATATTTGTAGAAAGAAGGGTAAGTACTCTATCTAAATAAATTTTATTTGCTGTAACTGTAGTAGTTAATACCCCAAAAGTATCTAAACTAAAAGGAAAGTTAATAGCACTACTCACGATTGTACTCCAATCCATACAGGATATTCAGGATCTCCGGCCTCAAACATTACCCAAACCTTTTGCCCAGGTTGAGGAACTGTCCTATGAAATGTATGTTCAGGTGTAGTGATCGAGGTGTCCGTGCTTGTTGTACCGGGGGCAGATAGCCCGCTTGCAGAAGTATACTTGCTCTTTTCCAGCGTGTCTGTAGTAGCTGTTGGAGCACCTGCTACTATTTGAAGGGAAGTATTAACCATACTTTTAGTTGTAGTGTGTTGATGGTTTAGTTGCCCATTACCAGGCTTAGCGACTACTGTAAGGGCAGGTATAGTTACCGTACCACCTTGAGGGTCTGAAGTTGTAGTAACAGTAGTTGTCAGTAAGTTTGCTATTTGAGAAGCTGTGTGTGGGTTGTGATCTGGGTGGTAAGAGTTGTCTGTAATAGGCAGGCAAGCTTTAGCCCAGCTAGTTTTTTCCAGACCGCTAGGCCCAGGGATTTGAAGTTGAACTGCAAACCTACCTTTAGGATCCGTTCCAGGCAACACAACGGCAGAGTAAATACCATAAAATCTACGACGACCTTGGAAGTCTAATCCGTAATCTAACTCTGATGGCTGACTCATATTAAATTACCTTTCCGCTATTCACTGAAGTCCATTGTACAGTACTTTTTAAGAAGTCTGTATTTGGTGGGGTATCTGCAAAAGGGGTTGTTCCAGGTATATAGGGTATGGCAATATTAGATGTCTGATTATTAGCCGTAGAAGTAACGGTTCCGGTATCTGCGTTAATAGGGGATTCGTTTGGAGACACTGAATAACTAGACAATACTACATCAGATGCGGTTAAAGACTGACCAGATAGGTCAGCTTGAACATCTCTATTAGAAGCAGTTTTATAGGCCTCAGGGTTTGTATCACCAATAAAATCTGTTCCTACTTCTAACTCTAAAACATAGTAAGGTATATACCCACCAAAAATATGCTTTACAGATAAGACGGTCCAGTATCCAGATAAGCCATTAGGCAACCCATCTAAATAGATAGGGTCATACGGACGAAGCTCTGGATATCCTACAACTGTTACCGTAGCCCTATGTTGATATCTGTGGGCATTTGTATAATCGTCAGCTATGTGTTTTGAGTCAGATAAGCTATTAGCTACCTCATACACGTGATGGTGTGTAAAGTTAGTTTCTACTTTAGATCCGACTTTATTTTTAGAATAGTTACTCATGTTAGGAAATATGTACTGTTAGGTACAACAACTCCTTTCCCAGTGTTAGCAGGAGCAACATGTTTATGCTTAGCTTTAATAGTTTTTCCTGTATTTGCTTGAACTCCTGTAATTACCCTATCAACTCTTACACCTGATTCAGGAGTGCTATCTGAAATATGAGGTTTAAAGTCTAAAACTGTTCCGGTTACGCGTTGTGGTTTAGTGACTACCCCATCATTTTCTTTGTTTATATACCTAAAATATGGAGCACTATCTTTTTTACTTGAATAAATTTTATCCTTAGATACAAAAAATAACGTTGTGTTTTGTGCAAAAAGCGCAAACCCAGTCTGCTTAGCTAGACGTTTACAAAGCTGCCAGTCGCTTTGTCCGGCCTGTACTATACTATCTCTCTGACGTGGATGCCTTTGAGTTATATCGGTAAACCCATGTTTTTTTGCAATCCTAGTAATGCATTGATCTGCCGTTAGATTTAAAAAGATCTTTTGATCCGTTTGCTTTAAAAGATAGGAGGCCCCAATACAAATAATTGTAGTGTTGCCACCTTGTAGGGTATTATCTTCTACAATTTTATATACGTAACCAACCCAAGTAGATTTAATTTTTTCTGATCTAAACGTAAATTTAATAGGGTCGCCAGATATAATAGACTGTTTTTTATCTAACAAGTGTCCTTTAAAGTTTAACTCTAAAATATCGTGCTCTTCTATATTTAAATGCAAAGTAGAAGCCATAAGTATAAGATCCATATCAGGAGCTTTAGGAAACAATACTTGAAAAGAACTATCAAAAGAAGACCCTTGCCAAACAAAGGGTCTAACAGAAGATGGGTTAGTTTCCATAAGGAACCCTTAAAATTGTGCCCGGTGCAATATTAAATGGGTCAAGTATCTCTGGGTTAATGTCCATGATCTCCCACCAATACTTAGGGCTAAGATTATAACCTTTAGCTAATTGACCTAAGCTGTCCCCATCAACCCAAGTATAAAGAACATAGCTAACAGAAACTCCAGAAGGAAATTTTCTAAACACCGAGATCTCATAGGTGCCAGAATACTTATTAGGTGTTTGTGCTAATGGTCCAGTATAGTATCTTGATACTCGTTCTATGCTCATTGTTTGACCGCCGCTGGATCAGGTGCCGGGAAGAAGTTATTATGTACAACAGCAAGACCACCCTCGTTAGCAAATTGCGCAGGGTATCTACTAAAGGATAATGACAGTACTGATAAAGTTGGCACCATTTCAGTATTAAAAATTAAATGATTAAGAGAAAATCCAGAAATAGAACCAAAATATCTCATATTGTCACTTAGATACAGCCAAAGTGGGATACCAGTTATGTAACCAATATTAGCAGACCCTGTTTTTCTTAAATAATCATTAAGAAGTGGGTTGTTTTTAACAGGGTTTCCAGTCAAACAACGATATAAAAATTCTAAATCGTATTCTGTACCCCTATTTAATATTCCTTCTCGTTCATCAAGACTTAACGAACGACCATAAGCTTCTTGCTCGCTCATTTGTCTTGTACTTATCTTTTTAGTAGCATTCCTACCGTATTTTACACCAAGATAGCTAAGATCAACAACTCTATTTATGTATAGTTCTATATTTATAGTTTGATTACCTTCTAAAAGAGAAGCAGTATCTTTTGAACCAAGCGTATAATCAATAGGTTTAGTAGATTGTTGTGTAGTATAAGTAATAGCGTTTGGATTGTACATAAATCTAAAACCCCATTGATTAGGATCATTAGGTTTTTTAGGTACGCCGTTTATAACATTAGCAGACATCTTATCTTGAAATATTCTGCCTCGCTCTAAATAGCTATATCCTTTTCCTGTGTATACTTCTGTACTCATACCCTTTGACGAATTAGAGTAAAAATTTGCAGCTGTTTGTATGCTGTTGAATGTAGCATCCGTTACATCACCGTGTGTATTAAAAAAACTTTTGTCATTTCTAATTGAATAGGGAACACTTCTGCTTTCAGCATGTGGTGGTGGGTTATAGCGGCTTTCCCCTTCAGGCGGACTAACAGTCACATTATAATCACTACCAATTACAGGTGGAACTTTACTTGCACCTTTACAAAGAGACGCATCAATAGCTTTTGTATAAGCAGCGGCATTTTGACTATTCCAAGATTGACGTTTTGGTTGGTCAGTAATTGCAGGTTTTTTGCCTAAAGCCATAGTAAAAGTTTTAGCATTTTCATCTGAATACCAAAGAGTAACTGAAGCATCTTTATTATCTACAACCATATAACACCATTGTTTATTACATACGCTCCATGTAGTACTACTTATAGTAATGTTTGTTTTAGCATATGCAGTTCCATATTGTGTATTAATCCATGTTTTTACAGTATCTGTTGGGTAGGTTGGCGCGCCTGCAGCCCCGGTAAATTTAATAGTGGGTGCTTTGTTTGCGGTGTTGTCCCAAAAAATGTTAGTTACAGCCACATCTCCTGAACCAGAATCGCTTTGAGTAATTGTTACGGTAGGAGTAAGAGAACGAGGTTTTCCTATGTTATTAGAAAAAGTCCACTCTAAATGAGAGTCTACATAAAGTATTCGACCCGCAGCAGAATAGTAAACAACATCATCATGTGTAGCATATTGCGTGTCTTTATTGGGCAAAATAAACGTTGCTTTCTTAGAGTCTCCTTCTAATATATTGCCTAATTGAGAACTAGGTAGCGTTGACCAAACAGCAAAACTAGCTACAGTTGATTTGTATACATCAATAACATACCAAGCATATTGTTTTTTACTAGCACCATCAGCTGATGCATCTGCAACAAGAACTGGATTTGATTTTACCTTGTTATTTTTTAAATCATTAACAGAAAGTCCGCCGTCATTTGTAGACACATAGACTCTTGCCCTAGCATAATAATAATTAGCCATTATAAAGATCCCGCAATCTGCTTTAGTGTAAGGTCATTCTTAAGCTTTTCACCAACAAGGCGTACAAGTCTATCTGCTTCTTGAACACTTCCCTGACTAATTGTAACATTCATATTTAAATGTACATTTACAGACCCAGATCCAGAACGACCACCGGTAATAGTAATGCTTGGGTTGTTCATAGCAGGAGAAGAAGCAAAGCTAGATGGAAGGTTCACGCTATCTTGTGGCCCACCAACGCCTATCTTTGCTGCCATTGTTTCAGCTTCGGCTAGGTGCTTTAGGTAAGAGCCACCATTATAGGTGCTCCACGCTTTCCAGTTAGTTCCTCTACTACTCTTTTTAAAAGCCGCGTCAGTATTGTAATTTGGATTTGGAAGACGTTTAGCGTCTCTATAAGGATCGTCATATTTTTTCCAATCTTTTAATGAACGAATTTGGAACAACCCAATGCTTGGTCCCCACTTAGCATCTTGAAGACCAACGTCTCCAACAGCATTAGAACGACCACCAGACTCAGCAATAGATACAGCATAGGCAGTTTTTAAAGATTTTCCATGAAACCCGTGTGAAGAAAGCGTCTGCATAAGACTCTTTTTATCGGTAGTTATTGGTCCGTGGTATGCCTCTGGAATACTATCTAAAAACTTTTGCCGATCTTTCATAGGAATTTTCTTTAAAATATCTTCCCAAGATTTAGGACCACCACTAGTAAACATTTCAATCATAGACGATACGCTTGGAGACGATGCAGTCTTAAGGGAGATACTTGATTGACTTCTTGATCTACGTCCCGATCCAAAATTCTTTATTGAGCTTGGCGACGGAGTAGGCGATGGGCTAACAAGTGTGTGACCTGCAAGTATGGGTGCGGGGTTTACTTTTACGCCGTGTTTATCAGTCATTTCAAAGTGAAGGTGAGGACCAGTGGAGTTACCTGCCCCAGGGGATCCAGGCTTACCGCCAGACTTAGCAATTTTTTGACCGGCAGTTACGTGATCTCCACGACTTACTAGTGGTTGCTTTAAGTGAGCATAACGAGTTGTAGTTCCATCACCATGTTTAATAAGAATAAATGTTCCGTAAGCGCCGGCCGTTCCAACTTCTTTAACAACACCGTCTGCAGCAGCATATACTGGACTTCCTTCAGGCATTCCATAGTCAATACCGCGGTGGTTTTTAGAAATACCTGGGTGCATAGAATTATCTCTAGGACCAAAAGGAGACGTAACGGGGGTTGCCCTAGGTACCGGCATTGCATACGAACTATTAGTAGCGGGGTATGAGTCACCTCCAGCTGTTCCTAAGTTTCCAGAATCACCAGGACCACCTGTAGCTGCACCAAATACGGCGCCAAGTCCTGCGCCTATTGCTGTTCCAAATCCAGGGAAGAAACTTCCAATAGCGGCTCCGTATCCAGCATACTTAGCTGCATTACCTAAACGAGAGCGACCGCTTCCATGCTCAGCATCTCCTTTTATTGCGTTTCCAATTAAATTTCCACCTAGTGCAAATGCTCCTCCTCTTAAGAGAGCTTTGCCGCTTAAAAGAGCTTTGCCGCCAAATTTTTCAGCCATTGATGCAAATCGTCCACCAGTAGAGCCACCAAAAGATGCTCCAATATATTTAGCTCCAATTGCAGCGGTACCAATTCCTCCAGCAGCACTAGCAAGACTTGAAAGAGTTGCACCTGTCCCACCAGCTCCAGGCAGAGTTTGAAGAATGCCTTTAAGAGCCATCAAGCCGTCATTAACAGGCCCAAGTAATCCAGCCATAGTGCTAAAACCATCATTAACAGAAGCTGTGGCTCTAAGGGCGGTATCATATCCGCCAACTAAACCTTTTTCTGTTGCTCCCAGTTTTTTAGCTTCGCTGCTTTGATATCTAAAGTTAGCACGAGCAGGTGAACTTTTATCTACTCCCATAAGATTCAACATCTTGTTTGGATCGTTGCTGTTCATAGCAGAAGAGTAAGCTTTATTTGATTTAGCTCTTGTTCTAGCTACAATACCCGCTTGAATTGCTTGAATGAGAACTGGGTCTCCACCAGCTAATTGAGTAATTGTACTATTTGATCTAGAGTTTGGCTGATAAACAAGCTGTGCTTCTTCTGAGGTAATTTGACGCCCACGATAAAGAAAATTGTATACGGAATTAATAATCTGATCAATAGGTTTTAAGTTGCCGTTGTTATCACGAATACGAATACCTGCACGAAGGAACATCATTCCATTCATACTAGAAACAGATGATGCAGCTTGTTCGTTAGTCATTCCTGATTGAGCACTGAGTCCCGCAATTTGACTCATGATGTTCATCGAGCTCTTGGAGTTAGCAGTGTAACCACTATATGCAAGATTCATTGCTGCCATGGTTGGACCCATAGCACTTGTTGCTCCTCCTCCTACTTGACGGTTTGCTTGTAAGATAGCTCCACGAGAAGACATGCCGCTTGCAAAGGCGTAAGAATCTGCGCCCAATCTTTGTGTTACGGCCGCCATAGTATTTGGTGCCATACTCATGTATGTCTGAGCACCCACTGCTGCAAGGCCTAGACCCACGCCCATCTTTTCACTACGACTCATTGAGCCTAAGCCAAGACGACCAGCACCAGTCTTTTGTCCCTCTACACCCTTAACCGCATCGGTGGTTTCCTTTACGGTTTTGCCCCACTCTTTAGAGATGCGGCTAACATAAGACTCTACCTCTTTAAAGAGGCGCAGCATTTCTTTAGGTAGGTCTTCAAATAGCGCGTCAGCATTAGCCATGGGCATGCCACCAGGACTATCTGATGCGTTGGTAAGGTTTTGTCCACCCGCCATTTAAATCACCGCCTAACCTTGTTTACTGCTTTATTCAACCAGTTAATTCGTTCCCTCATACTAAGCTCACGAACTTCTTTTAAAGACCATCCAGGATACTGTTCAGATAACAGTCCGTACATCTCTAGTAAAGTTTCGTAGTCAATCTCATTCGCGAAATAGATCCGCTAGTGATAGCGGAAGCGGCACCTCGGAGCCGCAAGACTGACATTCTTTCTTCATATCTCCGAGTTGTGGACCTGGGTTGCGGTTTGTAATTTCTGTTAATACTGCTCTACGGTCCTGAATAGACAGGCGACGCACAGCTTCTGGGTCTAAAAGATCATTTCCATTAATAGATATAATACATTGTTTTAATAGAATTGTATCTAGTTCCGCAGAAGTTTTGTTTACAGACTCTACAATAGCCTTCTGAAGGCTACCTGTAGGAAGGGTAGCTACGATTGGACCTACCTTACAAGGTACTGTAAACTCTCGTTCCCCATCAAAATTCTTAATAGGAACGTCTTTATTTAAATCTAATTCAAAGATCTGTTCTTGCCCACAATCCGGGCAACTTCCAGGACCTACTTTTACTTGGGTACCAAAAGTAACCTTTCGTATTGCCAGTAGAAGCATCTCTCGATCTCCAGAATAAAGAGCATCTAAAAGATCTTTAGTAGCTGGCTCATCCCCAATTTTAACTGTGGCACGTTCTAAAATTGATAGAAGAGACTTTCCAGGATCATTGATCTTAGAGATAGCTTCTTCATCAACACCATTTAGCTCTCGTACCTCAGCAGTATTAATAGTGCCGTTAAACGGATCAAATAAACCGCCGGGTAGAGTAACTGTAGTATCAGGAGGCAACTTAATATCAAGCTTCATAGCTTGTACGGTTGCCTCCTGATCTGAAATTGCCATTGCATCTTGAGCTAGTTTGTTAACTAAAGCAGGATTTTGTTCCGCACTTATGGTGGTATTAGTAGTCATATTGTTTACCTTCTGTTAGTTTAAGAGATTTCTTTTGCTGAACCTGCTGATGTATAACCTGTTCCATATACTACATCAAAACCTTCGTGCACAAGAGCTAGCTCTTCTACCATCAAAGTATTTGCACCTGCATCAAGGTTGCTGTATGCAAGAGATGTGATCCATGCATTGTATACCTTAAAGCGAAGCGATGTGTGTAGGTCAGTTGGTGTTTCAGCTGTTGCGGTAGAATCTGAGCCGGCAAACGCCTTTGGGTTTGGGTGGCTAAGAACCTGGATATCAAGGTTACAACGGAAGTTTGCACCAACACCTGTAGTAGCTGTAGGAGTCATGACTGAAAATAGTCGCTTCATCCATAGAGCGTTTTCCCCATTACCAAGCATTACTCCCTTAGAAAGACTAATAGGAGTGAACTGTGATTGACCAGGGATCTGGTGTACGTTAGTGTTGTATCCGCCTTCACGGTAGGCAATAGACTCTGTTGTGACGCTTAGTCCTGAAAGTGAGACGAATCCCATCTTTCCAAACTTAGCTCCCCACTTATTGTCCTTATTACCTGTTGGTTGGAAAGTAACCACAAACTTAAAATTACGGACTGGATCCGTCATTAAGGTTGCGGCGCTTAATGTATTATCAAATGCTGCCATTTTTTATCTCCTTACGCCGTAGCGCTTCCGGTTAGTTGTCCAAGCTTAATGACAACAAACTCTGCTGGGTATTGTAATGCAACGCCTACTTCAATATTTACGCGTCCATTTTGAATGTCAGCAAACGTTGTAGTTGATGCGTCAACTTTTACGTAGTATGCATCTACTGGAGATGTTCCACGTAGCCCACCCTGCTGCCAATAGTTTAACAAGAAACTATTGATAGTTGTGCGTAACTGTGACCATAAACGAGAATCGTTGCTTTCAAAAAGAGCAAACTGAGAAAGATCTTTAATCTGCTTTTCAATAAAGTACAAAGAACGACGGATATTGATGTATCGGTTGTTAGAAGTATTGTCCAATGTACGGCCACCCATAATTACAATTCCAGCACCTGGAACTTGACGGATAGCGTTGATTGGATCTACTGATGTATTTAGCGCATCAAGCTCAGCATTTGTAAATGCATGTTCTGTAGACACTGCTAGGGCAATATTGTTTCCAAGACCGGCTGGAGTCTTAAATACTCCACGAGTAGCATCTGTTGCTAGGTACTGACCTACAACTGAGGCTCCAGGAGCTTGAAGACGTACTGCACCTGGGATCTTAGTACCGTCTGGGATATTAACCCATGGGTAGTAAGCAGCTGCAATGTTACCTGTTGTGCTAGCAGCGGCAACTGCAAGTGTTGCGGTTACGTTTGTTTGAGCTGCTGTTGCTGACAAACCAGATGGTGTGTCAATTACTACAAAAGAATCATCACGAGTAGCTGCGTAAATCATTGCATCTCCGTGAAGCTGAGTTGTAAGTGTTGAAGTAGCTGAGTAAGCTGCATCAGGTGCGTAGATAACTAGTGGGTTGTTTATTACATCAAAAGCGGCCCAAGCACCAGTAGCTGGTGACTGCGCTGCATTGTAGTAATCAGTACGTGATGGAAGAGTTCCATCAGCGCCACTAGAGAAGGCTGTTGGAGTTGTAGCTGCTTTATAAGGTGTCTTAGTACCATCAAAACCTACGGTACCAATTGTTGCATAAGCAGATAAGGTATTGATAACTGTGCGAACATAGTTCTTATCTGTAGATGTCATGCTGAGATCGGTAAAGGATTCAACAGCAGTATATGAAGTACCAGATACTGCAAAAATGTTAAGTCCAAATGTATTTGTAACTCCACCAGGAATAATCTGAGCAGCGTAGCTATTAGCCCATGCTCCTGGATTGAGTGCAGTTAGTGTAAATACTGGGTTAGAAACAGTTACTACTGTAGCTGTAGCTGTTGCTCCAGTTACTGCTGTACCTGTTGCTGCGTTTGTTACTGTAAATGTTGTTGCATTTGCTGTAGCAATTGTTACGCCGGTAAGGTTAAACGCAGCTGTTGAAAGACCAGTAATAGATACTGTCTGACCAGCTACATATGCGTTTGCAGCTGTGTAAGTAACAGTACCGGTTGCAGCAGATGCTGCAGTCACGGTTGTTGTAATAGTTACACCACTGTTATCGTTAAATGCGATAGATCCTGCTACTGCTCCAGTACCAGCTAAGCGCTGTACGTAAAGCTGACGGCCGCCATTAGCAAAAAAGTTATAGGCAGCCCAAGTTGTTGGGTAGGAATCATTTAATCCGCCGAAGTTCTTCACGAACTCTGACCAGCTACTGACTAGAACTGGAGCAGCAATGCTGCCCTTGTTTAGCCAGCCGGCCATTGCACCGACAGACTGACTTACGTCAGCAAGCTGTACGGCTTGTGGAAGAGCCACTTCTTGGATATAGACTCCGGGGCGACTGTATGTTGCCATTCCGGTTTACTCCTTAGGGTTAGGTTGTTTTTTAAATAGACGGTATTGTTAATGAATAGTGGTGAACGGCGTGGTGCCGCTTTCGTATGTAATGTGTGGTGCTTGCGTTACTAAGTATACCTGACTAACTTGGTCAGAAAACAGTTCCGCGCTTATTCGGATATTGTAGACGTTACTGAAAAGGCGTTTGCCGCTTTCAGTAGTGTCTCTTTTTGAGAACCCTAACATATCCAGACGACGTATTGTGTTGTCTTCTGGGATGCGGAGTTGCCCAAATCTAAGTGGTAGTCGAGCCGGTGAAAGCAGGGCTGCAACTAATTGGCGATCATGTCTAGGTTGACGTGCGTATGTAACTATCTGGTAGAAAAGATCTACCGGAATAGGAAACTGTGTTGTATTAAGAGGAACGCCAGAAGAAGAAGCTTGAAGAGTTGAGCCTTCTGGGGCATAAGTCATAGCAACATATCCACGATGAGCACGCTCAGCATCTTCTTTAAGACCTACTAAATCTAAAGTAATATAAGGATAGGTCTGAGCACGAATTTCTTTATCGGGCTGCCCGTAGTAAACGGGGACAGGTCGAGTAGCGTTTCCAGCATCTGATACAGTAACTCCCTGCAACAAAGTTTTAAGGGCAGAATCTTCATTAATAATAAATGGCATTAGAACTCACCCAATCCATAATGAAAGGTGGTTATGACCGGCTTTGCTGGTTTACCAGGCATAGAGTACTCAATGTTACGAGCAGCGTCTAAGTCCTCGGTAGAATTCATTGCTACTCTATGACCTGTGCCATCATCTACAATTTTTAAACTATTAACAAGATCTTTATCCCAACCATAATCTGTTGCGTGATCTCTAATAACCTGGGTACGCCAAGCAAGAAGCGCATCTGCTTTCTCTACTTTTCTAACATTGAATTTAAGGAATGCTTCTAATGATGGTCTAGCCATTTTTGAAGAGTTTCTTGGAAAGGAGGTAACCCGCTACAAAACCAACTGCAGCTGCTTTCTTACCTTTAGCTGGGGTTAACCCAACCGCTCCCTTTACAAACTCTTCTCTATCGGCATCGGTTTCATACCGATTAAGCCGGTTAACTAAAGCAATCATAATTCCTCCATAGGAAGATGCAGGGTGTAGCAGCGGGGTTCCAGATTTCTCTGGTGTCATAGGATATCATAAATGAAAAAGCCCCCTTTCGGGGGCTAAGTCATTACTTCTTTTTGACCTTCTTGGCCAAAGCTTTATCCATCTTCTTATCTTCGGCACGAGATGGCTTCTTCTTATCCATCTTCTTATCCGCAGCTTCAAACTTCTTCTTCTGAGCTGGGGTCATACCCTTTTCAAGCTTCTTGTCTTGCTTCTTATCTGCCTTCTTGCAGGCACCTTTACAGTTGGGCTTAGAACAGCCACAGCCGCATGATTTACACATTACATGCCCTTCTTTTTCATAGCAGATTTCTTTGATATAGCAATCGCTGCCTGTTGTTTTTTCTTTGCAGGAGCTGATTTCTTAGGTGCAGCTTTCTTCATTGTCTTCTTAATGTTGCCCATGCAACCACAGGTAGCGCACATTATTTCTTCTTCTTTCGTAGTGCGGCAAAGTCAGAGGCTTCTAGCTTGCCGTCTCCATTTGCATCAAGTTTACTTTGCTTACCTTTTAGGGCTTTTTTCTTACCGGTCTTCTTAGCGCCTTTCTTGCAGGCACCCTTACATCCCGGCTTTGAACAGCCGCATCCACATGACTTACACATTATTTCTTACCTTTCGTATGGGGGTTATTTTTATGCCAGGCTCGGGTTGCCTTTTCGCCTTCTTTGACGGTCTTGGCTCCAGCCTTTTTTGTTAGGTTAATCTTATCATATTTGCCGATATTTCCAGCGTGGTCTACAATAACTTCGCCCTTTTTGTTCTTTTTTACATCGTGGATTTTTCCACTAACCTTTATTTTTGCCATAAAAGTCCTTTAAATAGTAGTTTAGTTAAACGCCGAGTAGTTAGCATATTGCTGGAATTGACTGTCGTTTATTAGCTCTTC
>Ga0136641_1000590_pt1 | contig 15578 bp, 5 predicted proteins | sample EliLak1302023Y_FD_115312 | JGI IMG/M metagenome (GOLD analysis project Ga0136641, IMG submission 115312) | Freshwater microbial communities from Elizabeth Lake, Yosemite National Park, California, USA - 13020-23Y | ecosystem: Environmental > Aquatic > Freshwater > Lake ...
AGGTGCGCATAGGGATACGGACAAGAGGGTGCATCCGCATCTTGTCGCCGTACAGATCGTACAACTCCTCGAAATCCTCCTCGAGATCGCCTACATTCATCTGTGCGGACTGAGACAGACCGTCAAGCTGGAGACCGAACATCTTGATCATATTCACATTCTTGGATCCCCACTCCATCGCTGACATACCCGTAATGAACCACTCAGAAAACTGCTTGATCGTCGCATCCATCGCCTTCTCCTTGCGGACAAATTCTAGCTCCATCTCCATCTCGTCCAGCGGTGAATCCATCGTGAAGCGTTTGCGGATCGGGACGCCCAACTTGTTGAGGCGCTCAAACTTGCGGAGCAATTCATACTTCTTCTTCATGATGGCGTCCTCGGACATCTTGGGGGCGACGTTCACGGGCTTGAGGTAAGCTTCGGCGTTCAGGTTCTCTACACCGTCCCACGTCTTGGTAGTTCCCACATCCTCGGCGGAGGGGACGAGGCGAGGGGGCTGCGGCGGGTCGTTGGATGAGGGGAGATCAGTGAAGTCTAGCGAGATAGATTCCATCTCGGGGAGTTTAGTGTCGGGGGCAGCCGATGACGAGGACATAGTGTTCATGTTCATAAGAAGTTCGGCACCTGGGACATCCATCCTTGGCGTTGACTATTATGAAGACTGTGTAGGTTGTTCTTAAAGTTAAAACGCAGGCGGGTGCTCTAGGAAGTAAAGACCCTGTAAGAATGAGTCAGCCAAATCGTCCTTCTTTTTGTGCGACTTGAAAAACTCGTGGTTGGCGGGAGGACAGAGGGCATCGCAGTGAACAATTCCTGTCTTCTTACGTCCACGGTACGTACCTGTGGCGTCTGTAGCAGTCGCAATGTTATCTAATTTATGGATGGCCGACACCCCCTTGGTTCGGAAGCCGCGACAGGCAAAGTACATATGCATCATCGCTTGAACGGCAAACATCCTCCGATCCAACTGGTTCTCAAAAATTGCAAGGTCTGCATCTTTCCACCAGTCTGCGCGCTTATCGAGACACGTGACAATATCGTTCACAAGATCAAGGACTCCACCACCAGGGGCACGAGCGTTTCCCTTGAATTTTAACCATCCGCTCTTCGACATTTCTGTCCAGATTCGGCCTACCAAATCCTTCTTGGTTTTCGCAGTGAACCCATACGTTTCTGCCATCACCTGCAATTCAGGAATGGTTTTCTTGGTTAGAGCTGCTTTGGTCATTGTAAGGCTTTTGGGACGGTGACGAGAACACGCCTGTGTTCCTGCCCCTGCCTGAACCCACATTGCAGGTTTCGCACACTTGAAACAAGCTGTTCGGGTATGTCCATTCTTTTCGGCCACCACATCAATCACATCCCACGCCGTTATTCGCATATCTGTTCTAGACGTACCTTCTAGAACACATACCGCTAGATTACGAAGTCCTATATCAAAACTTATGAGTTTCATTGTTTAAGCTGCTGCTTGAACCAGAGATAACAAAACTGGCTTTTTATCGCTCTTACTGTAAGGTATCCCCTTCGCGGTAAGCAGATTGCGAAGCTGGGCAACCGTCTTTCCCGTAAAATCTGAGATATCCTCTCCAATCACACCCTGCTCCTGCTCCTGCTCCTGCTCATCCTCATGATTAGCATCAGCATCATGGACGGACACACGATCATCCACAACCTGCTCCTGCTCCTGCTGGTGCTGGTGCTCCTGCTCAACAGGCTCCTCGACGGGCGGGTGAGACAGGAATGAGGGCGGAGGTGTAGTGACGGCAACTGCGAGGGCATTGATGGCCTGGGCCATGCGCGACTGCTGGATATACATCCACGCAACAAGACCAGTGAGGATAAGAACGATTCCCGCGACGAGCGCAACGATTCCGTGGAAGAACTCCATGGTTGATAGTAGTTTACTTTCTGGTATTCCTAAAAATCCTCAGAATCAAACTTAATCACCATTTCCTCTTGATTGGCTCCTACCCCTGCCTTCGAGTAATCCGAGACGCGGCGCTCAAAGAAATTGCCTTTGCCTTCCATCGAAATCATGTCCATGAAATCAAAAGGGTTCTGCACATTCCAAATCTTGGGGATCCCGAGTTGAACAGCAAGACGGTCGGCCACAAACTGAATATACTGCGTCATCAATTTGGCATTCATGCCGATAAGGGTGCACGGCAACGATTCGGTAATGAACTCGCACTCAATCTTGACAGCGCTCTCAATAATCTCACGAATCTTTTCGGCTGAAATAGGGCTCTGACCATGATACATTTCCACGGCAAATACTGTGTGCAACCCCTCATCGCGCGAGATCAGCTCGTTGGAAAAGGTGAGACCAGGAAGGAGACCGCGCTTTTTGAGCCAGTAGATCGCACAGAACGCCCCGCTGAAAAAGATTCCCTCGACACACGCAAATCCTACGAGACGAGTAGCAAAATTATCGCCACTCTCAATCCACTTCATCGCCCACTCACCCTTCTGCTTGATACAGGGAATAGTGTCGAGAGCACGGAAGTAGTGAAGTTGTTCCTGCTTGTCTTTGACATACTTGTCGATCAGCAGGGAATAGGTCTCAGAATGCACTCCTTCCATCGCGTTCTGGAATGCGTAGAAGAGACGAGCAGGCGGACTCTCGGTATCCCGCTGGAAACGGCTTGCCAGATTCTCTTGGACAATTCCGTCGGCGCCCGCGAAGAACGCCAAGACCTGTTTAATGAAATCCTGTTCCTGTGAAGAAAGAGACTCCCAATCGCTCTCATCTTTGGAAAAATCAATTTCCTCGGGTGTCCAGAAGGACGCGACGGCCTGTTTGTAAAGTTGGTAAATCTTGGTCTCCGAGTTCTTAATGGGAAACAGGGTGTAGCGCTCGCCAGGGGTGGTCGTCATTCTTGGGTGATGTGTATATCACGCAGAAAGTAGTTAAATCATTGTCGTCCGTATAAAAACAATACGGTGAGATGAGCGTTTATTCATCGACAGAACAGATCAATCTCCTGAAGAACATTTTCACCCCCGAGTTCCAGTTTGGGGCGGGAGGATTCTTTCAGCCGACCGTGAAAACATACCTTCCAGGAAACGTAGATATTGGCGACCCCACCACGAATTATACCCTGAAACTCAACGGCAATGCCTTGGCGACGGATTTGACGGTAGCCAACTGGTCGTTGAACCCTGCGGTCTCCACGCTCTCAATGGCGTCTAGCAGTATTACCAATGTCAGTTCGATTCAGTTGGTGGGTGGAAACAACTTAACTCGGACCTTCGGAACTATCAACAATCTGTCGGGACTTCAGACCATCAATGGATTCAATATCTGTCTGGGGAGTGCGCCGACGATTGGAGTTGATAAAGTGTTTCTGGGCGCAGGTGCTGGAGCGATAAACATTGGTCGATACAGTCAAATATGTATCGGATACAACGCGGGTTTCGGAAATACAAAGGATGACTTAATTGCGATTGGTCAGGATGCGGGCAATTCCATAAGTGCTGGTATTTATTCTGTATGTATTGGTTTCCGAGCTGGAGCTGGAGCAACCAACGATGGAGCCGTTCAAATAGGAAATTCGGCAGGACAAAATCAGAATGGTGTATTTCCTGTGATGTTAGGTCTAGCTGCTGGATCAAACTCCAGGGGAGACAACGTTGTCGGGATTGGATTCCAGGCAACATTAAGTAGTAGGGGCACCGACGTGATAGCCATTGGACAAAAGGCGGCCTACAATAATTCGGGATCGTATGTGGTGGCCACAGGGTACCAAGCCGCCTACAACAATTCGGGGTCAGCGGTGGTGGCTGCAGGCTTCAATGCAGGATACGGAAACACAGCTTCGAACTGTGTGTTTTTGGGCTCCAATCTTGCCGCTGGAATGGTCGGTAATACTGCGCCCAACACCTTCTATGTGTATTCCACCAAGGGTAACGGTCTTCCCTTTCTTCAGGGCGATATGTCGGGGAACACGCTCGGAATTGGCAAGCCCCCTGTTTCAGGGTTTGGTCTGGCCGTTCAAGGGGCTATTCAGAACACACTCAATATCAGTACCGTGACATCATCGCCACTGATTTTGACACCTGCGAATGCGGCCACGAGGTTCTTTGTATCCGCTGCCGTCACACTATCGTTCGCATCAACCGTCACACAAGCGGGAACACACTGGATTGTGACCAATACCTCAACGACAAATGTAACTGCCAATCTCTGTGGCGGAACAGTATTTGGTCTCTCTGCAGCTGTAACTCTCCCTTCAACACTGAGCGGCTTGGGACGGGGAATCACGTTTGCTTATACGGGAACGGGAAGCAACTATTATGCGTTCTAATTTTAGCACTTCCATTTGTAGGCGAGGTAGCTTTCAATACCTTGACGCTGCGCATCAGTGAGTGCAGTGTTGTAAATAATAAGTTCGGAAATATAGGATGTAAACGTAAGAGGGCCACCTACCGCTGCACCTCCAATACAAAATCCTTGACTGGTGGCAGAAACCGTCCCCGTTGATGAGAGATTTGAACCCAATGGTAGTGTATTCTGGTAAAGATATGTTCCCGCCCCGCTGCGATAAGCAGACGTAACTACTGGACCCACTACAGTGTTGGTAACGACGACACGAGCAGGCGTCTTGTTCGTCGCGCCCCCAAGATCTAAAATTGAAGTTGCAGAAAGAGCCCATGGGTCTCGAAGAACAAAGGTGTTGTCGTTTGTTTGTAATCCAAACACACAACTGTTCGGTGCCGCCGCAGCACGATTATAGACCGCAAAAATCGTCGAATTCGAACCACTTGTGGTCAGTGCCGTTGATGGAACAAGTGCGGCTGTCATTAGGATCGATGTGTTTGCCCCATTAAACAATAGACCAGCGTAACCTCCGTTAAATCCGTTTGATGAATACGTAGGGCCTGTGGTTCCTGTATACAGAGTTGCATGGCGAGAATTTCCAGACTTGTCTTTCCAGAACTGGACAAACTGTCCGTTCGCCGTTACCGCCGTTGTTCCAGCCGTGTTTTGAAACAGGGTTGTAAGATCTGCAGCGTCGAACCATAAGGCTAGTCCCGTGTATGCGCTTGGTAACGGGTATGTTCCCGGATAACGGCTAGAATACGGATTTGTTGATGACAAACTTCCCTGCAATCCCCATTTCCATGCAAGGTATCCTTCAATCGCTTGGCGTTGGGTGGTCGTAAGAACAGTGTTGAATACAAGGACTTCATAGACATTCGCAACACATCCAGTTCCAGACTTAGACACGTATGCGCTTCCGTTCCACTCTCCTCCAATTGAGAATCCTTGTGCAGTCGCTGTACGAGCAGATGTTGATAGAGTACTTTTCGCAAGACCGTTAAACCAAGAACTTAATGCTCCTGCACTCGTTGCAGTATAGGTGGATAAAATCAGGCCCTGCGAATCTGCTGATGATGACGACGTTGAGTCAGAAACAATAGTATCTGTATAAAATCGCAGGCGTGGGTAATTTGCATCAACATACAGTTCAAACCCATCTGTTGATCCGTAACTTGACGATGTACTGGGACGCCCAGTGACAGTGGGCTGATTGCTTACTGCTGTCTGCGAAAGAAGAACGGAAAATACTGTGAATTGGGTTAGATTTACGGCCTTGTTCACGTACAGGTAACTTGTATTCAGTTTTATAGAAGGACCAGGACCGTATGTCGTATACGTCGTTGTTCCCGTTCCACCATTTACCATATTGTATCCCTGTCCCGACTTGTCTGCCCAAGCAGTTACAGACGTTGTTCCCGTCACAGTTGTTGAATCGGCGGCATCCAACCACAACACGCATGCAGGGATCGATTTAGGATTGAACGCAGAATACAGTGATTGATTTGCCAAAGATGACGTTGCGGCACCTGCTGTTGCGAGAATGGTCACACCAGTATATGCCGTTCCACCCGTTGCCCCCGTCCACGTTAATGTTTGCGCAGTCGCTGTTGCCGCAGAAAGTACACTGGTAGAATCCGTTGTTCCAGAATAGGTTTCGGCTCCTGTAGCCGCTGCTGTCCCTACAATCTTGGTCTGAGTCGTCAACTGATAATTCTGGGTCAAGGTCGGAGTTCCGATTGGTGTGATTGTGCTTGATGACGAGTTCGGGGATAGACCTGCTGCACCTGATGTGTTCACATATATTGCATACTTTGTAGCAGCCACTCCCGTGAACGAAGTAGTTAAGTCACCTGATACGGTCGTTCCCGCCCAGTTTCCATTGGCATCAGATACATTGAATTTGAGTCCAGTAGTCGTCGTTCCATTAGGTCCATACGTCCAAGTAATAGTCACAGCTGTTCCCGCGGCAGTGACGGTAGGCGTTCCAGGCGTGAACAGGGGGGTAATGCTACTTGACGCAGAGTTTGACGCATTTCCCGACTTCGATTGAACTGTGAACGTATATGCTGTTCCGGGGGTGTAACCAGTATACGGAAACGTTGTGGCCGTAGCCGTTTCTGCTGTCAGCCCAGTCGGCGTAGTAGGAATACCGAGACTTACACCGCTCGCAGGAGATGAGCATCTAACAGTAATGGTTGCTCCGTTCTGGAGTATCGACGTAATGCTAGGAGCGGCTACTGGTGTAGTCAAGGCAACAGGGGATAGAATGGATTGAATGGATCTATTTAGACTAATTGATGCATCGACGGTAAGAGTATACGTTGTTCCAACCACTCCCGTAAATGTTGTTGACGTCCCCGCTACAGGTACTGTCGCAATAAGAGTTGGGGTTGTTTGAGGAGTAATTACAACGATACCGTTTCCACCATTGCCGCCGTCACCGGTTCCACCGAATCCATAACCACTAATCGGAGTTCCGGCAGTCACCGGCAGAGGAGATATGCTTCCCGGTCCGCCGTTCTGCCCTGCCGCCCCGCCCTGCCCGCCGCCGGTGCCGCCGCCTTGTCCAATACCGTTGCCGCCCGGGCCGGACGGCGGGCCAACACCACCGCCACCGCCGCCGCCAGCATAAACAGTAGTATTTCCGATGGTGACATACGAATTATAACCACCGTTTCCAGCGTTGTATGACGCATATCCTCCCCCGCCTACAAAGTATGAGATCGTCGAACCCAGTGTAACTCCTGTGAACGTAAACGTTGCAACACCTCCAGCTCCCCCCGTGCTGGTGCCGCCATATTGCTTACCCCCGCCGCCACCTCCAATCACGGTGACCGTAAGCGTTGAAGCCGTAGCTCCGCCTAAAACAGTTAATATGGTATTCAAAGGTGCGGTATACTGAGTAGCAGTAGGATTATTATACACAGAAAACGACGCCAAACTTGAATACGATGGCATACCGACAGTCACAGTTGTTCCGCTGGCAGATACCGTGGGAATACCAGGAGTTGCCAATGTCGTAATATTGCACGTCGTAGTATTGCTTGCGCCAGTTCCGTTGGCCTGGACGGTAAACGTGTAGGAAGTGTTTCCAGCCCCTCCCGTGAACGTCCACGGACTTACTGTACTTGCGGTTGTAAGTGTGGCGGGTGATACTGTCGGAGTACTTAACGCTGATCCTGTAGCTGCCAACGTAATTGTACCCCCCGTCTGGACCACCGATGTAATCGTTGGAGCAGCCACTGGCGTCACAGACGTCGATGCTGCCGATGAAATAGTACTTCCAACAGAATCTCTTCCTACAACGACGAACGAGTAGGCAGCAATGGACGGAACATTGAAGAGCGAATTGTAATACAATTGATTCGCGACATAGGGTGTGGTAGAATACAAGGTTGTTCGTGTCGAATTGTATACTTGAAAATCACTTAACGCCCTTGCTGTTGTAAGGTATGACCACTGAACCGTGAAACTAAGGGCGTTCACGGTGGAAGATGTAAGTGTAGGTGGAGTCACAAGATCACTTACAGATACACTGGCAGACTGGATAGATGATCCCACTGTATCATTTGCGACGATGTACACAGTATCTGCGTTATTTGTCGTTGCCGACTGGGCAAAGATAGCAGTACGTATAGCTGGTCCTACGCTAGCCGTGCTAACACCGTTGGAGTATATGGTAAATCCTGTTACCGTTGGACCAGTATACGTCCAATTCACGGTAATTGTCGCGGTTCCCTGTGCGGTTGCCGATGTGATGGCAGGAGTTCCCAATGTTGTAAAGGTCGATGTTACAGACGAGGTGGCGCCTGTCCCTGTAGCCGTCACTGTGAACGAATACGTGGTATTTCCCGATCCACCTGTGAAGGCGAACGTCGATGTTCCTGTTGGAGCGGAGAGTCCAGCAGGGGTGTTGATAGACAGACCCGTCCCCGTAGATGTAACCGTAATGTTTGATCCAGACTGGGCAATAGAACTAATAACGGGGGCGGCGACTGGTGTTACAGTGATAGCTGTAGGACTCGTATTGCTTACCGATGCTCCATTTGCCTGAACGGTTAGGGTATATGTCGTTCCAGCCTGTCCAGTATAATTACACGTGGTCGCTGTTGTGGTAAACAGCGATGATCCGCCGTTGAATACAGTATACCCCGTTGCTCCCGTCACCGCTCCCCAGTTGATAGCAATAGTTGTCTCCGTAGCCGTAGCGGTGAACGTCGCAGGGTAAGCGATCGGTGTGACGGCGGTCGAGGGAACAGACACGGAAGTAATCGTATACGGAATGGTAGCATTTTCAGTGGTGACAGTACTTCCACCATAAGGTGCATATACTCTTGAAGCCGTATACGTTCCAGCAGATGACGCTGTAATCACAAATGTATACGTAGTTCCAATTGTCGCTCCTGTAAGTGTAACACCTGCTGTTCCATTTCCAGCCGCTACGTTTGTCCTAAATGTTCCAGGAGTCCCTGAGACTGTATAACTACATCCAGCCGTTGTCGAATCGGTCCATTTAACGAGTAAGGTTGTTGCATTCGCAGTCACCGCAATGTTTGTAGGGGGAACGACAAACTGTCCAAAGGTTGTCGGAACCGTGTTTGTAATGCCTGTATACATCGCATAATATACTGCGTTGTATGTCCCCACTAACGCAGAGGTTGCTTTATTTGCGGTTGGTGTTAATGTCCCCGCCTGCGAGTATACTACATTTGCAGTATAGGAGGTTCCTCCGTTGACTCCAGGACCGTATATAGAAGCTGGAGAGGTGATAGTATATGCAGCTACAGCAGTATTTGTCGTTCCTGACTGTGAGCATGTTGCCGATAATGAAACTTCAAAAGTTGAATACGTATACTGTGTAACCGATGAAGATGCAATACTGTTTACCCCTCCTATGGATGCAACTACGTATGGTGTGTAATCTCTAGTGGAAGGAACCCCTGTAAAAACTCCCTTGTAATTGTAGGTAGGAAGCCCCCCCGTTGTAGTTGATGATACTAATGAAATGACTGGAGTTATATCTGCAGGACCTCCATTGATTGTAAATGTGCAATCTGCATGCTGTTCTGTCCACGTAACAGTCATCACCGATGAAGCAGTCATTGTTGATCCAATATTAATGGGTGCTGGGAGGGGGACAAGAAGGGATGCCGAAGTTGCAGGTATGCTGATATTTCCGCTTACATCGGTTGCAGTAACTGTAAATGTATAGGTCTGTGGAGGCGGTTCTACAAACTGAACAGATGTTAAGGTCCCTGTAAAAGCGGGAGGAGGAGGAGGAGATGTGATCACTGGAGACGATGAAACAGTGTATGTGCATCCTGCAACTGCTGTCCAAGCAACATTCACATTTGCTCCAGAAAGTGTTGGAGTTACCATGGAAGGACCGTTAAAGACACGTGCATTCCCTGAGGTAATAGTTGGTCCTACGAATGATGTTCCAGTCACTATTGGGGTTAGAGAGATTGTATATGATCCAACTGCTGCGGACGTATACGTATACGATGTATCTGTAGTTGTTATATTTCCAAGAGTCGAGTTGCTGAGAACGAATGAACATCCAGCCGTAGCTTCTGCCCAATTTAATGCAATTACAGTTCCAGTTGCAAGCGCGATAAACGATGTAGGAGCCGCAACAATAGTGGCCGTTGCAGTTACGGCAGGGCTGGGAGATCCAACTCCTGTATACAGTGATTGCACACTGAACGTATACACTCCTGGAGTTGTAAGCCCTGTAATTGTTGCCGATGTTACAGTTGATGTAGATGTTCCACTCCGAGGACCACTCCACCCAATATTAAACGTAGTTCCTGTTGTTGACTCCTGCCACGTAAGGTTTGCAGTCGTTCCAGTAGTGGTCGCAACAAGATTTGTAGGCGCATTGATTACCACTGTTGCAGTGGCGGTCAATGACGACGTTACTATGCCTCCCGATACTCCAACAATCGCAAACGAGTATGCTCCAGCTGCCAAACTCGTATACGAATATGTAGTTCCTGTAATTCCTGCAACATTTCCTGCAGCCGCAGATGTAATATTGTATAGTATTCCAGGCGTAGGACTTGCCGTCCAGTTTAGGGAAATTGTAGCGCCTAGTGTTGTAGAAGTAAAATTTGTGGGAGGCTGAGTATCTATTTGGACTTGAATGTTACACGTTGTGCTAACTATACCAGCGTAAACAGATTGAACATTGAATGTTTTTGGACCTAATGAGAGACCTGTAAAGATTGCAGGAGGAGAAGCAACTGTTTGTGTTGTTGTCCCTGTCCCTGACGTATTGTATGTATATCCAGTTCCCAAGGACGTCCACGCGAGACTCACTGTTGTTAATGTTGCTCCAACTAGAGTGGCCACTACACCCGTTGGCTGTGCTGGCTGAACGGTTGCAGAATAAGGAGCGCTGAATGCTGAAAGGTTTGATAATACCGCCTGTATTGTAAAAGTATAATTTCCTGGAACTGGCACACTGTATCCATACGGACTCGTGATATTTGAGGCAACAATCGAGCCACCATACTGCAAATTAAACGTGCATCCTGGGGTCGTATCGGAAAACGCGAAGTTAATTGTATTTCCTACTATTGATTGAAAGGTCAGCGATGGAACGGCAGGGGCTACAATATTCACAGTATACGCTGCTGACGCAACTCCAATAATTCCGTTGGAGCGACAAGCTACATTAAAATTGAGTGCTGTTGTCGTTCCAGGTGCAAATGTCGTTCCAGTTGGAAAGGGAATCACACCAATTCCCGTGGAATTAACAGGAGCATATGCTGCACTGGTTGTGCATACAAATACATAATCTGTTAATCCTAGGATCGTTTGCACTCCAAAATTTGCAGGAACAGGATCTAGATAAATTGCATTTCCTCCAACGTAGTAAGATCCCGTAGGTGAAATTGTCGTTGTAATAGTGGGAATTGTCAATGTTACAGATGGAGCAACTCCAGTCCAGCTCACTGCTGAACCTTGGGGGGGTGTTAATGTGATGCTTGAGAATGTATATGTGCTACCTCTTGTGCCACCCGTGTATATTGCATATGTATATGCCTGACCAGCAGCTGGAGATGTTTGCACAGTTAATCCAGTAGGCGTTGTAACGGACCAAGTTCCACCAAACGTTGCAAATAACTGAAGTGTTACTGTATTGTTAGTGTAATCTCCCGCTGCTCCAACGTAAGAAGCAGTTGCATTTAAAATTGATATGCCAGGTGCAGTTTCATAACCAGCATACCCTGGTCTGACTGCAGCAAATGGATGCCCAGCGGGCAATGGGAACGCTGCCATTGTTTAACCGTTGTAATTGATTTTCATATGATTACACTAGCCACTTCCAGTAGAGATACCCTTCAATAAACTGTCGCTCGATCGTTGTGATTGGTCGATTGTATGTAATAAACTCGTGAACGTGGAACGATTTTGCAAGAGTATCTCCCAGGCAATTTCCAAAAACCCATGGAGTAGTTGTAATTCCATTGGCTGTGTTAGTGACATTCGAGAGAGGACTTGCAAAGTTCATATTTCCTGAAAGAGTAGTTCCATTTATGGCCGAGAAGAGTTCAAATATTTGTCCGCTAATCACTGAATAATTTCCTACTGCGTTATTTGTGGCGTTTGTCCCTGCAACAACGTATGGCGAATACACGGAGGTGGAACCATTGCTTGCAAAAAATCCGAATGTCTGGCCTGCTACTCCCGCTGTCCCTGTTGTCAACTGTCCAGTTGAGACGAGGAGATAGGAGAGAGTAGGGATAGATGCCACTAAGAAGGCTGAGAACTGTTTCGTATCAGCGCCACTATTGTATATCGTGGTTGCAGAGGTTCCAGGACCAAAATAAATGGAGGGACGAGCAGGTGTTCCAAACGTGGATGCGGCGGGTTGGTTTGAACTTGTTGGAAACAGGGAATTTGACACAGGCGATTTATCTATCCACACAGTTTGTGTCAACGGAATTCCAACAATAAATATACCTGCCGCACCCGCACTTCCTGTTCCATTTCCGCCTCCGCCTGCTCCACCACCACCCGAATTTGCTACAGGTGGGGTTCCTGCAACAAATCCAGTCGACTGGCTCTTATTGCCGTACCCTCCTATACCCCCCACACCACTTCCACCTGATCCAACACTGTTACCTGACCACCCAGCACCTCCACCGCCGCCACCATAAAAGATTCCAAAAAACTGAAGACCTGGACCACCATTCAGCGGCGTTGGTCCACCACTCGTAGCGTTCCCGCCAATACCACCTCCCGCGCCTCCCCAGTAGCCCAAAACACCTGTATTACCATTCCCGCCCTGAGTACCTATGCCCCCAGTCGTTGCAACTGTATATGGGTACCCTCCTCCGCCGCCGCATCCGCCCCCCTGTCCATTACCAAAATTTCCTTGTCCACCTCCACCGCCACCAGCCGCAGAGGCTGCGATTCCAGTACCTACAAATGTTGTGTTTCCACCTAGACTTCCTCGATATGGAGCAGCACCGCTACTTTGGTATGCGCCGCCTGTACCGATTGTAATGGAATACACTGCTCCTGGAACAAGGGGTGTGATGTTTGAAACCTGAGATGGGTATGCGTAGACTGTCGTATTGGTTTGTAAACCGCCCGCACCACCTCCTGCGCCGTAGTCGAACCCTCCGCCACCACCACCGCCGACGGCAAAATACTGAATTCCAAGAGGAGTTGCCGATGTAATCGTTCCATCCCCCTTGAACGCATAGTAGGTATAACCATTTGAAACACCAAGAAGGGTAGGAGATCCTGTAAATGTTACGGTTGAGTTTACCTGTTGAATTGTTGTTGTATCTGCCGCATCTAGCCATAATGTAAGTCCAGAAATGTCGGCAGGTTTTGAAATCGCATCCACTTCAGTCAGTGTTTGTAGAGAGGGAGCAGATAGGGTATACGGATGACCAGCCACTAAATTTTTCTGTAATCCCCATTTCCATGCAAGGTATCCTTCCATCATATTGCGAAATGGTGTTTCCAAATATGAATTGTATATACACAACTCTCCTAGTTTGAACGATGCTCCGTATCCTCCTTCGTTTCCAATATAGAACTGGTTGTTGGTGGATGGGATTGTGTAAAATCCCGCCGTCTGTGGACTAGATAACACAGTTGATCCATTCGAGGACAGATAAAACATATTTCCGCCATACCATGCCCAAAATAGAATAGTAGGGAATCCAGGAGTCAACGCTAACTGTGGACCGTAGAATGTTCCAGTTCCTCCCCCAGTATTATAGGATTGCAGACTTATGCTACTTTGATTCGTAAACCCGAGGGCGGGGTTATTTTGTGCATTGCCTGGTGCTCCCCAACCTAGAAATCCTAACTTTTTTGCCGCAGTCTGGGATGTAGCAGGAGTAAAAACTGCAAATGCACATCCTTCGGGAGTCACGGTTAATGCCCTTGTCAGGAACGAGGGAGATGTAGACGTTAATGTCCCTGTTGCATTCCCTGCAAAGTTAAGTGCAGGAAGATCGCCAATTGATGTCATTGCAAGAGCATTCGAATTCCCTGAAATTGTGAAGGTTCCTGCGCCTGTAACTTTATCTGTGAGTGTTTTTAGATTTGTTCCAGAAAGAGTATATGAGGTAGAATCAGCCATATCAATCCACGAAACAAGACCACTAAATACATTGTAAGGAGTTGTAGCGCTGACTACCTGTTCTCCCGATGGAGGAAATGTCTGATAAGGATGCCCTTTTGGAAGTTGAGTTGTCATTCCCCATTTCCACGCGAGGTATCCTTCAACCATTTGACGGTCGGTTGCACCCAGTGCACGATTATACGCAATAATCTCACATACATGGAAGTTCGAGGATGTAAACACAGATGTCGGATTTGTTGACTTTCCTAAGACATACGGAGTATTTTGAACAGAGGATATAAGAGCTGTTTCACGAACATCGAAGAATGCATTGAAATTATGGTCTCCTCGTATAGCTATGCGTGACGCATCAAAAGTAGCAGATAGAACATTGGGGAGAGGATATGTGTTTGCATTTAAGGTCCAGGATGTGTCGCCATAGCCATATTGATAAGGAGAGTAGACTACTCCATTCGATTGGGCAAGTCCGAATGCTTGTAAAGGCATATCGCTTCCTATACTGAATCGCATAGTGGAAGTGGCTGTGGGACATTGGTAGGCCATAAAGATAGATTTGGAGGATATAAGATCTGAGGAGATTGTAGATACCATCTGCCCACCTGGCGGGAAAAAGATGGAGGGTTGATTCGTGAGCGTGTTCGAAATAATGGGAATGGATGAAAGCGTGGGAGAAAAGACAGATGGAGTCGTTGGTAGAGAATATGGAAGGGGAAGTCCCCATTTTTTGGACAGATAGATTTCGATCTGTTGGCGCTGAAACGTCGTGACAGCCGTGTTGAAGATAAGAATCTCACTTATTTTTCCTATGAACGGTTCTGATGCTCCTGGCGCGGCTGAATAATTTCCAATACCGTAGGACGTGTACCCGAACGCGCCAGTTGTAGCACCTGTTGCTTTGGCCGTTCCATTCACAAAGAGAGTTTGGGTCGAACTTGCACCATTGTAAAGAGCTCCCGCAATGTACGGAACATTGCTGGTTGTCGAGGTATCGAAGCTCTCAACAAGCTTGTATGTTCCTCCCGTTGGTGGCCGTGTGTTTCGTCCAGTGCCTACCCATGTTGTAGTGTACCCTTGTTGCAGTGCCAGAACTTCTGCGAACGTGTTGTAATCAACTTTCGTCGGTGTCGCCAAACTTACGATACGGCTATTGTTGACTGCGTTTCCAGACAACATCACCACTGCGAACACCGTAAGATTGCTTGTGGTATTCGCCGTCAATCCCGTGAACCACGACGAACCGTTGAAATTCATGGTAGGTAGGCCGTTTAGACCAGCGCTAATGATAGTTGGTATATATGGAGTTGGAGTAATCTGAATTATAATGACTCCGTCAATTCCAGCCCCGCCGCTGTAACTCTGCCAGCCGCTGCTGCTGCTGCCGCCGCCGCTGCCGCCATTACCGTATGTCGCAATTTGAGTTCCATTGTTGCCATTCGTTGATATTGTACCATTGCCTCCAGGGCTACCGACAGAACCTCCGAAGAAGTAGCCAGCGCCGCCAGCGCCGCCAGCGCCGCCACCGCTTCCGATGCCGCCACTGCCGTTGCCGCCGTAGCCGCCGCCAAAAAAGCCCCCGCCGCCGCCACTACCACCACCTCCAGCGTAAATAGTGGTAGCTCCGATAGTGACATA
>Ga0136641_1000591_pt1 | contig 15575 bp, 17 predicted proteins | sample EliLak1302023Y_FD_115312 | JGI IMG/M metagenome (GOLD analysis project Ga0136641, IMG submission 115312) | Freshwater microbial communities from Elizabeth Lake, Yosemite National Park, California, USA - 13020-23Y | ecosystem: Environmental > Aquatic > Freshwater > Lake ...
AAGACCGGGATCGGTCACGCTGATGATGCCGTTGGTCAGCAGGAAGTCCTGCGCAGCGAGCAGTGCTTGAACTCGCTCCAGTGCAGAGATGTCAGGAATTGCGTCATTGATGACACCGACAGCGGCTTCCAGGACAACACCGGTGGGCACACCGTGAACATCGCGCGGGAAGCTTCCGCCCGCAGGATCTGCGGTCTGCGCGGAGATGCCGGCGGCGAGAAGTGCCGCCGAGTTGCACAGCCCCGCGTGTCCGGTGATGTCGCCAAGCAGGGCCGGGATGCCTCCGAGCACCTCGTCGATATCCGCGGCGCAGGGTCCGCCGTCGGGAGCGGTGCCGTGGATGACGGTGCCATCCCACCCGTGACCGCGGATCCATCCGTTCGCGTCGGGTGTCGCGCTTCTCAATCGCTGGTGAAGTTCGTCAATGCTCTTCGTTCCGCGCAGGTCGACCGCGGTAAGGGAACGACCGAGCTCATAGGCGTGCACATGTGAGTCGTCGATGCCCGGAAGCACGGTGCGACGGCCGAGGTCCACCTCGCGCAGGCCGGGTGTGCGCAGTGCACCTGCGTCCTCCATCGGCACGACAGCGGCGAAGTCGCCCTTGTCGATGAGAATGGCTGACAATCCCCTGCTCTCGGGTGCGATCACGGCGTTGGTCACCAGCAACCGATCTGCACTCACGCGCTGACTGTACGACCCATCAGGGTGGTTCGGTACTGAGCCAGGTCAGAAGTTCGATCAATTCCCACGACGCCGACGAGACCGGAGTCATCGGAGTACTCCACGATGCATGCGCCGTCGACTGAGCCGTCTACCACCGCGATGCTGGTAGCGATGCCGGGCATACCGAACGACTGAATCTTGGTGTCGTACTGATCGGACCAGAACGACGGCATCGCGGTGAAGGGTGCTGGATCAGGTTCGAGCCCCTCAAGCAGTGCCGCGAGTGTTGCCCCGGCACGCTTGCCCGTCTCCGTGGGCATGTTCCAGTGCTCGATGCGGCGAGGTGCGCCGCCGAAAAGGCCATTCGGATGACGGGCGATGTCGCCCACCGCGACGACCGGCACCTCAGTGCCGAGGGCGCGCATCGTGTGGTCGGTGTGAACGCCGTCGGAGAGGTCCAGACCGTTGCCTTCGAGCCACTCAACGTTGGCCACGGACCCAATGGCTTCAACGACGAGATCAGTCTCGATCTCGGTGCCGTCACTGAGTCGTGCCGCCTGCACGCGACCATCCCCGAGGAACTCGGTGATGCTGGTGCCGAGGTGGAATGCCACGTCGTGCGCCTCGTGACGTCGACGCATGGCAGCGCCAAGGTCAAGCCCAAGCGGCCGCACCATGGGTTCTGCATCAAGAGCCACGATCGTGACGGCGGTGTCGAGTTTGCGTGCGGTGGCTGCTGTCTCGCATCCGATGAATCCTGCACCCATCATGAGCATGTGTTGTGCAGTGGTGAGGTCCTCGCGCAGCTGATGGGAGTCCTGCGCTGTGCGGATGACGTGCCGACCCGCCTGTGGTCCTGGGATCGGCAGGCGCCGCGGACGAATGCCGGACGCGATCACCAGGCCGTCGAACTCCAACACCCGCCCGTCAGCCAACGTCACGGTTCTCGCAGCGAAGTCACTGGACACCGCTCCAGAGCCCAATACCCATGTCACGTCATCGACGATGGCTTTGCGCCGAAATTCCAGTGCTGCGACATCAACACCACCGAGCAATGACTCCTTGCTCAGCGGGGGTCGGTTGTACGGAAGGTGTGATTCGTCGCCGACCACGCTGATCGAACCGGTGTAACCGTTCGCGCGGAGCGACTCCGCCGCGCGCAATCCGCCGAGTCCTGCCCCGACGATGACGACGCTCATGATGTGGGCGTTGACTATTCGACCGTGATGGCCTGCATGGGGCAGACGTCGGCTGCAGCCTCGACCGCATCACGACGACGGTCGTCAACTTCCTTTACATACGTCAACTTGCCGGCGTCGTCGAGCTTGAAGACGTCCTCGGCCTCGAAGCAGCACTGGCCATAGTGCTGGCAGGCGTCCATATCAACGGTGATCTTGATCATGGCTACTTCTTCTCCTCAACAGTTGACGGGTACAGATCCTTTGACGGTGTGCGAATGCCTCTGAACTCCCAGTCGCCCCCAAGCGCGGTGGAGATGACTTCTTCGCTCTCGGTGGGCTGAGCACCCACATCCTCGCGAATCGGAACGGGGCCTGACACGATCGTGTTGACGAGGGTTCCCAGACCTTCGACCTCAACCTCGACGACGTCGCCCGGGTACACCGTGCGAGAGAAGGCGGGGGTACCGGAGAAGATCATGTCGCCGGGCGACAGCGTGATCGTGCGCGCGAGATCCGCGACGAGGTAGTGCATGTCCCATTCCATCTCGGCGGTGGTGGAGTCCTGCTTCACGGTGCCGTTCACGATGGTGCGGATACCTTTGTTGCGGAAGTCCCAACCGGTGATGAGGCCGGGTCCGACCGGCGCCAGTGTGTCGGCACCCTTGACGCGCAACATGGAGCCGGCATCGGTGTCGCGAAAATCGTGAAGTCCGTAGTCATTACCGACGCTGTACCCGGCGATGTAGTCGCCTGCATCGGCGGGTGACACGTTGCGGCACGTGCGGCCGATGATGATCACGATCTCGCCCTCGTAGTTGAGCCACTTGCAGCGCTCGGGCCGCACCACCGCACCCTTGTGGGAGTTCAGCGCCGTGATCGGCTTGTGGAAGTACGTCGGCGCAGCCGGCAGCTTCGTCATGAACTCGGCGGTGCGTGATGCGTAGTTCAGATGAATGCAGATGATCTTTGTGGGCTCCGACGGTGGCAGGTGGATCGCCTCGTCGATACCCACCACACGTCCGTCGGCGGCGACAAGCTCCTCACCGTGGCGGATCGTCTGCACGGGGGCACCCTCGAGCAGTACTCGTCGGTACTCGGTCACGCGGTCTTCCTTCCCGTGGTCCAGCCAGCGGCAGGACGATCGAACCAGACATGCACCTGGCTGGTGCCGATGGAGTTCTCGTAATCCCCGTACTGCACACCGGGAGCTGCGAAGTCCTGCTCACCCAGTGCCGCAGCCATCATGAGGTAGTGGGCGAAGCGACCCTCGGGCCGCACGGTGAGGAATTCGTCCATGGTCTCGAGCACGCGGTCATGACGGCCGTCGAAGAACCATTGCAGGCGCTCCTGGTCCATGTCGTAGGCCTTGCGACTGAACAGGTGCGAGGGGTCACTGGACTCATGCTTGCGAAGTTCTTTGAGCTTATGGAACGTGTGCGACATGGAACCCGTGGCGATGATGATGACCTTGCGATCGGATGCGGCGATAGCTTCGCCAATCGCGCGCCCCACCCGCAGGAAGTCATCGGTCTCGCCGGTTTGGCAGACACTTATGGACAGCCACTTCTTGTCCAGGCCTTTGCCGAGGTAGGTCCACAGGTTGACCGACGGGTAGTAAAGCGGCAGGTACTCGTCATCGATCGGCGTGATCCAGGTGCCGTTCGGTTCGGCGCGATCGGCGATGGCGTGGGCCAACTCAGGATCGCCGCGCCACTCGTACGGTATGCGGCACATGCCACGCGGAAGTTCCTCGGCCGTGAAGAGGCCGGCCCTGCGGTTGTGTGACGAGATGACGAACTCGACGGTGGTGAACCAATGCGAGTCGAGCAGAAGCACGGTGTCGTAGTCGAGGGTCTCGAACTTCTCCTTGCGCAAGCGGTTCAGCGCGGGGACCAAGGAAATCTCCCTGCCCTCGTTGATTTCCATGCGCGTCTCGGGCGGCAACATGATGGTGGGGACATGCGACAGCATGCCGGCGGCAACAACCTCACCCATGACTACTCCTTCCAACCGTTCGGTGCGTACACCGTGTTCTTGACATCTGCGTAGAAATCGAACGACCACAGTCCGCCCTCGCGCCCGATGCCGGATCGCCTCGACCCACCGAAGGGCGCGGACAGATCGCGGACGAAGAAGCAGTTGACCCAGATGGTTCCTGCGACAAGGAACTTGCAGAACTCTTCAGCGCGCTGGCGGCTGCCCGTAACAACGCATGCGGCCAGACCGAACTCGGTCCCGTTCGCGAGGGCCAAACCCATGGCATCGGTGGCGAACGTCTGCATGGTCAGGACGGGCCCGAACACCTCATCGGTGAGGATCTCGCTTCCCGCGGATGCGTCACGGATGAGGGTGGGCTTGAAGTAATGCGTGCCCAGCTCGGTGTTGCGCTCACCGCCGTAGACGATGGTCGCGCCTGCACTTCGTGCTCGTTCGACGAAGCCTTCGACCCGCTCGACATGGTTGAGGTGAATGTTGGGCCCGATCTGAGTCTCCTCATCGCGCGGGTCACCCTGGCGAATCTGTGCTGCGCGCTCAATGAAGCGCTTCTCGAACGCTTCGGCAATGCCCTCCTGCACCAGCAGTCGGGTGCCGGCGAGGCACACCTGACCCGCGTTGTCGTACTGCTCGATCGCTAGATCGACGGCAAGGTCGAGATCTGCATCGTCGAGGATCACCGTGGGGCTCTTGCCGCCGAGTTCGAATGAGCACGGGGTGAGGTTGTCGGCGGCCGCGTGCGCGATGACCTTGGCCGTGGGCACTGACCCGGTGAAGCAGATGCGTGAGACTCCGGGGTTGGCGGTGAGTGGTGCGCCCGCTTCTGTCCCGAGACCCTGCACGACGTTGAACACACCGGCCGGCAGACCTGCCGCGTGCGCGAGTTGAGCGAAGTACGACGCGGTGAGGGGTGCCCACTCCGGCGGCTTGGCTACGACGGTGTCACCGGACGCAAGTGCCGGACCGATGCGCCACGTGGCGAGCATCAAGGGCGCATTCCATGGCGTGATGATCACCGCGACCCCGGACGGGTCCCACGTGACACGGTTGGTGTGGCCGCGCGTCTCGAACTCAGGGTGGTGCAACTTCTCGATTGCGTAGTCGGCGAAGAAGCGCAGGTTCATGACCACCCGGGGCATGACACCGCGACGGTGCGATCGCAGCAGGCTGCCGTTGTCGGCGGTCTCAAGCTGTGCGAGCTCCTCGATGTGTGCCTCGACGTTGTCGGCGACCCTGTGCAGGATCACGCCCCGTTCGGCCGGGGTGAGGGCGGCCCACGTGGGAAAAGCAGCCCGCGCGGCAGCGACGGCTGCGTCGGCCTCGGCTTTGCCGCCGCGAGCGACGCGGGCGATCACGGAGCCGTCGATCGGGGAGACGTCATCGAAGGTCTCGGCGGAGGCGACCCGCTGGCCACCTATCCAGTGCCGGGTGTCGACTTCGACACCGGCGACAACGCTCGTCGACATGTTCTCTCCTTGCTCGGGTGATCTCATGGTAGATCGTTCGGACCCTAACGGAATTGGCCCCCTCGCGGGTAGCCTGTGGCCGAACTCCAGGAGGTTCCATGCCCCGTCCCCGCATCGCCATCCTTGGCCGTTGGACCGAGTCGGCCAGCGCCCTTCGCTATCGCGGGGTCGTCTCTTCGCGTGCACTTCTGGAATCGGTGTGGGCCGCCGGAGGCGACCCGGTGACCCTCCTGCCCGGCGACACCGCCGATGCCTTGGACTGGGACTCCAGGGTGGCCGGATTCGGCGGCATCCTTCTGCCGGGCGGTGGCGACGTGCACCCATCGCGATACGGGGCACCGGTCGATGAGTCGATGTACGACATGGACTCGGTGCAGGACGAGGCTGACTTCAGCCTCGCGACCTATGCCCTCGACCGCGGCATCCCGATGCTCGCCGTGTGCCGCGGTCTGCACGTGGTCAATGCGCTGCTCGGTGGCACCCTGATCGCGGACATGCCGAAGAACCACCGGCATGTGGTGCACGACGTGCCACTGGACGATCCGTCGAATGTGCTCGGTATCGATGCACCTTCTATTGCCGCGTCCTGCTACCACCATCAGGCACTCGATCGCGTGGCCGATGCCATGACAGTGCTGGGGCGGGCTGCCGATGGAACAGTGGAAGCGGTGTCGGTCGAAGCTCAGGCGTGGACGGCCGGCGTGCAGTGGCATCCGGAGGACACGGCAGCCACGGACCCGCGACAGGTGGCGTTACTCGCACGCCTTGTCAGGGAGGCTGCTACCAGGTGACGTGCAGTGCCGTGGGGGCACGAAACTCCCAGCCGCGGAACTCCACCGGAGCGCTGAGTTGCAGGTCTGGCAGCGCACCCACAAGCACCTCCAGCGCGATGCGCTCCTGATCTCGGGCAAAGGCATGGCCGGCGCAGAAATGCGGGCCGTATCCGAAGGCCGCATTGGACACTCGCGGTCGATTGATGTCGAAGTCATCGGGACGCTCAAAGATTGACTCGTCTCTGCAGGCACTTGCGACGACAGCCGCAACGGGGCTTCCCGCAGGAATCGTCGTCCCACCGACCTCGATGTCCTCCACCGCTTGCCGCGTCTGAGATCCGATGGGGGCAACCCACCGCAGGCCTTCATGCACGGCGTCATCCCACAGGCTCGGATCGGCCTTCACTTGTGCGAATTGATCGGGGTTCTCCAGTAGGCCGACCATGCACGAGGCAGCACCGTGCCCCGGCTCCTGCATCCCGCCCAGAATGATGACTTTCAACGAGGGCAGGACCTCATCGATCGTCCGAGGCTCACCTCCGGGTCTACCCGTGTGCAGCATGTGCGACATCGTCGAGTCATCGGGCTCGACGAGTAAGCGCTCCATGATCGGACGAAGCTCGGCGTCGATCTCGACAGCGACATCGTCGTTGATGCGCTGCTTATCCGGGTCCAGTTCGAAATTCGTGGCGCCCATGGCGAGTCCGTGAAACCAGTGCTGCAGCGTCTGTGCGGACAGATGGCCCATGCCGAGCACGGCACCGAGGCTGAGAACCGAGATGGGCTCGAAGTAATGAGCGACGAGTTCCGCATCGCGACGCTGCAGTAGTGCTGCGAGCGCGCGTTCGGCGATGGGACGGACAAGGTCGTCGATGTAGGTCGAGACCGTTCTCGGCCGGTACTTGTGCTCCAGGCTGCGGCGTTTGTCGAGGTGCTCCTCGCCGTCCTGGGTCAGCAACGTGGGGCCACCGAACGAGCGATCCAGGGGTGAACCATCCACCACCGCACTGAAAAGGGCGGGTTTGGTGGTGACGAGTTCGACGTCGGGAGCCCGCGTCACTAGGTAGAGCCCGACCGACGGCACCCACGCGGCGGGCGCCTCGCGGCGCAACCGTGCATAGATCGGATACGGATCTCGCTCCAGATCCGCGACCGTGATGTCGTCGGCGATCGTCACGACTCTGTTGCCCGCGTGATGTCTCGAAGGAACTGTGCCGCCTTGGCCTTATCTGTCTGCTTGATGTGCTGGGTGATGCTCTTTTCTTGTTCGTTGAACTCCGGGAACAGCGTGCGCATGAGGCGTCGACCTTTGGCCGTAAGGCGCACCAACACCAAACGGCCGTCCTTCTTGTCACGTTCGCGGGTGACGAGGTCTCGTCCTTCGAGCGTGGTGAGAACTCCACTCAGTGTCGCCTTGCTGAAGCCGCCCTCCGTGGCAATGTCTCGGGTCTCGATGGGCTCCCAGATCCACACGACCCACATCACGACGAAGGCGGTCCAGGTGAGGTCGGACTTCTGCAGGACCGTCCGCTCGAGGTGATTGCGCACGGCGCCGGCTGCGCGAAACAGGTTTGACACCACCGCCATGGACTCAAAATCCAGTCCGAGGTCGCCGAGGCGGGCTGCGACGGCATTTTCCGTCTCTGTCAGCGTGTGCTGCCCAGCCATGGTGGCCTCCTTCATTCCTGTGGGATCTGATGATGCCGCACGGTTGACGCGACCGCTCCCATTTTCGCCAGCGGCAGGCTAGGCTGACGGAAATGATTTGGGGCCGAACGATCTTCGAATGGAGATTCGATGGCCCGCTCGGGTTTTCGGAGGAAGCATGACCACGACCACGCCTCACTCGCTCGCTGACAACGACCTCTTTGCCAACGGCGCACCGTGGGAGGTCTTCGAAGACCTGCGTCGCCACGACCCTGTGTCGTGGCAGGAGGAGCCGGCGCCGAACCATGGCTTCTGGGCTGTCACGCGCTACGAGGACATCCTGACTGTCCTGCGCGACACCGAGACGTACTCCAGTGAAGTCGGTGCCACCGCACTTGAGGAGCTTGACTCCAGTCAGATCGAGATCCGCAAGTCGATGCTGGACAGCGACGGCGAACGCCATCGCGCGCTGCGCAGACTGCTGCAGTTTGACTTCACCCCGCGCGCCCTTGCCGTGTACGAAACGTTCCTGCGCGGGCTCACCGCCAACACCCTCGATGCTGCACTGAGCAAGCAGGAATTCGACTTCGTGGCTGAGGTCGCCGCAGACTTCCCCATCCGCGTGCTGGCCAAGCTGCTCGATGTACCCGATCAGGACATCCCGCAGTTGATCAAGTGGGGCAATCGCATGGTCGGCAATACCGACCCCGAGCACGCGGACGTCCTGCTCGACAGCGAGGAGAGCGAGAAGTACAAGGACCTACCCTTCCGTTCCCCGGCCGCGCTCGAAGTATTTGACTACGGCTTCTCCCTTGCCAACGCTCGCAAGGGTGGCGCCGGAACGGACATCGTGTCTCGGTTGGTCAACCAGACTCCGATGGATGGAAAGCCGCTGGACGACCGCGACTTCCGCAACTACTTCCTGCTGCTCATTATCGCGGGCAACGAGACGACGCGGCACACGATCTCGCTCACGATGAACAACCTCATCAACAATCCTGACGCAATCGCGCTCCTGCGCGCACAGCCTGAGCTCATCCCGTGGGCTGTCGAGGAGTTCTTGCGCTTCGCCTCGCCGGTCTACCACATGCGCCGCACGGCAACCAAGAACACGAGGCTGGGTGGTCGAGAGGTGAAGGCCGGCGACAAAGTGGTCTGCTGGTTCGCATCGGGTAACCGTGATGAGGACGTCTTCGTCGAGCCGCACCGCTTCGACGTGACGCGCAAGCCCAACGAGCACATGACGTTTGGCCGCGGCGGTCCGCACATGTGCCTGGGCAATTCTCTTGCCCGTCTGGAGATCCAGATCATGTTCGAGGATCTGCTGGCACGCCCCGTCAACCTGCACCACAACGGATCGATTGATTATTTGCGTTCGAACTTCATCCACGGCATCAAGAGATTCCCGGTGAAGCAGGCGTAGGTCAGGAGCGGGCGACTCGAGTCAGGAATGAATCGACGAGCCCGCGAGCCCGAGATCGTGCGGCGGGTTCCATTGCCTTGGTGTGCGCCATGAGAATGTCGGGGTCCTGACCGTCGTGTGCCACGAGGCTGCGCGCATCGCCCGGTGAGTTGTACCAACCCAGCAGCATGTCGGCGCTGAGCTCGGGATGGAACTGCACACCGAGGTTGCGTCGCAGCGTGAATGCCTGCGATGCACGTGAGGTGCGAGCGATCTCGGTGGCACCGGCCGGCAGGGTCCATCGGTCGTAATGGAACTCAAACCATGGGCCCTCGCCGACCAGGTCGGGGTCCTCGGTCCAGATGGATGTCCAGCCGATTTCATGGTCAGGTGCGGTGGCGACGGATCCACCGTGAGCTCGCGCCAGCAGCTGTCCGCCAAAGCACAGTCCGAGCACAGGGACACCGGCTTCGTCGGCGTCGCGCAACCACTGAAGTTCCGGGAGCAACCAGTTGCCGATGCGGTCGTCGTCCCATGCTCCCCAGGGGGCGCCCATCGGTACGAGCGCGTCGTACTGGGTGGGGTCGGGGAAGGTGGCGTGCACGTTGGGGGTGGAGTAGTGCTCCTCAGGCACGACGAGGGCGTCCTCCACGTCATAGCCGTGGTCGGCGAAGGCGTCGCCGACGAACCCGTGAGGGCTCACATGGTCGTGCCGCATGAACAGGACGCGCATGGTGACTCCCTTCGCGAACTACCCTCGGCACAGGACTCTCTGGGCTTAGTATCCACGAGATCGTAAGGGTCCGAACGATATCCGGCAGGATGGCTTCGGGAGTCAAGGAGAGACCATGCGCACCGATCTGACCGACATTCGTCGCGACCTCGAGAGCCAGGGCATTGATGTCCTGCGTCTGGTCTGGCCAGATGTCTTGGGAATGACGCGATCGAAGGACATCCTCGTCTCGCAGCTCGAGCGGGCGGCGGGCCACGGCCCTGCCTTCTGCCAGGCCACCTGGGTCACCACCACTCGTGGCGGAGTCCTTGATGGTCACGGGTCGTTGGAAGACGGACTGTCAGACATGCTCGCGCATCTTGACGCGAGCACTATTCGTCCGATCCCGTGGCATTCAGGCGTGGCCATCGCCATCGCCGACATCACCGAGCCCAACGGCTCCGAAAACGCGATCTCACCGCGTTCTCTGCTGCGTCGCATCGTGCGGGAATACGAAGTATTAGGTCTGACTCCCATCGTCGGTCCCGAGCTTGAGTTCTACATGGCTCATGAGATTGATGGCGTATGGCAGCGGCTACTCAACAAGACCGGTCGGGTCTACCAGAACGGCACGCTCGTGGATCCGGACGGACATTTCCTTCACCTCATGCGCATGGTGGACCAACTTCAGATCGGTGCCTTCGCGGGCAACCACGAGTTCTGCCCGTCGCAGTACGAGATCAACCTGTGGCATAGCGAGGCGCTGGATGCGGCGGATCGTTGCTTCCTGCTCAAGCACGCGGTCAAGGACGTACTCGCTCAGCGCGGAGTGCTGGGAACATTCCTTGGCAAGCCTTGGGACGACGAGGGTGGCAGCGGCTTCCACTTGCACTTCTCTGTCACGGATGCGGCCGGAGAGAACACGATGTTCGACGGTGAAGAACTCTCCGCGACCGCGCATCACATGATGGCCGGAGTCTTGGAACACGCGTCCGCTTTGGTGGCCGTGTGTAATCCCACGATCAACGCGTACAAGCGGCTCGGCCCGGACACGATGGCGCCCTTCCGCGCCAACTGGGGCTACGACAATCGCACAACTTTCGTGCGCATCCCACCGGAGCGTGGCTCCGGCACGCGCATCGAGGTGCGGGTCGGCGATGGCGCAGCCAACCCCTATGTCGTCACCGCAATCATCCTCGCCGCAGGCCTGGATGGCATCAAACGTGGACTTGCAAGCCCACCGCCGTCGGAAGGGTGGACCTACCAGGACGAGTCGCGTCCGACCATCCCGATGTCTCTCGCCGACGCCATTGACGCGCTCAAGGCAGACACCTTCCTGGCAGATCTCATCGGCGAGCCATTCATCTCCACGTACGAGACGCTCAAGCGCGATGAAATCGCCCGCTATAACGAGGAAGAGGCCGATCCGGCCACCCGACTGGTGACCCGGTGGGAGATCGAGGAGTACCTGCAGGATTATTAGGTCACTATGCCGATATATATCCTGACGTTCGCCTGCCCTGACACTCGTGGAGTCATCCATGCCATCACGGGCGCGCTACTGAAACTCGAAGCAAACATCCTCGAGCAGGAGCAGTATTCGGACCCGGACAGTCAGTTGTTTTTCGCGCGCACGCGGTTCGAGTGCGAAGACACGTCGCTGGAGAAGGCGCACGATGTGCTCGAAGGCCCACTCGCGGCCTTCAGTGGCCAAATGTCACTTCGCCGCGAAGCCGACCGTCGACGCGCCCTGCTCATGGTGTCCCAGTACGACCACTGCCTCGTCGACCTGCTCTACCGCTGGAACAACGGCGAGCTGCCCATCGACATCGTCGGCGTGGTCTCCAATCACGAGGTGTGCAGGCCGATCGCGGAGCGCTACGGAATCCCCTTCGAGTTCCTTCCTGTCACGGCAGACACCAGACGGGAGCAGGAGGAGCGCCTCCTGCAGATCGTGATCGAGCGCGAGGTCGACGTCGTGGTGCTCGCCCGCTACATGCAGATCCTCTCCGACTGGATCTGCACCGAACTCAGCGGACGCGTCATCAACATCCACCACTCGTTCCTGCCAGGCTTCAAGGGCGCCAAGCCATACCACCAGGCACACGAGCGGGGCGTGAAGCTCATCGGGGCCACCGCGCACTTCGTCACTGTCGACCTCGATGAAGGGCCGATCATCGAACAGCAGGTCCACCGCGTGAGTCATCGTGAGCAGCCCGAGCAGCTGGCCGAGATCGGCCGCGATATCGAGCGGCTCACCCTCGCCCGTGCTGTTCGCCTGTTCGCCGAGGACCGCATCTTCGTCAACGACCACGGCACGGTCGTCTTCGGCTGATCGTCCACAGGCGCTGACGCGAGGATTGCGTGGTCGGTAGGGCCTTGCCACGCTCCGGCGCATGTCCATCGTCGATCTCCCCGCCTGCGCTGTTAACGCGCGTCCTCATCAAAGTGCTACATTGACGCACATGAGTGATTCGGTCGGGATCCGCGCCCTGCAGCAGCACGCGTCAGCGGTCGTCGCACGTGCCGCCGCGGGGGAAGAAGTGGTCATCACAGATCGTGGGCGACCGGTGGCTCGCCTCGTGCCCCTGCGTCCGAGAAGCCTTCATGCGCTGATCGACGAGGGGCTCGTCACGCCAGCAAGGATCTCGCTCAAGGACCTGCCGCCACCGCTTCCCGCGGGCGACGGCCCCTCCGCCAGTGAGATCCTCGCAGAGATGCGCGACGACGAGAGGTACTGATGGCCTTCTACGTCGATTCGTCCGCCATGCTCAAGCTGGCTTTTACCGAGCCTGAATCAGATCAGCTGCGTGAGTGGCTGACGCAGGATCAGCCAGTGCTTGTCGGTAGCGATCTCGTGCGCACAGAGACCATCCGCGCGGTGAGGCGAACGTTTCCCGAGCAATTGGATCGCGCACTCACAACGCTTGGCCTGCTGAATCTGCTGCGGGTCACGCCGACAGCATTCCGACGTGCAGCGGAGCTTGGACCTGAAAGTCTGCGGAGTCTGGACGCCCTGCACTTGGCATCTGCGCTTGAACTCGGTGAGGATCTCGAGGGCATGATCACGTATGACAGCCGGCTCACTGTCGCATGTGCGCGCCATGGTGTTCGCGTCGTGGCGCCGGCCTGATCAGGACGTCAGTGCGTCGACGCGCGAGATGACGTCGCGGCAGAAGCGCGCATGATCCTCGCGTTCGTCGATGAAGATCGATGGCTTGATGCAGAACGTCGTGAAGCCCAGTTCCATCTGTCGTGGAATCTCCTGCAGCGCCTCGGGTAGTGGCGCACACGAGTTGTCGTCGGGGAAGTCCACGCGGGTCCCGCCGACAAGCTCAAGGTCCTGGCTTGAGCGCCCCGCCGCACTTAACGCGGTCTCCAGTGCGGCCACATCCTCAGGAGTGACCTTGCCCAGCGGGTGGTAGCCGGAGCCGTAACGCACGAGACGATCGACGATCGCGCCGTGCACGCGCTCGCCGCCGAACCACATTGCTGGGCCGGTAGGCCGCCACGGCTTTGGCTCCAGGTAGACATCCTCGAAGGTGAAGAACTCCCCGTGGTGCGTCACAGGCGAGGCAGCGAAGACCTTCGACCAGATGTCCAGCTGCTCATCGAGGATGCGTCCTCGCTTCTCGAACGGGATGCCAAGTGCGTCGTACTCCTCGCGGTGCCACGAGACCGTGGGCTGAATCACCAGCCGACCCTCACTCAGCAGATCGAGGGTGGCAAGGTCATGCGCGAGCACGAGTGGGTTGCGCAGCGGGGCGATGAGCGCGATGGCGCCGAGCCGAATACGTGTGGTGGCTGCAGCGATTGCACTGAGCAGCACGATGTTGGACGGCCACGCGGTGAAAGGGTCCTGATTGCCGGGCATCGCGTAGTCGCGCGGATTGGCCATGCGGCCCTCGCTGCCGGCCGAGGGCCCGAGAAGAACGTGGTCGCTCACCATCACCATGTCGAAGCCGGCGTCCTCAGCCTCCTACGCCATACGCACGATGCCGCGGATGTCGCGGGGATCGGTCATGGTCCAGTTCTCGGTGAGCACACTGACCATGCGTGGCGCTGCCATGAGAACTCCTAGATCGGTTGCGAGTCGTCGTGGAGCAGGCGCCCTCCGGCAAAGGTCACGCCGACCTCGCGGAAGTAACCGCCGATGATCTCGTCAACCGGCAGCAACGTCGCTGGTTCGTCCCACGGAGAGTCGAACAACGAGAGTTCGGCGTCGCCCTTCCATGGCTGACCGAGATCGGCATCCACCCCGCCCATGGTGACGATCTGCGACATCGACATACCCGCACCCGGCACGAGGGAAGGCATATAGCGGTGATGAACCATCGGATGGCCGTTGACAAATCCGTTGGTCTCGCTGGGCTCGCGCAGCGTGACCTTGGCTGTCGCGAGCCGGTGGTCATAGGCAGCAAGGCTCGCACCGAACGTGCCCCCGGGAGCAACGCGTGGTGCGGCCTTGCCATGGTTGTAGGGCCGCGTGACGAACACGCTGCCGAGCTTCTTGGGGTAGCCCTGGAACCAGCCGCGGCCGATAGCGAAATCGGTCGTGACCCAGATGAGTACGCAGCGGCTGTAGGTGACGCCCTGATACTGGCAGCGCACCACAACGAAAGCCTCGAGGTATTGCGCTCGGGACGGATCGAGAAGTTCGGCTCCACCCGTGCTGCACGACTGCCAGTCGGCCCAGATGAACGCGACCGCGCCGGGATCCTCGGGAGCTAGGTCCAGTTCGGCGGGCAGGATCGCGCGCACCTTGGCCGGGTCGGTGCGGTACTCGACCGTGAGCAGCGTGCCCGAGTAGTGCCACGGCATCTGCGGCACCAGGGCGCCGCGGCCGGACGGGGTCAGGGGAGGCAGGAAGCCGGAAGACTCGGACATGACACGAGCATAGCGACTATCGTTCGCCCCCGAACGAGTTTGCCGAAGCCTCAATCTGGGAGTGCACATGAAGGTTGTCCTCGTGACCGGAGGCGGAACTGGCATCGGTGCCGCCATTGCCGCTCGCGCAGAGGCGGATGGCTGGCAGGTGGTCATCACGGGACGCCGCCGCGAACCGCTGGAGGCCGTCGCGGCGGCGCACCCCGGAATCCGTATCGAGGTGGGCGACAGCGCAGACGAGAGCGTCGTCGCGAGAGTTGTCGACAACATTCGCGCCACCTACGGGCGCCTTGACGCGGTCGTGGCGAACGCCGGGATCATGGCGGAGGCCTCCGTCGAAGAGACGGACCTGGAAACGTGGAATGACGTGCTGCGCGTGAACCTCACCGGGCCATTCCTGCTCGCACGAGCCACGATGTCGCTGTTGCGTGAATCGCGCGGAGCCTTCGTGGCCATCGGCTCCATCTCAGGCCTGCGCGCATCGACTCGATCTACCGCGTATGCCACCTCGAAAGCCGGACTGTCGATGCTGGTGCGCAGCATCGCCATAGATGAAGGTGCCAGCGGCGTACGTGCGAACATCGTGTGCCCCGGCTGGGTCGGAACCGAGATGGCCGATGAGGAGATGGATCGGCACGCTGAACGCTCCGGGCTTGCCGATCGCGATGCGGCGTACGCCGATCTCACGGCACTTGTTCCTGCTCGTCGCCCTGGGCGCCCGGAGGAGATCGCCGGAGCGGTTGCCTGGCTCATCGGCGGTGACGCCACGTATGTCAACGCCGCCGAGATCGTGGTCGATGGGGGCACTGTGCAGGTGGATGCAGGCACGGCGCCCTTTACCTTCTCGGT
>Ga0136641_1000592_pt1 | contig 15563 bp, 20 predicted proteins | sample EliLak1302023Y_FD_115312 | JGI IMG/M metagenome (GOLD analysis project Ga0136641, IMG submission 115312) | Freshwater microbial communities from Elizabeth Lake, Yosemite National Park, California, USA - 13020-23Y | ecosystem: Environmental > Aquatic > Freshwater > Lake ...
ATCTAACACTAGATCATACAACTTGTCGCCCAAAAATGCCAACCACGGGGCAAGGCGTGTGATGCCGTCAAACAAGTCACCGTGTGTGATCAAATAGTGCTTGCCATCTGCACCTATGTGTTCGGTTTGATTGTGTATTTCAATTGATCCAAATGAGAATCCATACGGTATCATCGGACGCAGGAATTCGTCATGATTTCCAGCCACGTATATAACCCTAGTGCCACGTTTAGCGTGACCCAAAACTCTACGGACAACGTTGGTGTGGCTTTGTTTCCATCGCCATTTGTTTTGTTGGATTTTCCACGCATCAATAATATCTCCTACAAGATATAACGTATCGCATGAATTGTGTTTGAGGAAGTTGTTGAGCTTGTCAGCTTGACAATCTCTTGTGCCTAGATGAACGTCTGAAATAAAAATACTGCGATAAGTTTTTGGCGTCATACCAATATTTATCGCAGTAGTGTGTTGCTAATATTACAAGGGCGTTACACTTGTACCACAGTCCATTTGTGTGTGAATGGTTTTCCTTCGGCCTTGTGTTTCAAGATTTTGGCGAATTCCTTCTTGCGAAGTTCAAACTGTTTCTCGGCATCGTGGTCGACGCAAGCCCTGTAAACTTTAGAAATTAATTTATGTTGTTTCATGGTCGAGTCTCCTTTTAGATAAAAAATGGAACTTGCGTTCCACTGTGGATTACGGGTTCCCACGGCACCCAATGTTTGTGCCCGTACTGTATTTATCATTTGATCGATCAGTGTGTAATTTTTAAAGTCGTGGCGGCACTTTTTGCACCGTCGATCATTTTACTGGTCGCCTGACTTTATTGGACCAAGTTTTTGTCTAATACCCATTCTATCTTCTAGAATCGCAATGTGCTGTCGATTTTCAAAGATTGTATCACGGTTCTTTTGGATTTCTTTTTCCAAATCTTGACGCAGTTTTTCACGGGCTAGTTCAGCACCGCTGTTGCTGGCCTGTTTGTTGTCCGTGGTCACTACTAGACTTACTTTCTGATTTAGAATAGTAACATCGTGCTGTATTGCACCTAGAGCACTGATCAAGTACCCTGTTGAACCAATTAACAGTGGCAATAGAGCAAATAATAATTTCTCTATAAATGCACCTTTTTGATCTTGTTTGTTTTCATCTGACATGATTGTCGCTCCTTTAGTTAGACAAAGTATTTAACTTTGAAACTGCAGGAATTATAATACACTGTTATTATTACAACAGTGTAATTTTTTTTACATGTTAAAATTTCAACACCTACCTACCAATATAGATTTGAGGCTCTGTGTCTTTTTGACGCTGTTTCTCGCTTTTAGGAAATAAACCATCTCCATATTGCGGATATTTCTGTTGGCGATCATGTGCTACCCACATAAAAACACCACCCAAGACAAATATCACAAACATAGTTGCAATGCCTATCACAAATTCGTCTCTAATTTGTTTCATACGTGCCGCACGTCTACGATCTTGTACCGCTTGACGTTGCATTTGACGGGTAATAAGAACACTCTGCTCTTTGCCCATTTGTTTCATCATTTCTTCCACTTCAGTGTATAATGCGCCCAGTTCTTTAGGACTTTGATAGACCATCAGTTCACGCAACTCAACATCCATTTGTTCTAATTGTTTCTTCATTAGCACACGCTGTAGAGCACGTTTGCCTATGCTGTCGTCACCCGTATATACTTCAGTTTTAGCCCTGCGTTCTTCTTCTTGAAAAATTGCTATGCATTTGTAAAAGTTATCGTAGTATGTGCCAAGATGATTGCCGATCTCAGTATAGATTCCAGTATGTTCATCGGCATTGGCTTTTTTGTTTAGTGTGATTACGCGATTTTTTTCCTCTATGAAAGCATTCTTCTGTGCCACTGTGGCGGGTTTTTCAGCCGGATGGAGTTTGTGAAATTGATCGTCAAGATCTTTGATCACATCCTTTACATCACCAGCCGCGCCTTTGATGTCTTTATAGAGTTTACACCCGGCTTTGACTGCGGACACTGCGCCGTTGGCCAAAGCAAAGAGTGTTATGGGATCCATCGATTCTCCCTCTTGCGCCATTCCAAGCATATTACCGTGCGATTATAAACATCACCGGTCCAAGTCCAACGCACACACTCCCACTCGGGCCATTTCTTTACAGGTTCTTGTGCAAGGGCTAGTACTAGGATCCAATCAAGCATGGTGTCATTTCCTATCCTTGAGCCAGTCAGAAAACATAACAAAGAAAACAAGCAATATCGGCATCATGCACAACAGCATAACTATGTCTTGAAATGTAATAATGATGTTGAAATACATGCGATCCTCCGGCTATTGTATGGCCTTGAGCGCTTCTTCACGCTCTTTTTTCTCACGATCTTTTTGTTGCTGTCGTAAAACTAAGTTTCTCTGAGCAACTTTTTGTTCATAGATTCTTTTTTCTTCCATGGCACCGTACACACCAACCCCTGCCATAACGAAGGCAAACAGAAAAATACTAATTCCTATAAAGTACATGGCAAACATGAACTGATCTGCCATTTTTTTCTTGTGAGCCGCTTGACGTTCTTCTTCTGCACGTTGTGCATCTGCACGGGACTTGAACAGTCTAGTGCGCTCAGCAATCATTTGTTCCCAGATCTGCGGCTTGCCCAATTGCCAAAGAATCATGTCCTTGAGTTCACGTTCTGCTTGCCTTAGGGCATCACTATGCATGGCAATTTGTAGTGCTTCGTGGCCCAGCTCAGCATCAGTTTTGCCCAACAGAGTGGCCTTGACTTTCAGCTTTGTTCGCTCACGATGTATGGCATCTGAACTTTCAAAGAATTTGCTGAATTGCCCTGCAAGACTGTTGATGTCTTTGCCCAGGGCTATGGCTTGCTTGATGTAACCTACTGCGGATTGAGCGGCTGTGAATGCAAGTCCGATTGTGATTGGGTCCACACCACTAGCTCCTTTAGAACCAAAGAAACAAGCCGTTGAGACTCAATAACATACCAAATCCTGCAACAGCAAAACTTCCCCAAAACATGGTCATACTCACTGCTGGCTGACAGCACCACAATGGCCAACTGGTATGCAGTGCTTGCATACCCGATCCAAGGGCTGGACTTTTGAATTGATAATCGCCGATAGGTGCAGATACACATACCACGGGTATCAAACATAGAAATACTATTAATTTTTTAGACACGGATTCGCCCCCAGTAAGTCTTATTACTATTTATAAAGGGCTAACAATTATTATGTTAGTGTATTAACAGCTATGTTTAGGGGATTTTGAATGACATTGGACCTATTGGTGGACGGGTAGCCATGTAGTTGTTATCTGCAACTAATTCAATTTTGCCATCAAATACAGGAGGATAAATTACTGTAAACTGGTTAAATGCTACTCCGCCGGCCGTATCTTCGGGAGTGGGTTTGGTAGCCGCAGTACTGGTTTTGACTTGTATCATGTTACTGCGTTCCAGTATGTCTTTAAAAAACTGATTAGTATCTGGATTTGCGTTTACATGGTTGGCAATTTTCTTGGCCAAAGCCGCTAACAAGTGAAATCCCAAATTGTAAGCAGGATCGTCATAATTTTTGGCACCTTTAATTTTGATCAAGGCATATAGTTTGGCTGTTATTGCTCGTTTCTTCAATGCAACATCAGGATGCCATCCTTTGCCAAATTCAATCATGCTCATGATCTTGTGGGCCTCATCCTGAGAAATAAACCCAAATTGATGCACACCAAGATACAATGGACCGTTGATGCCCATGTTGCCATCAACACTTACCTCTTGACCGTATGTGTCGTTTTTTTTGTTTTTGTCTATGCGTTGTTTAGCAACAGGTAATCCAGTTTGTGCGTCAACATCTTGTTTGTAATCCGGGCGTTTACTGTGCCAATAAACTGGTGGAGGATTGGCAACGGTTTTGATCAGTTCATATGTTTCTGCATACTGTGTGGTAACTGTTTGGAACTTTTCCGGATTGCGGGCAATTTCTTGCACAATGCCGGCCACACTGGCGGCAGCGCCGCCCTTTTTATCTTTACTGCTGACTTTGATAATAGTATTTTCGTCCACATGAATATAACTATCATACAAGTTTTCGTTACCTGCATTTGGATATTCAATTTCAGATAAACTTTGCCAAGTCAGTGGCGGTTTTCTAGTGCCCAGCAATGCGGCTTCGGCCAACTTGTATCCAGGGCCTGCAATCATATTACCAGTGATCAAGGCCACAGGTGCTGCCACTTCACCAAAGTCCACCTGTATACTGCTGTCATATGTGGCTAGTCCTGGAATAGGATCTGAGATACCGTTGGCCACATTGTCTATCAGCTGTGACAGTCCTGCTTGTAATACCGGATCCAAATCTTGTCTACCGGCCACAGTTGATTTTACGCTTTCTGCAATGCTACCAACATTGAGATGTGCATTTGTTTGCACAGTCTTGTTGGGTTTTAAATTGGTAGTGGCTCTTTGTGCCACTTTGGTCTGTGCGCCATAGCCTGACGCTCTCTTAAAGTCACTATTAGTCCACATAACAGGTGCGGCTTTGTCGGGACCTGCTTTGCCTTTAACCAGCTTGACATAGGCAATGGTTTTGTCATTGGCCACATCGTGCCAAGTTGTAACCATTGCGGCGCCCGCTTTGTTGATGTCTCCGACCACCTGGATATCAGCAGGATCTACACCAGCGTCGGTCAAATGCTGTACATATACCTGTTGTAATTCTCCAGGCTCGTAAGCATCTTGTCCTTCTGGCGGAAAAATATGAGTTCCTAGCAATTGAATTGCTTGGTTGTCTTTGTTGGCAAATTCAATTTTGCCACCCATTTCAACTTCTTGTCCTCGTCTATAGAGGCCGCCGGCTGATTCTTTGATAATGTCTGTTACACGCATAGTACAATATTTATATTAAATTCTTATATAGCCAGTAACTAATCGGCGAAGTAAAATCCATTTTAAATGTGCCTGGATTTACAATACTATACGGTTTGTTTAAGGTAGAAAACTGCACAACTTGCCCATTTAATGCTTCAAATCTACCAAACTTCTTGATATACCCGGGGTACTTGTTAACCATATAATCCAAGTCTATACTCGACGATTGTAAAAGCTGCCGATTTTGAGTCTCAGTTGCAGTTGGATCAGTATAATTCCATATTTCGTTAGGACTTTCTGATCGCCAGCCTGGTTTAAAATAGTTCCTGTAATCCTCGTCAACTATCCATCTAATGCCAATATTATTAATCATGACCCTGTACGGCTTGGGCAATTCTAGCAATTGAAATTTAAGACAATAGGGTTGGTTGTATTCTAACGTTGCAACAAAACTAATAATATTACTGTCAAATTTTAACAAAGTATCGTGTACTATTGTATCGTTAAATACAAATTGAACAGGAGTTGGTTGAGGTACGTGCGGTAACCCTAACTTAAATGTAAATTCAATCTTATCAGCAGGCATTTATATCACCAGTTGAAAGTATTGCTATTAACTGCTCGGTTGTTCCAAGAAATTCTGATTCACTTGTACCTACGTGATTCTTAATCTTTGTCCACTTATCAATAAGTGGAAATTTTGATCTCCAAAATATATCAGCAGTGCCAGTTGCCTTGGGACGCGGCAAACAATTAAATATTTGTGCTTTGTTAAATTCGCTAGATCCTGCAATGTAAGTTCTTAAGGTCATGTATGACAATACAATCTCCGGAGTCCAGCTTAAAAAGTTCCAAGGGTGATCACCACAATGCTTGTTAATTGTAAAATCTGCTTCGTGGAACAACCAACCCGAATGTTTTAAACTGCCGTCTGGATTTATAAACTTATTATCATAAAATCTGCCGGCAATATAATCAATATTTGGATCTGGAAATACTTCTGGAAAGCCTGCACCCATTACTAAGAATCCACCTTGATCTTTTGCATAGTTAGCGAGCCTGGTAGCAATGTACGGACCACCCACAGTACGCAAACAGTTTTTAGTGCCTAGTTCAACAACTCCATCGATAAATTGATGTATATATTCTTTATATGTAATTTGTTTTACATTGTTTTCGGCACACCATTTATGTGCCCACCACGTATCTAACGATTGCAAGTCTTCTGCTTCGTATATGATAGGAGTAAATGGAATACCTTGTCGTTGAAAACTTTTTGCAACCCATTCGCTATCAATGCCGCCGCTCATTGCTACATATATTTTACCGTATGTTTCGTATAATTCTTGTGCAATTTCATTGCTAACTGATACGATATTTCTAGCACTACTTGGCCCATTTGGAACCAAATAGGCATCCATTTCACTTTCTACATACGGATTATCATAGTTGCGATTAAATCGCATTTTAATCCATCCGTCTTTGCCGGCGATGGGCCAAGTAGATAGTTCTTCACGTGTTGGATATTGTTTCATGTTTAGACAATTTCTGGAAACAAACATTCTTGGATGAAATGCTGTACATCGTCTTCGCTAAGTCCTAAACTAACCATCACCCGAGGTGTGTGTGGATTTTGTTTTTGATTATTACAATAATAATTTTGGAATGTAGTAGTATCTACATGGGTGTTATTAGTTTCGCCTACTGTAGACAAATAATGTGATAATGTAGTCTTAGCCATTTCGGTAATTTGATCTAGTTCTGTTTCATCGCTAACATTGCCAGCGGCTACCATGTGTTCTGTAAAGATACGCTGTGCCCAGTCGGGCAAAGCACGTGGTTTTCGCCATTCTAGTTTAGCTACTTCGCTGCCAAACCATTCGATCATTGGATGGTCTTTATCACCAGCAGGACTGTAATCATGAAAGCACCCAGTCATTTTGTTCTTACCGGCTACTACATCAAAGCCGTAAATTGGTGCTGGATTATGTGTATGTGGGAAAATGCAACAATGCATCATCCAGAGTCCCTTAGTATCACGTGCATCAACCACATCAACGTGAGCACGGCGATACTGATCGCTAGTCCATACCCTATTAATCCACCCAGGTTGGTTAAAACGATCCATGCCGGGTTCAAATTGCTCAGTGCCTGTGCGATCAAATTCATTCTCCAATAAATGTTGAATATTTATTAGAGTATCCCAAACTTTACTCATCTTTGTATTCTACTATTTCTAACATTTCTTTGAATGTTTCGGTAGCAAAATCAAAACACAATTTGGCTTCGTCTGCCATGTCGTCGCTGATTTTTTCACGGATCATAGTTTTCAAAGTATCAGGATCTGTAAATTGATACATTCGACCAGCTCCGGGGACTTTCTTAGCGATCATTTGGCCACCTGCCAAATCACCCATATGCCTAACATATATGTGTGCCATTAACTTTTTAGGATCATCTTTAATACTCAATATGTGTTTGATATACTTGTTAGTAGTTTCTAACATATGAGGTTTGCCATCTGCATCGTCGTCCCACAGTTCTTCATAATCTGCTAGAATGTGCGGAGCACGTCGAACATCGGGCATGCCTGCCAATAATCCAGGATGCATCATGGCACACACTTCTAATATTTCGTATTGGGGATGCTGATTTTTTAAAAACACAGCATACAGTTTGGGATTGATATTGCCGCTAAACAAGATTTTTACAAATTCTTGACGCTCTGCATTGGTGTGTGCTTCTTTGGTCAGTTCACGTAGATTGTTCATTCTTCTTCCAATTTAATTTGTAATTGATGTCCGTTGGTACGAGCAGTGTTGGTTGCTTCGACTGCTTTGGCTTCGGCAATTTCAAAACTATAAGTACCAGCAATACCGCTACCAGTTTCGTGAATTTGCAACATGATATCTTTGGCCGTTGATTGTGTGTGTCTAAACACTTCAATCAACAGGGCAATTACAAACTCCATAGGAGTTGTGTCGTCGTTCAATAGAATTACTTTCCAACGTTTGGGTTCGCTGATTTTGATTTTAATCTTTTCGTCTAGTTGGATATCTGTCGTTGCCATATGTTCTCTTTCAAAGAGGGGGAGTTGCCTCCCCCGGTTGTTTACTTTATTTCAATCTTACGTGGTTGCAGTGCATCTGGAATCATACGTTCAATTTGAACAATCAACATACCATCTTTGACTTCTGCGCCCTTGACTTCCATATATTCAGCAAGGGTCCAACTTTGTTCAAAATCACGACTAGCAAGACCGCGATGCAAATATTCTTTTGTATCGACATCTGCTGTGGCCTGTACACCACGCACAACCAATTGTGCTTGATCTACTTCTACCGTGATTTCCTCTTTGCTAAAACCTGCCACTGCTACTTCGATAGCATAAGCACTGTCGCTGTACTTCACAATGTTATGTGGAGGATAGTTACTGTTTTGCAGTCGAGGATTATTGAAATACTGATCAAACCCCACTAGTGCTCTGCTGATTTGAGCAAGATCAGCTGGGTTTATTGCTCTTAGTTGCATTGTTGCCATTTTTATCTCCTTATGTTAAGCAAGAATGTGTAGGACCCCGAAGGCGTCCTACAATCACATTGTATTACTTCTTTTCTTCTTTGTCAACTTCTGTGAAGCTGGCATCCACAGTTTGTTCACCAGTCTGCTCGGCCTTTTTCTCAGCTTCTGCTTTGGCAGACTCTGCGGCTTGCTTCTTGGTCATAACTGGTCCTGCGGCTTCAAAAAGTCCTTGCACTGCCTGTTGAATTGCTTCTGGATCTTCTCCAGCACTGGCTGTATTCAAAGCTGTCACAGCTTCATCAAACTTGGTGCGCTCTTCTTCAGTCAACTGATCCTTATACTCTGCATAGTCCTTCTTAAGATTATGAGAAGTGCCTTCTGCATTGTTACGTGCATCGATCAATTCTTTTGCCTTCTTGTCTGACTCTGCATTTTCTTCAGCTTCGCGAATCATGCGTTGGATCTCAGCATCAGTTAGGCCTGAATCGGATTTGATAGTGATCTTGTTCTCTTTGCCAGTATTTTTATCCTTGGCCGACACATTCAAAATACCATTGGCATCAATGTCTAGGGTAACTTCAATTTGTGGTGTGCCACGCATTGCTGGAGCAATACCTTCCAAGTTGAATTCGCCTAGCGATTTGTTGTACTTGAACAAGTCACGTTCGCCCTGTGCAACTTTGATAGTCACAGCTGGTTGGTTGTCTTCGGCAGTGCTGAATGTTTGGCTGTGTTTAGTTGGAATAGTTGTGTTCTTGGCAATCAGCTTGGTAAACACTCCGCCCATTGTTTCAATACCCAATGTTAATGGTGTAACGTCCAACAACAACACGTCTGTTTTATCGCCTGACAACACAGCACCTTGAATGGCAGCACCTGCGGCAACTGCTTCATCTGGATTAACATCTTTGCGTGGAGCCTTGCCAAACAGTTTCTCAACTGCTTCTTGCACCTTAGGCATACGTGTCTGGCCACCAACTAAGATAACTTCATCAATGTCTGCGGCTGTTACTTTGGCATCTGCCATGGCTGTCTTGCATGGCTCAATTGAACGAGCAATCAATGCTTCAACCATTTGTTCAAATTTGGCGCGGCTGATAGTCACGTTCAAGTGTTTAGGGCCATTGGCATCTGCTGTGATGTATGGCAGGTTAACTGTTGTACTTGCAGTGCTAGACAATTCAATCTTGGCTTTTTCGGCGGCTTCTTTAAGACGTTGTAGTGCCAACATGTCTTTCTTAAGATCAACACCGTTGTCTTTCTTGAACTCGTCTACCAAGTGATCCATAACTGCTTGGTCAAAGTCTTCACCGCCCAAGAATGTATCGCCGTTTGTTGATAGCACTTCAATCTGTTTGTCACCATCCACATTGGCAATTTCAATGATAGAGATATCAAATGTACCACCACCCAAGTCATACACAGCGATCTTGCGATCTTTCTTGTCAGCTTTATCCACACCATATGCCAGTGCGGCCGCTGTAGGTTCGTTGATAATACGTAGAACTTCTAGTCCTGCAATTTTACCTGCATCTTTGGTTGCTTGACGTTGGCTGTCATTGAAGTAAGCAGGCACTGTGATAACTGCTTGAGTTACTGATTTGCCCAAGTAGTCCTCAGCAGTTTTTTTCATTTTGCGAAGCACTTCAGCTGACACCTGTTGTGGTGCCAATTTGTCGCCATTGGCTTCAATCCATGCATCTCCGTTGTCTGCTTTGACAATGGTGTATGGCATCAAGTCAATGTCTTTCTGCACTTCTTTCTCGTCAAACTTGCGTCCAATAAGACGCTTGCTTGCGTAGATAGTGTTCTTTGGGTTTGTGACTGCTTGTCGTTTTGCTGTTGCACCCACTAGGATCTCGTCCTTGGTATATGCAATGATTGATGGTGTTGTTCTAGCACCTTCGCTGTTTTCAATTACTTTAGCAACTCCGTTTTCTAGAATTGCCACACAGCTATTTGTTGTACCTAAATCGATACCGATGATTTTGCTCATAATAATCTCCTTTAATTAAGCAAGAAATATGTAAAACCCTCGCGGCGTTTTACAAATTTATTTATCTCAGATATTCTCTAAATTCTGAATATTTGACCACTTTTTTAATTTTTCAATTTTAGCAGTCTGGGCTTTTTCTATGTTGGTGTAGCTGACAATATCCATGCTATGCAGGATATCAATCATAGCCATCATATCGCCTAGCTCTTCTTCAAGATGTTCCCTATTGGTTTTGGGTTTGCCAGGCTTGAAATTATCAAGACCAAATCTACTGATCTTACTTACCGCTTGTATAACTTCTGCACACTCTTCTTGGAGAATGTCCATTACTTCTTTAGTTTGACTGTCCATATCTACTTCCTTGTTGTCCTGGTTCATTGCTATTGGTACATTCCAAATTGTGATCTGTTGCACGGGGGCAACGTTTATTTCCGCAGTCCGGGCATACGATAAATGTGTATGAAGTAGGACTGATTCCATTTGCATCTTTGATTTTACTCATACACTTGTAACATCGGCAAGGCGGAAAGTCTATGGGATTACTTGTATTTGTAAAATGTATGTTATCTTTGATTGGCAAAGGGAGCGATGTAAGTGCCACCGCTAGTTGTGCTAGTTCTGAGAGTATTGTAGACATTTTGAATTCCCACTGCTTGGTTCCATGCATCTTCTAGTGCATGGTGAGCTGTAACTGGTGGACGCTGTGGATTGATACCCAAGTCAAATGCCGTGCGTACATCACGCACTTCCCAGAACTTCCACGGAACAGCTTTGTTGATTTTACGGAACACATGTTCGCAAATGATGATGTCAAAACAACTACCATTTGACCACACACGTTTGGCGCCCCAACAGAATTTGTACAGTTGATTAAATGCATCAACAATATCAATTCTACCTTCGGGATCAAAGGCCGCTTCTTGTGCCTCTTTGCTTTGATTGGCCCACCACGCGATTGTGTCATCATTAGTGGTAAGTCCAATTCTATCACAACTGTCTAGATCTACTTTGACATAGAAACTGTCCATTTTGGGTTCTTTAATTTCAGACCCAAAAGGATCAAATTTAACAGCACCAATTGTAAGGATTGTGGAATCAGGAGTTGTATTTAGAGTCTCCAAATCTATCATTATATCAGTATTCATACTGCTATTATAACAGACCTAAAGCGTAATGTCAATAGAGTTTTGGCGGTAATTGTTGATCACGCAGTCGTTTTCTCAAACGTGATTTGGCCGCACCTTTCTTACGTTTGCGCTCAGTGGTAGGTTTTTCGTAAAACTCTTTGGCACGTAATGTTTCCAAAGTTCCAGCATCTTCAATTTTACGTTTGAATCGGCGCAAGGCTTGGTTGATGTTTTCGCCATCCTTGACAGTCACACCAGTTCCTTTATTCTTCTTGTACATCATCGTCCTCGTCATCCTCTTCTTGAGATTCGGCTTCCAGCTTCTCGATTATCCAGTTCAAATCGTAGATGCGATTTTTACTTATCAATTTGTAAGGAGTTAATTCGTCACTTGTGATGTAATAAGTGTTGGGTTGGGCCAACATAAAAGTTACAAATTTCTCTGTAATCGGATCACAGTTATCTACATCGATAATAATGCAGTCAACTTGGTATGCTATACTTAATAACCAACTGGTGTCCAAATCGTCATTGTCATAAATGAACACATTTAAGTCATCTAAACTTTTACTCAAAATAGTTTGAAATTGCTCTTTGATAAAGTTGCTGGGTTTTACCAATAAGTAGCTCAAGTTCATGTTGAACAATTTGTCAGGTGGGGTTATTAGAGTTATCTTTCCTAAGTTCATATATACACTTTTCAAAATATGCTGTTTTGTCTGACGGGTAGTCATAGAATCGGGGGCCGGTGTCTTTTGTTTGTTCAACAAAATTATACAATTCAATGTCTGATTTGTCTACGGTAAAATCTTTGAATTGCCCCTCGTGGTATGCTTTATATAGCTCATCTATTGGCCTATGTACAACTCTTTCATTGAGTCTTGACCAAAGTGTAGATGTTGTTTGCTCTGCATTTTGTACATAGCCCGTTAGTCTCGGTTCTTCACTTGGATCTGCCCCGTGGGGTCCTTGATCATATAGGTCTTTTTTTTTGAACCGTCTTCTTCCGAGTATACTGGCTCTAATACTGTTTCAACTCCAGCACCATCTATATATGTTTCACCTTTGGCCAAGCGATCTGCCATGGCACTTTCTTCTGCGGCTTTTTCAGCTTCGGCAATCATAGCATTCCACTGTTCAATTGGCACGGGAGGTTCTACCACTTCTTCTTCTACTATTTGTTTGGTGCTGTCAGCAGTCAGGGGTGGAGGATCTTCTTCTTGGAATTCTTCAACAAATTGATATTCAACCGCCGGTTTCTGTTCGGCCACTTCAAACTCAGTAGTCAACGGTATATTGTCACTAGGGTCACTGTTAGCAACACCTCGAGTTAAGATTTCATCGGCTTGTGTTGATGCAACAGATGTTTCTTCCTGTACATCTTCTTTTTGTTCTTTCTTCCAAGCAAACGTCATCTGTGCGGCCAACAGCATGATAACTGCTAATGGATCAAACACAACCACAATAAGGATAATGATCCAAGTGACTGCTTGTTCCAGCATGGATTCGTTGGGTGCTGTGCCATAAAGGAATGCCGCTATGTATTTGATTGGTCCTACTTCAGCTTCAACTTTGCGTACTTCGGCGCGAATAGGTGCGGCCTCGTCATTAAGTTGTACAACGATCTTCTGGTTGGCTTCGATGTCTTTGGCAAGAGATTGACGGTCACGCTGTTGTGATTTTCGCACAGCGTTTGCTTTGTCGGCACCTTTTTCATCTGAACTTCGACCCATGATTTGGTCAACAGCTTCATCCATCTGTTTGAGTTGTTTACGGTTGGCTTCGATATTGTCTTTTGCAGTTTTGATCTTTTCATCGTATATGGCTATCTTGCTACCAACGTCTCCGCTGACAAGTGTTTGATCATTGTGTGCTTTGCTAAGGAATCCAAAAATACCCATGCTTGTTATAAGCATTAGCACGACTACAGCAATGGTCATGTAATACTTCATGAAACGTGGAGCACGTTCCCAATTGGCCTTGAGCCAACTTGCACACACCAGTTTACCTACCTCAAGGGCTGATCCCATTATGATGATGGGTATGGCCGCGGCAGAAAAGATAGCGGTCAAACCTACTACAGAATAGTAGATTGCGACCGCCGAAATTGTTAAACCAGTTAGTAAGAGTAGATACGCTAATATCATCCTTGCCTTGTTATAGTGGTACGCCCACCAGCCCGATAGTGTCAATCAGTGTTGCGGTACCCACGCCGGTATACGCTTGTGCTGGAGTGCATGGTTGAAGAACAGTGACTTTGACTTGGCTGTCACCAAATTGAGCTGGATTGTACACACGATAGTTTTTACTGTATCCTGCGCTGGAGCCACCTGCTACCAATGCTGTGGCAATCATATCTTGAACTGCCAATGCTGTGGTGTTAATAGCAACTGTGCCAGTAGCATTTAGGCTGTTGTATGCTACACCAGTTGAACCATCTGTGTTGGTAAATGTGCCGTTGGCTACGCCGCCTTGGCTTTTTAACCAGGCATTCCAGTTGCCAACTATTACCGAAGCACGATCAAATACTATAGTAAATGCCACTGCTGTGTTTGCTGTGGTAGCATCTGTGCCAGCTGGTGAACCACCGCCAGTGATGACCACATCCAAAATACGGCAGTCTGAAACTGTGCTCAATTGCTGAACAATGTTGTTCCAACGCACATTGCCCTGGGCCAGCAATAGTGCCTGTGCCGCTGACATAGCTGTAGCGTTGGTGTAATTTGAACTATCCCAATCGTATGGGTTTACGCCGCCGCCAGCTGTTCCGCTAGAGGCAAAGTTGGTGTTTGTATTAATACTAACGCGATACGCAGTTGGTGTTAATTGATTACTGTCTTGTTGAAATCCTGATCCAGCCATTTGGATACTCCTTGTTATATAAGATATTTATCAGTAAAAGACCTTAATTGACTTATTGTACAACCAAAGTCCGTTACTTGCAACCTGTTTGGTTACTTGAAAATTATCATGGCCATCAAGGCGGCCTGCACAAAGAACCCAAATCCAATGGTCACAATGTTCAAAAAGTCCTTTTGGATTGCGGCTTTGATGAAAAAGCAAAACAATCCAGCCCATGCAAACAGCACCAAGTCCACTGGGGGCATTTTTTCAGTTAAACCTGTCAAAACTGCCAAAAGTGTAGGAATTGTAGCCAAGTGCATGAGTATGACTGCAACCCATCCCATTGTTTCTGCGCTCACATGAGGAGCATGTTCCTTGATGTTTTTGACCAGCAAATCCAAATCAAAGAAATTGTGAATTGTTGATTTGACTGTGCTAATAATTGCTTGTGTGTTCATAATAGTCCTTAATTGTAAAATATGTGACGGCCAATTTTGGCCACTGGTTTCTTGTTCCAACCGGGTTGTACATAGTCGCCGTGAAAGTACAGGGCGTTCTTTAAATCCGGAAGTCTAAATCCTTCTAGCAACACTTTCTTTGCCACTTCCATACTTTCGGTATAGATAGGTCCATTCATTGGTTTCATGGCCGTTGGACTTTGGCAATACCAGCTGAACTGGCATAGTACTTTTTCGTAGACCACATTCTTTTGGTAGACTACTTTACAGATGTCAGATGGAAAACTGCCACTTTCTGTTCTGTTGATTGTTACTTGAGCAACTGCTACTTTACCTTCAAAAGGTTCCGAGCCTGCTTCATGATAGATATTACGAGCTAGACAATCCAATTGTGTTTGTCTCATTTGTGCTGTAATTGGGCTTGCTGTTTCGCGAGCGTCTTTAAGTTTGTCAAACTTGAATTGTACTGCTTGTTGGGCAACAAGTGCCACTGCCAGTACTACTGAAATATTTAAAATTGTTTTGATAATGCGTATCATTTTTTTCTCCTTTACGCTGGATGAGGTATCGCTAGTACCATCATTGGTTATTGCATGGCTGTCTCTGTTTCTCCTTGAAAAATTAGCCTTGCCCACTAAACCTTTAGTGGACAATATATAGTTATCCTCTATGCGAGGAGGTAAACAACTATTATTATGAGCAATCATGTCTTAGCGCCTCATACGAGCGATATCGACTG
>Ga0136641_1000593_pt1 | contig 15537 bp, 16 predicted proteins | sample EliLak1302023Y_FD_115312 | JGI IMG/M metagenome (GOLD analysis project Ga0136641, IMG submission 115312) | Freshwater microbial communities from Elizabeth Lake, Yosemite National Park, California, USA - 13020-23Y | ecosystem: Environmental > Aquatic > Freshwater > Lake ...
CATTTTTTCTAGGACCGCTTTATGGATGCACTGCAACAGGGCGCAAATACGCTATTTATCTTGTTAGGCGCTGTGATGGTGCTCGCGATGCATGCGGGATTCGCTTTTCTGGAATTGGGTACGGTGCGGCGCAAAAACCAGGTAAATGCTTTAGTAAAAATCCTGGCCGATTTTTCGGTTTCTACCGTGGTGTATTTCGCCGTCGGATACAGCGTGGCCTATGGCACCCATTTTTTCGTAGGCGCCGAACAATTGGCTGCCAATAATGGCTACGGCTTGGTTAAATTCTTTTTCTTGCTTACTTTTGCGGCAGCTATTCCGGCGATTATCTCTGGCGGGATTGCCGAGCGCGCCAAATTCTGGCCGCAGCTCATTGGCACGGCAGTGTTGGTGGGATTCGTTTATCCCGTATTTGAGGGCGTGGCATGGAATCAGCGGTGGGGCGTGCAAGCCTGGCTACTGGCCCATACTGGCGCGGAGTTTCACGACTTTGCAGGCAGCGTAGTGGTGCATGCCGTAGGAGGCTGGGTTGCCCTGGGTGCGGTATTACTGCTCGGCGCGCGCAGCAACCGCTACCGCAAAGACGGCGCGATCTCGGCGCATCCGCCCTCCAGCATCCCTTTTTTAGCGCTTGGGGCTTGGGTACTGACGGTGGGCTGGTTTGGCTTTAATGTGATGAGCGCGCAAACCCTGGACAAGGTATCTGGCCTGGTGGCGGTGAACTCTTTGATGGCTATGGTGGGCGGCACTTTGGTGGCCTTGGTATTGGGTAAGAATGACCCGGGCTTTGTGCATAACGGCCCCCTGGCCGGCTTGGTGGCGGTGTGTGCCGGCTCGGACTTGATGCACCCGCTGGGTGCGCTGGTGGTTGGCGGCATAGGGGGTGCGATTTTTGTGGTGATGTTCACCCTCACGCAAAACAAATGGAAGGTCGATGACGTGCTGGGCGTTTGGCCCTTGCACGGTTTGTGTGGCACCTGGGGAGGCCTGGCTGCGGGTATTTTTGGATTGCCGGCATTCGGTGGTTTGGGCGGGGTTAGTTGGGGCGCGCAATGTGCCGGTACCTTGATCGGCGTGGTCTGGGCTTTTTTTAGTGGATTGGTCGTCTATGGGGTTCTGAAAATGACCCTGGGCTTGCGCATGAGCCAGGAGGAGGAATTCGATGGCGCCGATCTGTCTATCCACAAAATAAGCGCGACCCCGGAGCGCGAGACCAATTGGTGAATAACAGGGTTTTCCCTAGATATTGCAGTTAATCCGGCACAAATATTAGAAATTAGTATCTTTTTTTCGTGGTTTATAAAAAAACCGCTTGCAAACTGCGCAAATAGCGCATAATGAAATTGCTTTGCCTTTTATTGGCAAAGCAGGTTTGCGGTGTTTGGTCAGTTTCGCGTCTGCTCTAAGTCTTTAATGGTTTGTTGATTGCGGTTTTGGGCTCCATCGCGTTTTGAGTTATTTTGAGGAGTCCCAGCATGGGCAACAAACTTTACGTTGGCAATCTGCCATATTCTTTCCGTGACGAAGACCTGCAACAGGCATTTTCCGCACACGGTTCTGTCACCAGCGCCAAGGTCATGATGGAGCGTGATACCGGTCGTTCCAAAGGCTTCGGCTTTGTGGAAATGGGCAGCGATGCCGAAGCACAAGCAGCCATCAGCGGAATGAACGGCCAACAATTTGGCGGCCGTGGCTTGGTAGTAAACGAAGCGCGTCCCATGGAGCCGCGTCCCCCCCGCACGGGTGGCGGCGGTTTTGGTGGCGGTGCAGGTGGCGGCGGCGGTTACGGCGGCGGTGCCGGTCGTAGCGGTGGCGGCGGCGGTGGTGGTTACGGCGGTGGCGCCGGACGCAGCGGCGGCGGCGGTGGTGGTTACGGCGGTGGCCGTAGCGGCGGCGGCGGTTATTAATCGCATCCGTTTTGTGGCTTGACGCCACAAGCAATCAGGGCCCTTTAGGGGCCCTTTTTTATGTCCGCTGATACGCTGAAACGGTGTAATTGCTATGCAACATGAAGCAAAAGCCCTTGTACGTCGTTCTACTCAAACACCGCGATGCTTTTGCGGTTGCCGCGCCAGGAGGCGGTCCCACATCGCATTGGGAATCAGTGGCATCAGTTTTGAAACCAGGCCCATTTGCCAGGGAACCACGCAGTAACTATCGTTCGCTGCGATGGCTTTGTAGGCCTGATCGGCAAACGCCCCGGCGGAAATTAAAAACGGCATGGGGTAGCGGTTTTTGCGCGTGAGCGGTGTGTCCACATAACCGGGCGCGATGGTAATTACTTGCACGCCCGTACTGCGCAGCTCGCCGCGCAGCGCTTCGCAGTAGCTGATAACGGCGGCTTTGCTGGCGCAATAAGCCCCATGGCCTGGCAGGCCGCGAATGCCCGCGACACTGGCTATCCCTACTAATTGCCCACTACCACGTACCCGCATAGCCTCGATAAAGGCGTGAAAACTTGCCGCCAAGCCAATGTTGTTGGTCGCAAAAACGCGGGCCATGGCGTCTATGTCTTCGCGCTGTGCGCTGTCAATGCCGATGCTGATACCGGCATTGGCGATGACTACATCGGGCAGTCCTTGGCGCTCGATACAGGCCTGTGCGGCAGCCACGATGCTGTCGGTATCGGCTACATCCGCAGCATAGACCGCGTAACTATCTGGCGCAAAGCCCATCTCTTGGGCCCAAGCCTGCATGAGTTCGCTGCGCCGTGCCACCAAGGCCAGACGGCAACCGGCCTGGTGGTAACGCAGCGCCAAGGCTTGCCCAATGCCGCTGGACGCCCCAGTGATGAACACCAAGCTTGGGCCCGACGTGCTCAAGGGCTACTGCTCTCGTTGACAAAGATCGCTTGGACGCGCCCGTCCATTTGCAACGCACGGGTAGTGCCGTCGTATTGCAGATTGTCAGCGCGGATTCGGTGCTTGCCATGGACTATTTGCACCGGACGGTCTGATTCGACCTTCTCGGGTTCGGTCCATACATGCAAAAAATCCCCACGAATTTCTAAACGCGGATAGTCGCCCGCCGGATGCGCTTCGCGCACCATGCGTGCATTGCCGCTTAATTGGAACTCATTGTTGTCCGGGTTACTCAAACCCTGGTCCGCCGATGCCAGCTTAAGTTGCCCCTGCGTATCGGTCGAACGGAAAGTAAATTTTTGAATCTCTATCCAAGGCGCATCGGGCAGGCGCTGCGCGGATGCGCCTTGCAATAAAGCGCTCAGTCGCCCGTTGGCATCAAACTTTTGCACCGTAAAACCTTCTATCAAATAATCCGGCGTGTCGTCCGGCGGCCTGGGCAATTCTCCGGTATCTACGCCGGGTGCGCTGCGTACCATCCAATAGCTGCCCAGGGCCAGCATGGCCACCATCAGCAGTGGAAGCACCAGCACCAGACGGTCTATGACTATTGCAAAGATGCGGATCACAGTGCGTACTTCGCAGCGATTGCTGGGTAGTGCCCGGTGGCGCTGAGCAACAGGTCACAAACCTCTCGCACGGCGCCCTGGCCGCCCTGGGACTGGCTGACAAAGTCCGCGCGCGCCAGTATCTCGTGGTGGGCATTGGAGGGCGCGCAGCGCAGTGCCGCGTCTTTCATCATGGGCCAGTCCGGCCAGTCATCACCCATACTCGCTACCTGGCTCCAATCGATCTTCAGGTCCACGAGAATGCCTTGCGCTGCCGGCAGTTTGTCGTCTATGCCGTAGCGTGCATGGCTAATGCCCAGTGCAGCTAAGCGCGCGCGCAGCGGTTCGGAATCGCGCCCGGTAATAACCGCTACTGTGATACCTGCGCTTTGCAGCATCTTCAGCCCATGGCCGTCCAGGGTGTTAAAGCGCTTCAGTGTTTCCCCCTGCGCGCTATACAACAAGCCGCCATCGGTGAGCACACCATCGGCATCGAGTAGCAAGACCTTGATGTCGCGGCAGCGCGCCAACAAGGCCGCGGGGAAGCGGGAATTGCCGGACATCAAATCACCTTAGCCCGCATCAAATCGTTGGACGTGAGCGCACCAATCAAGTTCCCCTGCCTGTCCACCACCAACACGCTGTTGATGCGCCGGGTCTCCATGAGCTCCACGGCGTCCACTGCCAAGGCATCGTGCAAAATCGTTACCGGCTTGTTGCGCATGACATCGACTGCTGTTTTTCCCCGCAGGTCAACGCCTTGCTCCACCAAACGGCGCAAATCGCCGTCTGTGAAAATGCCCAACACCAGGTTGTCCTCATTCACCACCGCGGTGGCACCTAAGCCTTTGGTGCTCATCTCCCGCATCAGGCTACTAAAACTACTGTCAGGGCGCACCTTTGGCAGGGCTTCGCCGCTACGCATCACATCGCTGACGTGGGTGAGCAAGCGCCGCCCGAGTGCACCGCCCGGGTGCGAGCGGGCAAAGTCTTCGGCTTGAAAGCCACGCGCCTCTAAAAGCGCCAGCGCCAGCGCATCGCCCATAGCCAATTGCGCGGTGGTGCTGGCAGTCGGTGCCAAGTTGAGCGGACAGGCTTCTTTGGCTACCGCCGTGTTCAGCCAAAGCGTGGCGTACTGCGCCATGCTCGATTGCCCGTTGCTGGTCATGGCGATCAGCGGCGTGCCCAGGCGCTTGAGCACCGGCACGATGGCATTGATCTCGTCCGATTCACCGCTATTGGAAATCATCAGCACTAAATCCTGGGGCGTCACCATGCCCAGGTCGCCGTGGCTGGCTTCGGCCGGGTGCACAAATAACGCGGGTGTTCCCGTGGACGACAGGGTCGCCGCAATCTTGCGCCCGATATGTCCACTCTTGCCCATCCCCATGACGACCACGCGTCCGGTAATGGTCAGCGCCAGTGCAACCGCTTGCGCAAAGCTGTCACCGACTTGCGCCTTGAGTCCCAGGATGGCCGCTGCTTCGATGTCAAAGGTGTTATGCGCCATGGCAATTGCACGCGCAAGGCCCGGGCCGGGCACGGTCGCTAAGGGTGGGATCGCGGAAGTCTGCATCAGGGCATTTTAGGCAGGCCTGCGTATGCGCCCCAAACACAGTGCATGCGAGGTCCCGTAGGCCTTGGTGCAAGGACTTCCAGCGCCATCGCTTTACCAAGCTTCACTTAGCGCTCGAATGCGCTACATGGCAGCAGGCGATGCTGCGGCCCGTGTAGCGGCCCTGGCCGGGCCAAGGGCCATCGGGGTCAAAAGGTGGCTTGCGATCCATAGTGCCTGCTTGACGCAGCCATTACGCGTATTACACCGTCAATAAAAACGTCAACAGATCGGCTTGATACCCGGTATGCAAATTGCAACGAACCCGCTAGCGCCGCATGGTGGTGTAGGCACTTGTTGCAATGCTATGTATGTGTGTGCGAGCTGCCCTGATGTTGTGTAAATCCTATTTATAGAAGGAGAGAGTCGATCATGATTACCGCGAATCGTCAGTACGGGCCAAAGACCTGGTCCGCATACAGGCTAGTTACGCACATGGGTGCAGGCCTAAGCCTTGTGGCGTGGAGCGCCTTGCTCAACGCCGCCACCACAGCGCCCGCTCCAGCCCCCGCGCTTACGCCGGTGCAAGCACTAGGCGAACAAATATTCAATGACAAAAACCTCTCCGAGCCGCGTGGCACTGCGTGCGCCAATTGCCATCAAGCCAGCACCGGCTTTGCCAATTTGAATGGATCACGCATCGGTGTGCCGCTGGGAAGCTTACCCAACTCTTTTGGATCGCGCAGTGTGATGCAAAACTCCTACAGCAGCTTCACACCGCCCTTTAGTTTTCGCGTGCTCAATGGCGACGTGGACCCAGTAGGCGGCTTGTTCTGGGACGGTCGGGCCGACACCCTGGCGCAGCAGGCGCAAATGCCTTTTCTAGCGGCCAATGAAATGAATAACAAAGACGGCGCGAGCGTGCTTGCCAAAATTGCCGCAGGCCCTTATGCCAAAGCCATGACGGATGTATACGGCAAGGACATTTTTAAAAATCCGACACTGGCTATTACCCGTGTGGGTGAGGCCTTGGCCGCATTTGAATCGACCGTCAGGTTTCAAGCCTTCAGTGCGCGTTACGACGACTACATTGCCGGCCGCGTCAAACTCACACCGGCAGAGGACAATGGCATGAAAGTGTTTATGGACCCGGCTAAAGGCAATTGCGCCAGCTGCCACACCATGAACCCCCAGTCCACTCAGCCAGCGGACAATTTATTCACCGACTTTGCACATTACGCTACAGGTGTACCGCGTAACACAGCCATACCGGCCAATGCCAAGCCCTCGTATTTCGACCTGGGCCTGTGCGGCCCTAATCGCTCGCGTCCGGCTCTAAGCGCCGATGTCCCGGCCTCGGTCAGCATCGAAAAATTCTGCGGCACCTTCAAAATGCCCTCGCTGCGCAATGTGGGCGAGCGTCAGGTGTTTATGCACAACGGCGTGTTCAACAACTTACGCGATGTCATTAGCTTTTACGCCACCCGCGACAGCAACCCCAAGCGCTGGTATGGCGCCGCTGGCGTGCCCAATGACCTGCCCTTGGCCTACCAGGCCAACATCGTACGTGACCGCGCGCCATTCAACCGCCCCACAGGGTCGGGACCCGCGTTGACTGACAAAGAGATTGACGATGTGCTCGCCTTCTTGAAAACCTTGAGTGACCGTGTACCGGCGGCGCAGGCCATGGCGGCGCCACCACCCCCCCCTCCTCCTCCAAAAAATGTCGCTGCCAATCCATTTGCGCCACCTCCTCCTCCTCCTGCGCCACCCCCTCCAAAGAATGCGGCGCCCGTGGTGCAAGCCAAGCCCGCACCACCACCACCACCCAAGCCGCCAGCCCCACCGCCTCCACCACCGCGCAAATAACGCGTGTTGTGAGCTGCCCGTACAGACTTGCTTGGGGTGCTGGCGCAGCGGTGACAATAGGCCTTGGAAAACAACGAGCCGCATGGATTGCGGCGCGTTGTTCCTAGCCCTTGATGGACGCCTGACGCTATGCAACACACCCACGTTACCGAATACTTGCGCAACCATATCCGCACCGTGCCTGATTGGCCGGCGCCCGGCGTTCAATTCTGCGACATCACGCCGCTGCTGCAAGATGCCAAAGTCTTTCGCGTCCTGATAGACGCCTTTGTGCACCGCTACATGGACAATGCGCAACGGCCCGATGTGGTCGCTGGCTTGGACGCACGCGGCTTCATACTTGGGGCCGTGGTTGCTTACGAACTCAATGTTGGTTTTGTGCCGATCCGTAAAAAAGGCAAGCTGCCCTTTACGACGGTGGAAGAAACCTATGAACTCGAATACGGCAGCGCCACCGTAGAGTTGCACACTGATGCGGTACGCCCGGGCGACCGGGTACTGCTGATCGACGATTTGATCGCGACCGGTGGCACCATGATGGCCGGTAAAAAACTATTGGAAAAACTCGGCGCTATCGTGATGGAGGGCGCGGCCATCGTGGACCTGCCAGAACTGGGCGGCTCGGACAAATTGCGCGCTACCGGTATGCCCTTGTTCACGCTGGTCGACTTCGCCGGGCATTAAGGCCTTGGCACTTACTTGGCGTGGGGCCATGTTCCGCGATCGGGCCGCTATTTCCCTCAGCAAAGTTCATTCATCCGGGATCGCCGGTGCGTCTGGCAGCGCGTAGTAATCGCCTTTGGAGCTGGTAAACATTTGCTGAGCAATGTGCAGACCGCTTGGACCGTCGATCGATCCGGCCCAAATCGACGTACTACTTGAATCTTTACGCCGCCAGAATAAATTACTCCCGCAGCGGCCACAAAATCCGCGCTCGGCCTGGGGGGAGGATGCGAACCAGCGCAAAGTATCGCCTTCAATGTGCAGAGCCTCTGAGGGGCAAGCGGTCGCAGCGACGTAGTGCCCGCTGCTTTTGCGGCATTGAATGCAGTGACAGGCAATGATGGGTCGCAGCGGCCCGCTGACCCGGTAGTGGACAGCGCCGCACATACAGCTGCCGTGGGTGCTTGCCTGCACTGCGTCCATCGCTTACTTTCCAATACAAAAGCTCGAAAAAATCACGCCTAGCAAGTCGTCGGCGCTGAAGGCGCCGGTGATTTCATTGAGTGCGTTTTGCGCCAGTCGCAATTCCTCGGCCAGTAAATCTAGCGACTGCGCCTGGGCGCGCAAATGGGCGTGGGCGAGGTACAAATGGGCACTGACTTGGCTGAGCGCTTGCACATGGCGTTGGCGCGCCATGGAAATGCCTTCGGCGCCCGACTGCCAGCCAGCCAGTTCCAGCAAACGCTGGCGCAGCGCATCCAGGCCCTGTCCGGTTTTGGCCGACAGGTACAAGCCCGCAAGCTGGGCATCCGGCGCTTGCGCGTCGCATTTGTTCCAGACGTCGATGACTGGAATGGTGGCCGCTAATTTGTGTCCCAAGGTCGCAGCGATGCGTGCGTCATCGGCTTGGTATTGTGCTTGCTCGGCGCGTGTCAGGTCATGTAAAAACACCACCGCATCGGCTTGCAGTACCGCGTCCCAGGCGCGCGCAATGCCGATGGCCTCCACCTCGTCAGCGCCCTCGCGCAGTCCGGCGGTATCAATCACATGGACCGGCACGCCCTCGATTTGTATCGTCTCTTGCACCTTGTCGCGAGTCGTCCCGGCAATCGGCGTGACGATGGCCAGCTCGGCACCGGCCAAAGCATTGAGCAGCGAGGATTTGCCCGCATTGGGCTGGCCGGCAATCACCACGCGTATGCCGTCTCGCAGCAGGGCACCTTGGCGTGCAGCGCCCAGTACTTTGGTAAGCGCCGCATGCAGGCGGTCGAGCTGTCCCTGGGCATCGGACTTGCGTAAAAAATCAATGTCCTCTTCCGGAAAATCAAGCGTCGCCTCCACCAACAGGCGCAGGCGTACCAGGCCATCGCGCAATTGGTCCACCTCGCGCGAAAAATCCCCGGTCAGCGAGCGCACTGCGCTGCGCGCAGCGGCCTCGGTGCTAGCGTCTATCAGGTCGGCAATGGCTTCGGCCTGCACCAGGTCGATCTTGTCATTGAGGAAGGCGCGTTCGCTAAATTCGCCCGCTTGCGCCAGGCGCAGACCCGGCAAGCAGGTTTGACCGTGTTCGTTGCCGCTGCTTGCTAGCTCCAAGCAGCGCGCAAGCAAAAGTTGCAGCACCACCGGCCCGCCGTGGGCTTGCAACTCCAGCACATCCTCGCCGGTAAAGGAATGCGGGGCTGGGAAATACAGGGCAAGCCCGTGGTCTATGGGTGCGCCCTGGGCATCCGGGAAAGGCAGGTAGTGCGCGTGGCGCGCATCTAGGCCGTGTCCAAACCAGGCCTGGACCAGCGGGCGCAAGTCCTTGCCGCTCAAGCGCACAATGCCTACCGAGGCGCGCCCGGGCGCGGTGGCGATGGCCAAAATCGGGTCGTGGTGGCGGGCAAGCATGGGTTAGAGCCTTGGGTGCGCCCATTATCCGCGCACCCACCGAATAAGACCGCTTGCGCGGCCTAAGCTGATCCCGCAGAGGCGGGAAGTTTATTTGAACGAGGGCAGATTGAATTGCGGCGGCACGCCCATGCGGGTGTTAATAATCCACTGCTGGGCAATCGACAAGATGTTGTTGGTTATCCAGTAGACCACCAGGCCCGAGGGGAAGAAGAAGAACATCACGCTAAAAACCAGCGGCATAAACCACATCAGCTTGGCTTGCATCGGATCGGGCGGTGCTGGGTTCAGAGCGGTTTGCAACAGCGTCGTCAGCGTCATGATCACCGGCAGGATGAAAAATGGGTCAGGTGCAGACAAGTCATGGATCCAGCCCATCCAGGGTGCGCTGCGCATTTCCACGGTAGATAGCAGCACCCAGTACAGCGCAATGAACACCGGGATCTGCACCATGATCGGGAAGCACCCACCCATGGGGTTGACCTTTTCTTCGCGGTAAATACGCATCATCTCCTGCTGCATTTGCTGCGGGTTGTCCTTGAGGCGCTCACGCATTTCCATGATCTTGGGGTTGATCGCCTTCATCTTGGCCATGCTTTCGTAGGCTTTAGCATTGAGCCAATAGAACGCGATTTTGAGCAACAAAACCAAGGCAACAATGGCCCATCCCCAATTTTGGATAACGCTGTGCAAACGGTCGAGCAGCCAGTACAAAGGCTTGGCCAGAATGGTGAGCCATCCATAGTCTTTAAGCAGCTCTAGGCCAGGCGTTAGCGCCTCTAGCATTTTTTCTTCTTGGGGGCCGACAAACAAGGTCGCTTGCAGGCTGCGGCTGGTGCCAGGCGCAATCGCCTCCACGGGTGCCACCATGGCTGCGCGGTAGCAGCAGTCCGCCAAGGTGCCCGGCATGTCCACGCCGTCAAGCGAAATACTGCGGCTCACCCCATCGGGCAGTATCCAGGCGCTGGCAAAGTAATGTTGCACCATGGCGATATAGCCATTGCTAGCCTGCTTTTCGTATTCGGCTTTTTTCTTTTTGATGTCTGCAAACTCTACTTTTTGGTATTTTTTGGCCTCGGTGTACACCGCAGGGCCAGTGAAGGTGGAGTAGAAAGACGATTCGCCCGCCGGCTTGTTGCCATCGCGCAGCAGTTGCAAATACAGCTGGGGCGCGATCGGCGCGTCTGAATGGTTGCTCAGCGCGTGGCTGACCTCAATAGCGTAGGAGCCCCGGTGCAGGGTATAGGTCTTGACCACGCTGATACCGCCCACATCGGGCGAACTGAACGTGAGCTGTAGCTTGTCCTGCCCCTCTTTAAGCTGCGTCGCGCCGGAAAAAGCCATAGGCGTCTTGTGGGTCGGGAAATTGCCCGGCACTGCGCCCGCCACCACGCCGGACTGGGCCAAGTAAACACGCTCTTTGCTCTCATCGAGCAGCTTGACGTGCTTCTCCTTGTCGCCGGACTCGCCGTATTTCAGGAATTCCGAGCCCACGAGGGTGCCGCCTAAGGTATCAAACTCCAAGGTCAACACATCGGTCGAGACCCGGATGCGCTCGCCGCGCGAAAGTGCGCCGGACTCCACCTTCGCTGCGGCATTGGCAGTGGCAGGTGCTGCGGCCATTGGCACAGAACCCGGTACGCTGGCATCAGAGGCGGCTGCTTTGGCAGCGCCAGGAGCGCTGGTGCTGACGACCGTGGGTGGGCCGGGAAAAAACGTCGGCGCCTTGCCATTGTGAATTTGCCATTTGTCCCAGAGCAGAACCATGGAAAAGCCAAAAATCACCCACAAAACAGTGCGGCGTATATCGTTCATGAGGATTTCTTTTCAGAAGAAGGTGAAATGAGGCGGCGAAAGAACCGGGGCTTTTCTTTTGGAACCGGGTCCAGCCCGCCATCGCACCAAGGGTGGCAGCGCGCAAGACGGGCGATTGTCAGGTACGTGCCAATACTGGCACCGTGGCTTTCTAAAGCCCCTAATGCGTAGCGTGAGCAAGTCGGCTCAAAACGGCAAGCACTGCCCAGCCAGGGGCTGAGCAACAGGCGGTAGCCCTTGACCAGAGCGATGAGCAGGTATTGCATCATGGCCTGGGCGAGGACGGTGTGTGGCCGGCCTGCCCGAACAAGTCCAACAGCTCTTGACGCACAGCGGCGCGTAAAGGAGCCGAGGTGGCGCTGGGGAACAAGCGGGGATCGAATGCACTGCGCAGCCGCACCACGTGGGCGCCGGCGGCCAGTTGCGTTTCAAAAAGCAGGCTCACGTGGTGTATCTGACGCTTGATAGTGTTGCGGGTGACGGCGCGCTTGGCCCAGCGTTTGGGTACCAGCGCACCTAGGGCGGGGCGATCCAGCGCCAAGCCTTTGTCAAAAACGTTTGTGCCCTGCGTCGGGCTTTGGGGGCAGTGGGCGGCATCGAACTTGCAAAAGTGCAGCACGAAATGGTGGCCGCGGGCTCGCACCGTGCCGGCCATTGCCGCCTGGAATTGGGCGCGGGTGCGCAGTCCCTGCACGTGTCAGACCGGCGCCTTGATGCGTGGCGCTTAGACAGCCAGGCGTTTACGGCCTTTGGCGCGACGCGCGTTGATCACCGCGCGGCCACCGCGGGTTTTCATGCGAACCAAGAAGCCATGGGTGCGGGCGCGGCGGATTTTCGAGGGCTGGTAAGTGCGTTTCATTTGGATTTCCTGACTAAGCGGACCCGGCACTTGCGCCTTCAATCCCAAAAGAACAACTCTTGTGAGGAAAGACTCGCCGGCAAAATTCCCCATGGGGTTTTTAGGGGAAGCCTAGGATTATCGCAAATTTTCGGGAGCAAGCCAAGTGGCTCGACCAAGCGGTCCTTTATGCCCGGGCTGCAAACATGTTTTCAAACACAGATTTCATAAAATTCATGGCCCAATAGGCTTGCTTGCGGTTAGCATCAGGGCGCTGGGAAGGCGCTCCGCTTTTGTGGATAAGTGTTTGATAATCAGCACAAGTGCCGCCCTCAACCCCCTTTTTATCCACAGATTGACTGCGTTCATGATTGATGACTATTTGCCCTATGGCGATGCCGCGTCCACAGGCGATGCGGGTCAGGCCTTGTGGCATTCGTGCATGGAAAAAATGGCCATGGACCTGCCCGAGCAGCAGTTCAATACCTGGCTCAAACCCTTGACGGCCCAGGTATCCGAAGACTTCAGTAAAGTCCGGGTCATTGTGGCCAACCGTTTCAAGCTGGACTGGGTGCGCGCCCAGTACCTGGCCCCGATGGCCGCAGTGCTCGAGCGCCTGTGCGGCCAGCCGGTGCAGGTCGAGTTGGTGATCAGCCAGCGCGAGGCGCCGCCCCGCCAGGAACTTTCGCCGCGCAGCCCCGCCGTGCGGGCCCAGGGCGCCGAAAGCCAGGCTGGCATCGCCCCACCTGAGGCGCCCAAAAACCGCCTCAACACCATGCTTAACTTTGATAACTTGGTCGAGGGCAGCGCCAACCGCATGGCGCGCGCCGCGGCCATGCACGTCGCCACTACGCCCGGGCACCTCTATAACCCCTTGTTTATCTATGGCGGCGTGGGTCTGGGCAAGACGCATTTGATGCATGCGGCAGGCAACCGCTTGCTTGCCGATAAGCCGGCGGCCAAGGTTTTGTACATCCATGCGGAGCAATTTGTGTCCGACGTGGTGAAGGCCTACCAGCGCAAAACTTTTGACGAATTCAAGGAAAAATACCATTCCCTGGACTTGTTGCTGATCGACGATGTGCAGTTTTTTGCCAATAAAGAGCGCACCCAGGAAGAATTTTTCAATGCTTTTGAGGCATTGCTGGCTAAAAAATCCCACATTGTGATGACCAGCGATACCTATCCCAAGGGCCTGACGGACATCCACGAACGCCTGGTTTCGCGCTTTGATTCGGGCTTGACGGTGGCCATTGAGCCGCCCGAATTAGAGATGCGGGTGGCTATTTTGATTAACAAGGCCCGTGCCGAGGGCGCGGAAATGCCCGAAGAAGTCGCATTTTTCATCGCCAAAAATGTGCGCTCCAACGTCCGCGAGCTCGAGGGCGCTTTACGCAAATGCCTGGCGTATTCGCGCTTTAACCAGAAGGAAATTTCCATCCCTTTGGCGCGCGAAGCCTTAAGAGACCTGCTTTCTATACAAAACCGTCAGGTTTCTGTGGAAAACATTCAAAAAACCGTGGCCGACTACTACAAAATCAAGGTCGCGGACATGTATTCCAAGAAGCGCCCAGCCAGTATTGCCCGCCCGCGCCAGATCGCCATGTACCTGGCCAAAGAGCTGACCCAAAAAAGCCTGCCCGAGATCGGCGAGCTGTTTGGCGGGCGAGACCATACCACCGTGCTGCACGCAGTTCGCAAAATCAGCCTGGAGCGTCAGCAGGCGACCGAACTGAACCAGCAACTGCATGTTTTGGAGCAAACCCTCAAAGGCTGAGATAAAAGTGCTTTTCCCGCCGGAAAACAGCCCAATAAACAGCGAAAATGGCAGGTGCTGCACGTTTGCGCCTGCTAGCCGGTAAATAGACAGAAATTTGGAGTCCTACATGATTGTTTTGAAAGCCACGCAAGACCAGGTGTTGTCCGTGTTGCAATCGGTGGCCGGCATCGTCGAGCGTCGCCACACCTTGCCCATTCTTGCCAATGTACTGGTGCGCAAAACCGGCTCTAGTCTGCAATTAACCACCAGCGACCTAGAAATCCAGATTCGCACCAGCGCAGAGCTTGGCGGCGATGCCGCTGACTTCAGCACCACCATAGGCGCGCGCAAGCTCATCGATATTCTGCGCACCATGCCCGCTGACCAGACCGTCTCCCTGGAAGCGAGCCAAAGCAAAATCATTCTCAAAGGCGGCAAAAGCAAGTTCACCTTGCAAACCCTGCCGGCCGAAGACTTCCCGCTGGTGCAAGAGTCGCCCAGTTTTGGCCCGGTTTTCAGCGTCCCGCAAAAAACCCTCAAAAGCCTGCTCAGCCAAGTCTCGTTTGCCATGGCGGTGCACGATATCCGCTATTACCTTAACGGCATTTTGTTTGTGGCCGAAGGCAAGCAGCTCAGCCTGGTCGCCACCGACGGCCACCGCTTGGCCTTTGCCTCGGCCACGTTGGACGTGGAAGTGCCCAAGCAGGAAGTCATCTTGCCGCGCAAAACCGTTATCGAGTTGCAGCGCCTCCTCTCGGATGCTGAAGGCGCCATCGACATGCAATTTGCCAGCAACCAAGCGCGCTTTAGCTTTGAGGGCATGCAGTTTGTGACCAAGCTGGTCGAGGGCAAATTCCCCGACTACAACCGCGTCATTCCCAAAAACCACAAAAACCGCATCGTACTGGGTCGGGCCACCCTGTTGTCCACTTTGCAGCGCACCGCGATTCTGACCAGCGACAAATTCAAAGGCGTGCGCCTGAACATCGACCCCGGCACCCTGCGCATGGCGGCTAACAACGCCGAGCAGGAAGAAGCGGTAGATGAGTTGGACATCGACTACGAAGGCGACAGCATCGAAATCGGTTTTAACGTGACCTACCTGATCGATGCCTTGTCCAATATGAGCCAGGAAATGGTCGCGCTCGAGTTCTCGGACGGCAACAGCTCGGCGCTGATGACGATTCCCGACAACGCCACTTTCAAATACGTGGTGATGCCGATGCGCATTTGACCTCGCCCCATCCGGTGCCCCCAAGCCAAACCCCCGCAGCCCGGGGGTTTGGACATTCAAGAACAGCAGATTTTTTGAGCGGTAACGCAAAACCTAAACGGTTAACGATGCCCGAATTGATAACCAGAAGACTTTTCCATGACCCAAGACAAGCAGCCCGAAGCCGTCAATAGTGACTCCAGCGAAGGCGTCAACACCGGCGAAAGCGGCGCGGACAGCTCCAACTTTCAGCCCACCATAGACACCAACCAGGCCGGCGCTACCGATGCATATGGCGAAGGTTCTATCCAGATTCTGGAAGGCCTGGAGGCTGTGCGCAAGCGTCCGGGCATGTACATCGGCGATACCTCGGACGGCACCGGCTTGCACCATTTGGTGTTTGAGGTGGTGGACAACTCCATCGACGAATCGCTGGCCGGACATTGCGACGATATCGTGGTGACCATCCACTCCGACAACTCCATCAGCGTGACCGACAACGGCCGCGGCATCCCCACCGGTGTGA
>Ga0136641_1000594_pt1 | contig 15505 bp, 14 predicted proteins | sample EliLak1302023Y_FD_115312 | JGI IMG/M metagenome (GOLD analysis project Ga0136641, IMG submission 115312) | Freshwater microbial communities from Elizabeth Lake, Yosemite National Park, California, USA - 13020-23Y | ecosystem: Environmental > Aquatic > Freshwater > Lake ...
CAACTGCATTGGCAGGAGTAGGGGCTAGTTATCGAATCATTCCACAAGTAATGACCTTTGCCAGTGCTGGTGTGGAAACTGATACCAATACTGCCAATGGCACTTACTCAGCTACCAATGCCTCAATCGGTGCTTTGACTCCTGTGAACTTTAATGCAAATCCCGTCCGAACAAGACCTACAGCAACCGTAGGTGCTTACTATGATATTGAGAAGAACCAAAGAATCGGTATTACTGGTATCTATAGACAAGAGCCATATCAAGCGGTATCCACAACAACAGTAATGGCCACTTATACGATAGGTTTGTAGGCTAGAAGTAAGGCCAAGGTCGCACGTTCGAATCGTGCTGGGCAGGCCAAAGGCCTGACTGGCCGATGAGATTACTCAAAAAAACCAATTTTATAGTGGTCAGTTGACCAAATATTGACCAAGCTTGGCCATTTTATGGAACGCCTAAGTAGGGCGCAGGTTTATCTTATTTGTCGGTTTACCCGACATTACTCAATCAAGCTATCCCGACCTAATTTACTTTTCACTAGATCGATTCCGTATTTAATAACAGCTAGAAGCAGTATTGAGCCTGCTACATCTCCGCAGAACATGGCCATCAAGTGATTCCAGCCACCAGAATCTAAGCCTCTAGCTACAAACCATAATTGGTGGAATCCTGAACTTAATAAAGAGTAAGTAAGGACAGATCCTAAAAGCTGTTTGAATGAGATATTACTTAAATCCACTTGAACTTGTAAGTTGTGAATTGCAAAGTGCCTACCGAGTAGTGGTGACACCCCACAGACAATGGCAATACCAATAGTGGTGATTAGGTCAGCCTGATAGTAGCCAAAGTAGTTAATGATTAATGAGGCAATCGCTAGGCCAATCGCGCCAGAGTAATCAAATAACAGGGTAATGAAGATGCGAATGCCCGCAGGCAAAAAAATCCAATTAACTCCCGTGGCATCTTCTAGCGGAGCAGTAATGAATTGATTAAAGTAAAAGAACGCCAGGTATAAAGCGGCACTAAGGATTACTTCGAAGAGAGGCGGAGTAAGGACTTTTAAAATAAACATCTAATAAGTATGGGTTTTATTGGTGCATAACGCACTGGTGTTTACCCTGAAAGTAAGGAGTAACATATGAATCATGAAAACTATTAAACCTACAACGTATATTCGTTTTTTAAATCTCTTAGATAGCCTAGACCGTATTAATCCAGGAAAGAAGCTAGATTCTACAGAAGAGCAACTACTTAATCATATTAGCTTAACTGCCTCACAAGGTAAGGATCTTTTAGTGGGTGATTTAATTTCCTTAAGCGTTCTTGGTTCACAAGCAACTCTTCATGGCCGTATTAAGAGCCTGGTTGCTATGGGTTATGTAAAGCTTGTTGAAGATAGGTCTGATGGGCGTAGAAAGTTTGTAATTCCTACGGAAAAAGCTGTCAAGCATTACGAGTATTTATCAGCATGTCTAGAAAAAGCTCTAAAAGGTAGTTAGGCGATATTTGTTTAGATTTGAATTTGTCATTTTCCCGACGAATTTCTTTGCTAGACCATGTCCGTTTTACATGTCATGTAAGTTCTCATAATTCGGACCCGACACCGTCAATCCCGGTACTATGGCATACCTGATCCCAGCACCATAAAAGATTAGTATTTTTATATGACTACTTGAAATGAAAAATTACCGTGCCATCTTGGCTCTCACAATGCTATCTGTATTCGCTCTTGCATTCCCCTCCATTGCTTATGCATACCTACAAGATGAAATTCAAGTTTACGATGATGAAATTAATACAAAAGGCGAATACAGTCTTGAGCTCCATTTAAACACCACCCCAAGAGGAAATCAGCAACAAAACTATTCAGGTGAGGTTATAAACAACAACAATACTCGCGTGACTCCTGAACTGGCCTACGGTCTTGGACATGACCTTGAGGCTGGACTGTATTTGAGCTACGTTAATAACAATAATTCATTTAATTACGCTGGCTTCAAAGCAAGGCTCAAATGGTTGCCTTATCAAGAGGAAAAGGGCGATCTATTTTTTGCTGGCGTTAATTTTGAGGTTGCAGGTACACCTTATCCTTACGAGCCATCGCGTTACAACGGCGAGGTGCGGTTTATTATTGGCAAGCACGTTGATGAGTGGCTTGTGTCGTTTAATCCTATCTTTGATCAGGCGCTATCCCAGCCTCAGGTTCATCAGGGACCAACATTTGCAACAGCCACTAGGGTTTCGCGTAATGTAACCACTGAATGGGCTTTGGGTAGTGAACTCTATACCAATCTTAATCAAATGAATCAGCCGATTATCTATCCGAATATGAAAAACGTAGTTTATGCCATGATGTATTTTGACGGCAAACCAATTGCATTTCAGGCGGGCATCGGTAAGGGCATTAGTCATGGCGCTGATCAAACGACACTCAAGGCAATTGTGTCTATTCCTTTGCCGTAATTGCTACTCTATTTGAAACTAAGTATTTGATATCCTACGCCCTGGTTCGATTCCACCCCGCACCATAGTTCTCGGTGCTGATGCCACACCAAAAGCCAACACCGTAAAACCATTGTTTAATTAGTTGTTTCGGCTCACTTTTAAAGCTTCTAAGGCCCAGGTCGCACGTTCGAATCGTGCTGGGCAGGCCAAAGGTCTGACTGGCCGATGAGATTACTCAAAAAAACCAATTTTATAGTGGTCAGTTGACCAAATATTGACCAAGCTTGGCCATTTTATGGAACGCCGGGGTAGGGCGTAGCTTGAACTTGAAAGACTGTTTTCGGCCAATAAGAGACGCTTGTAAGTTATGTAGTGCGCCCTTTTAAGGCATGGCTTGATCTTTCAGCTTATCGATTTAACAGGCATCTGCCCTCTAATAGTGAAAAGTGAGAGTAGCAATTTAATACTTATGCCTCATAATTTGAAACAATCAATAGATTCCTCTATTTAGGGAAATCGACCCACTTTTCAAATGTGAACCAGAATGGCTGAAATGACTCAAGATGGCGCCCCAGACAAAGCTGCACCTATCGGTGTTGTAAATACTCCGCACCAAAAGCAAAAACTGAGCGTTGCACTGATTATTGGACTTGTACTAGGATCGGCTTTAATTTCAATTTTTTATGCCACCTCGACCTATAAGACTCAAACTGAGCATGTGGTGGAGTTAGCTGATGGCCGCTCTAAACAGTTCGAAGTGGTATTCACGGAACTCAAGCAAGCCAGATTTAGGGCGATGGGTATCGGTGCCGATACTTTATTGCGAAGCAGAGTCACTATGGACCCTTTTATTAAAAGAGATAGGTCTGCGCTTGCTGCGCAGATAGATCCGTTTTTTGCTTTCTTAAAAGAAAAACATGCAGTAAATCAAATTAACTTTTGGATACCACCGGCGACGATGTTTTATAGAGCGGGTTCACCAGAGTTAGGTCAGTTCGATGGCTCTAAATTTCGCGCTGCTGTTGTGGCTGCAAATGCCAGACAAGAGCGCATCATGGCTGTAGAAACGGGACAGGGCGGGGTTATTGGTATTCGTGGGATTGTGCCAGTAATCTGGGAAGATAAGTTCTACGGAGTTATTGAATTTGTGAGTGATTTGACTATTCCTTTGCATGGGGCCTCGGTAGAGTCTCATTTCAAATGGGCGGCTAGTCTTACAAAAGAGCGCTTCGCTACAGTTGAGCGTGCCCGTAATGAAAAAGAAGATGCTGAAAAGGGTGATGACATTTATATCAACTATTCTGATCCAGAGACACGCGACATTATTAAAGCAATTGATTTTGACCCTAGAAGTAAAGAGCACAAAATTGTTGATAACAATGGTCAAAAAATTTATGTCAAAGCGTTTCCAATCTATAACTTTGTAGGCAAACCCACCATCACCATTGCGATGGTTGATGATTTAACAGATCAATTTAATGCTGCCTTTAAGTCTGCAGTGATTAAAGGCGGTATTTTATTTCTGCTATTGGCTGCCGCGTTGGTAGCTGGTTATTCAAAGTTAGACCATTTGCGTACTGGCTTTTTGGGTTCAATCGGCGCCGAAAGAAGAGCGCTAAGAGAGCGCATGGCGCGTGGTGATGCTGCTATGGAAAAGCTGAAGGATCTTGAAACCCTAAAGCGACGCTATTTTTCCAATTTGATGACGGCTATTTATAACCCTTTATTGGCTGTCTCAGGACAAATTTCTGGGATTAAGCAGGCATTTGAGACTGGCGGCACCCCAAATAAGAGCGATATTGATAGTAGGATAGATTTTTCAATTCATGAAATTGACAGTCTCCGGCATCTCGTTGCTGACTATGAGCAGATAGAGCTATTCCGTCAAACATTAGTCAATGCAGATGCTAAATTGATATCGGTTCCAGCAGTGCTTGAAGATGTCCTTAAGAGTCTAGATCTTCCAAGACGTTTGCCAAATTTACAAGTCAATCTTGATATCGCCAATGGCTTGCCTTCTACTTATGGCGATAACCGTTTACTGGCTAGCGCTATTTCAAGATTGATTACGCACACAACGCATGCATCCGGTTCAGGTCAGCTGAGCATCTCTTTGCAGTCAGACGGAGAGGATTCATTGCTACTCAGTTTTTCAGGGTCAGCTTATGCGGGATCCTTGGCTCCTACTGCTGCTTTACTAGATGAGGCTCGTCAATTTATAGCCGAGTTATCGACTGGATTTATTTCCGATGGCAGGCGTGATAAGCTGATCGGCCTGATTTTGGCAAAAGTGGTATTTGAGCATTTCGGTGGCTCCTTGGAGGCAGGCTCAAGCGATGCGCCTGGCTTCCGAGTTCGCTTCCCAGCAGCAGCATAAGACTCAATAACAGGAATTCTGTTCATGAAAAAAGGTTATCGATTCTTAGCTGTAATGACGATTACATTGGGCTTTTTGAGTCTGATGCGAGACAGCTTCATAGGTCCAATAGCGCTGGTTACCGGCTTTCCAGATGACATGGTGTGGCAATGGGTAGTGGGTGCGTTTAGTGCTTCTCTCACTTTCTTAGTTGCACGTATTTTTAATCAAGAATTTATTCATGGCTATATCGAGCGCGCTTGGAATGTTAAGGTTCCCAGTCTAATCGGTGATATTTGCTCCGGTATTGTCATCTTTATTGGCGGCTGCCTCATTCTGTCATTAGTCTTTAAGCAAAACATATCAGCCTTAATTGTGACTGGTGCTGGATCTGCAGCAATTCTCGGTTTTGCCCTTAAAGATTTTGCTGTAGCTTTAGCTACCGGCATTATGTTGAACTTTGAGGACACCTTCAAAGTGGGTGATAAGGTCAAGATTGGTGAGTATGTTGGAAGAGTGCATCAGATTACTTGGCGCAATACCGTTCTTTTAACAGATTCACTTGAAGCAATCTATATTCCAAACGTCAAGATTTCTGATGCGGTAGTCATCAACCTAGATTTACCAAATACCAATACTAAGCAAAGTCTGACATTCAATATTGATTACGATGTTTCAGTTGAAAGTGCTGAACGTATTCTGTACGCAGCTACTCTGGGCGCTATTGGGGTCAAATTTGTCTCTCCACCTTACGTTTATGCCCGTGAACTCACTGACTCTGGGGTCAAGTATGAAATTCAATTCACCATTTCAGACTATCGCGATCGAAAACCTGCTGAACATGCCATTATTAAAAGTGTTTTGGAGTGTATGCGTGTAGCAAATATCACTATCTCTTCTGGCTCGCTTATTGAAGACAGAGTCAAAATTGCTAATCGCTCCTTAGATCTATATCACTTAGTTCAGCAAGTGAAGTTATTTCATCAGTGCTCAAAGGAGATATGGGTCAGTATTAGTAAGGAGCTAGTGCCTCGTCGTTTTAAGCCGGGAGAAATCATAGTTCATGCTGGGCAGCGTAAAGAGGCTGTATTTATTGTTGCTGAGGGCATGGCATCACGCATGATGGTTGATGCAAATGACTCCTTAACGAAACAACGCTTTATTGCTACTGAGTTCTTTGGACGACAAGCCTTATTTGCTTTCATGCCACATAAGGCAACAGTTACCACTGAGGCAGATGCACTGATCTATGAGCTTAGTAAAGAGTCGCTACAGAGACTACTCAAACTACATCCTGAACTCATTGAGATATTCGCCTCAACTTTGGCAGAGCTCAATCTTGAAGAAGATCGTGCATTATCGATTGATGGAGTCATTAAATATGGAGAGATTGACCATATTAAAAATATCTATATGGGCCAATTGGAGGCAAATTATGGGAGTGCCTCAACTGCGGCAAGCCGCTAGGCTAAAGCCAAGCGAGGACGGCTTTTTACCTGCGACAGTCTCTTATGGGCCTTGATTTCAACCCGTCGATGCAACACACTACCAACTGCGTAAGCGCAAGGAGTGTTGCTCATGAAACAACGACCTCGAATCTATTACACGGCTACTCAGAAGGCTTTAATGTGGGAGCGCTGGAAAAAAGGAGATTCTCTCCAGCAGATTGCCCAGTTATTTGATCGCAATCATTCGTCCATACAAGGCATCTTTGTGCAAACTGGTGGCATTAGACCGCCAGAGCGAACTCGATCCAAACTAGCGCTGACCTTAGATGAACGGGAAGCCATCTCACGGGGCTTAGCAAGCGGTCAATCCATGAGATCGATTGCTACCGAGTTGGGCCGCTCGCCTTCTACGATTAGTCGCGAGATTAGCCGCAATGGCGATCCGAAGAGCTATCGAGCCAATCAATCAGATCAGTCTGCTTGGGATCGGGCACATCGCCCTCAGACTTGTAAACTAGTCTTGAATAAAACCTTAGCGCATCTGGTGGCAGATAAACTGCAGCACTACTGGTCACCACAACAGATTGCCGGATGGCTAAAAGAGACTTATCCAGATCAGGAGGACTATCAGGTGTCACACGAAACGATCTATCTTAGCCTCTTCATCCAAGCCCGCGGAGCCTTAAAGAAAGAGCTCACACAGCACTTACGACGTACCCGCATCATGCGCCGCTCACGGCATCACACGCTGAAGGATGCAGGGCTTGGAAAAATTAAGGGTGCAGTCTCCATCAGAGAGCGGCCAGCCGAAGCAGAAGATAGAGCTGTTCCTGGTCATTGGGAAGGTGATCTATTGTATGGAGATGCCAATAGCCAGATCGCTACCCTGGTGGAACGGCAAACCCGTTATGTGATGCTGGTGAAAGTGGCTCGTAAAGACAGTGAGACAGTGGTTAATGCACTCATTAAGCATGCCCGTAAGTTACCTCAAGAGCTTTATAAATCATTAACCTGGGATCGAGGTAAAGAAATGTCTGAACACAAACGCTTTACTCTAGCTACCGATGTGCAAGTGTATTTTTGTGATCCTCAGCATCCTTGGCAACGCGGATCTAATGAAAATACCAACGGCTTACTAAGACAATACTTCCCTAAAGGCATGAGCCTAGCTAACTACTCTCAAGCCAAACTCAATGCAGTAGCAAGGCAATTAAATGAACGCCCTAGAAAAACACTAAACTATCAAACACCGGCAGAACGTTTTGCCCTAACTGTTGCATCGACGGGTTGAAATCAAGGTCGTTAGCGGTCATTGCGGAGGAATGCTCCGCCAAGCATTACCAAAACCACCTACGGGTGGTTTTTTATTGCTGCCTAAATAGCAACGCTTTAATCAAAGTCGCAATCGTCATCAAAAATTCGGTACTCGAGTAATACTTCTTTGCGAGTATTGTGTTGCCAAATCAGACGATCTTTTAGCAACTGATACTTCAGTGAATCGGCATACTCGTCAAAATACTCATCATCTTCCGCTACGTAATGGTGGATCTTCATCATTACCTCCAAAGAGTTTAGGTTTTTGGCCCAAAGACTCACAGAGCGATTTCATTGATGTGGTGATTAACTAAGTCGCTCCATTTATCCGTAAGTTGTGCGCAGTCTGATGAATTTCATTTGACATGTCTATCAATCCCCATAAAAAAAGAGTGGTTGATGGGGAAAAGCAACAGCATTTCTGTTTGGCGTAATATCAACAAAACAGTTGATTGATTGGAGATGAAATGATTTTTGCAATTTTGTTGATGGATCGCCCCGGAACCGCAGAGCTACGAGTGCAAGTCAGGCCAGAGCATCGCGCCTATTTAGCCAAACTTTCTGATCGCATGGCATTTGCCGGACCTCTTACATCGGAGGATGGCAAAACTACTGTGGGTAGCCTATTAGCAATCGATTTTCCGAGTAAGGCAGATGTGGATGCCTGGTTAAAGGATGAGCCCTTTACTAAAGCAGGGGTCTATGAGAAACCCGTGATCCACGTCTTTACAAATATGTGGGCGCAGAAGGTGGGTTTTCCACCGGCAAGTTAAAGCGGCTTAATCTGTAACTTGCGGAACTTCACCACACCACCAGCTGACTGTATAGCGATAGGACCATCCACATATTTACTATCTTGGCCGTCTGCAACCGTAACCGCACCGTTTAAGACCACTTTGAAGTGTGAGCCATTTGCGGTAATTTCCATAGAATTCCAGCGACCACCTGCTTTAGGAACAGGGTCGACTTTAGCGACGTCGACGATCGCGCCAGTAGCGTAGGCTTGCTCGGGGCGTGTATCGTAAATATTAATTTCATAGCAGGTGTACTGAGAAATCTTTTGGGGGTCTTGGCAGCGTATGAAGATTCCGCTATTGGTATTAGATTCTGCCCAGAACTCCGCTTTGATGACAAAGTTCTTGTAAGTCTTTGTGCTGACTAAAAAACCATTCGGTTTATTGCCTTCGACAATTCCATTACCAATGAGCCAATTGGCACTGCCAATAATATTCCAGCCATTCAGGCTTACTCCATCTATTAAATCCACAAATCCATCGGCATTTTGAGCTAGAGCAGAATTGCCGGAAAAGAGAGTGGCGCAACAGATACTCAGCACCGCTAAAGATTGTTTTATCTTGATCATGACGTCTCCTGTGGATCTTTTGATTGTTATGGGGATTGATTCATAAACGCAAGTAGATGTTTCCCTTCTCCTCTCCGGCTCAGAATCAAGTAGACTTCGTACATGAATTTAAGAAATCTCTCCATCCTCCTTGCCGCAATTGCCGCTTTCATGCTCTCAGGCTGTGGTTCTATCGAGTCTGCAGCTCAAGATGACTGCACCTCAATCGGTTGGCAAATTGGTAGTAAAGGCTATGAAGATTGCTACAAATCACGTATTTATGAGCGCAAGCTGGATTACTCTAATCCCCCTGGCGACAGACCTGCTCCATCTCTGCTTTAATATAAGGGTAAACCCTTAATTTATTCCCTTGAGCGCCGTCAAGGACTTCGAGGTGAAAATAACCCAAAATCAACAAGTTATTGTGCATATCTAGCGCTGGATAGGGCAAAGTTGCACTCAGTTTGAAGTGCTAGATAAAAGTGTCAGAAAAAGATAAAAATTAGAGATTACAGACTATGAATCACCCAAAACCTTCCAATGAAATCAAAGCAGTTGCAGTAGCCACTGCAGATGATCTCAGGGAGACCATTCGTCGTAAGAGCAAGCTGAAAGGCCGACAAGCTGATGACGCTTCTATTGCAGAAGTGCGTCAACTCATTGGGAATGCACCTCATCGCCGCGACTTGCTTATTGAAAATCTTCACAAGCTCAATGATGAGTACCGCGCATTGCATGACCGTCATTTAGTAGCCTTGGCAAAGGAAATGAATTTACCAATGGCAGAAGTCTATGAAGTTGCTACTTTCTACCACCACTTTGAAGTTGTACGCGGTAATGATCCGGTTGCAGATATTCTGATCCGCGTATGCGATGGTATTGCCTGTGAATTAGCCGGCGCACAAAATCTGCTGGCTAAATTACCTGCTATCCTCGGCAATCCTAATATCAAAGTCGCAGCAGCCCCATGCGTAGGGCGTTGTGAGCAAGCGCCTGTATCAGTAGTACATCAATATCCTGTTCTATTTGCAACAGTCGATAAAGTGGCTGCAGCAGTAAAAAATAAGCTGACTACTCAGCCTATGGCTAAGGATGATGCGGTATTTGATCCTGCGGCCTTAGCAGAGCAAGGTATTTCATCTCAAGGTGAAATGCAAGCAGTCTCACCGGATTACGTTGGCTATGAAGCCTACCGTGCTCAAGGCGGCTACGCACTTGCAAAAGAAATCCACGAAGGTAAGAAAGATGCTGAAAGCGTCATCAAAGCTATGGAAAGTTCTGGCTTGCGGGGTCTTGGCGGTGCAGGCTTTCCAGCAGGGCGGAAGTGGCGCATTGTTAAAGATCAAGTGGCTCCAAAGCTCATGGCAGTCAATATCGATGAAGGTGAGCCAGGTACTTTTAAAGACCGTACTTATTTAGAACGTGATCCGCATCGTTTCTTAGAGGGCTTACTCATTGCTGCTAGGGTTGTGGGCATCGATGCTTGCTATATCTACTTGCGTGACGAGTATCACGGTTGTCGTGAATTGCTTGAAGTCGAGCTCGCAAAGCTCAAAGCCAATCCGCCATTTCCATTACCCACTATTGAATTGCGTCGTGGTGCGGGTGCTTATATCTGTGGTGAAGAATCCGCCATGATTGAAAGCATTGAAGGTAAACGTGGAGAGCCTCGCATGCGTCCTCCTTACATCGCTCAAGTGGGTTTATTTGGTAGGCCAACTCTCGAGCACAACTTTGAAACGCTCTACTGGGTGCGCGACATTATTCAACGTGGACCAGAGTGGTTTAGTTCTTATGGACGCCATGATCGTAAAGGCTTGCGTAGCTATAGCTTGAGCGGTCGTGTGAAGAAACCAGGTGTCAAACTGGCGCCAGCAGGGATCACGATACAAGAGCTGATTGATGAATACTGCGGCGGTATGCAAGATGGCCACCAGTTCTATGGCTATTTGCCAGGTGGTGCATCAGGCGGTATTTTGCCTGCCACAATGAATGACATTCCGCTGGACTTCGATACCTTGCAACCCTATGGTTGTTTTATTGGTTCAGCGGCAGTGATGGTCTTTAGTGATCAAGACAAAGCACGCGATATGGCACTAAACGTGATGCACTTTTTTGAACATGAGAGTTGCGGTCAATGCACCCCATGCCGGGTCGGCACAGGCAAAGCAGCAAAACTGATGCAAGCAAAGTCTTGGGATCAAGAAACTCTAGAGGACCTAGCAACTGTAATGGTCGACGCATCAATCTGCGGTCTAGGTCAAGCAGCACCAAACCCCATTCGCTGTATTGCTAAATATTTTCCTGAAGAAGTTGCATAAATAGATCAGGGAAGAACGAGACCAAGATGAACGCACCCACCAATCCAAAAGAACTCGAATTACAAACTGTTGAGTTCAAATTAGACGGCAAGACAATCGTTTCCTATCAAGGCGAAACGATTCTGAAGGCAGCTAAACGCCATGGCATTGATATCCCACATCTGTGCTTTAAGGATGGCTATCGCGCTGATGGCAATTGTCGTGCTTGCGTAGTCGAAATTAATGGTGAACGCACCTTGGCACCGAGCTGCTGCAGAAGTGCTACTCCTGGTATGGAAGTTAAAGCCAATAGTGAGCGTGCTGTAAAGAGTCAGAAGCTGGTTCTGGAAATGTTGTTGTCCGATATGCCAGACGAAGGCTTTAAGTGGGTTGGAGACAGCAAAGAAGAAGAACAAAAAAATCAACATGGCGAGCTGAGCGCTTGGGCAACACGCATGGATGTAACGGTTCGACCAGAACTAAAGGCATTGCGTCGCGATAAAGTTGCCCATGATGTTTCTCATCCGGCGATGGCAGTGAACTTGGATGCTTGCATTCAATGTAATCGCTGTGTGCGCGCCTGCCGCGAAGAGCAGGTGAACGATGTGATTGGTTACGCCATGCGTGGCGGCCATAGTGAAATCGTCTTTGATCTAAATGATCCTATGGGCGATAGTACTTGCGTAGCTTGTGGGGAGTGCGTTCAGGCTTGCCCAACTGGTGCATTGATGCCAAAAGGATTAATTGGCTCACAAATAGTAGATCGCAAAGTAGATTCTGTTTGTCCATTTTGTGGTGTTGGTTGCCAGATTACCTATAACGTCAAAGATGAAAAGATTGTGAGTGTTGAAGGTCGGGATGGCCCAGCCAACCATAATCGTCTCTGCGTTAAGGGTCGTTTTGGTATGGATTACATTCATAATCCACAGCGCTTAACCAAACCTTTGATTCGTAAAGCTGGCGTACCTAAAGATGAAGCTTTACTTGAAGGTAAACAAGATTGGTCTGATATCTTCCGTGAAGCTACTTGGGAAGAAGCTCTTGAATTAGCAGGCGGCGGCCTAAAGAAGCTCAAAGATAAGCATGGACTCAAGGTATTGGCTGGTTTTGGTTCTGCTAAGGGTAGTAATGAAGAGGCGTATTTATTTCAAAAGCTCGTACGTGTTGGTTTTGGTAATAACAACGTTGATCATTGCACCCGCCTTTGTCATGCATCCTCAGTTGCCGCACTATTAGAGGGTGTTGGTTCTGGCGCGGTAAGTAACCAAGTAAATGATGTAGAGCACTCGAGTATGATCTTCCTGATCGGCTCAAACCCAACCGCAAATCATCCTGTGGCAGCAACTTGGTTTAAGAATGCTGCTAAGCGTGGCGCCAAAATTGTTTTATGTGATCCACGATTGACTGATATTAGTAAGCATGCTTGGCGTACGATGCAGTTCAAGCCCGATACGGATGTGGCGATGCTCAATGCCATGATCTACACGATTATTGAAGAAGGTTTGGCGGATAAGGATTTTATTGAGAGTCGTGCAAATAACTTTGAGGCTTTAAAAGAAAATATTAAGGGTTACAGCCCTGAAGCAATGGCACCAATCTGCGGCATTCCATCTGAGACTTTGCGTGAGGTTGCGAGAGAGTTTGCTACTACTAAGTCAGCGATGGTTTTGTGGGGTATGGGTGTTAGTCAACACGTGCACGGCACAGATAATGCGCGTTGCTTAATTGCTCTTGTGAGCATCACTGGGCAAATTGGTAAACCTGGCTCAGGCTTGCATCCGCTGCGTGGTCAAAATAATGTGCAAGGCGCTAGCGATGCTGGTTTGATTCCCATGATGTTCCCAAATTATCAGCGCGTCGATCATGATGCTGCGCATCATTGGTTTGAAAATTTTTGGGATAGTAAGTTAGATAACAAGCCTGGCTATACCGTAGTTGAAATCATGCATAAGATTACTGCGCCTGATAGTGACCCCGATAAAATTCGAGGCATGTACGTCGAAGGTGAGAATCCTGCGATGAGTGATCCTGATTTAAACCATGCACGTCATGCACTTGCTTCTCTTGAGCACCTTGTTGTGCAAGATATCTTCATGACTGAAACTGCACTTTTAGCGGATGTGGTTTTGCCAGCAAGCGCGTGGCCAGAAAAGGTTGGTACTGCTAGCAATACTGATCGTATGGTGCAAATGGGCAAAAAAGCGATTGACCCTCCAGGAGATGCAAAGCCTGACTTGTGGATTATTCAAGAAATTGCCAAACGTATGGGACTGAATTGGAATTACCAGGGTCCTGATGACGGAGTGGCCGAGGTCTATGATGAAATGCGTCAAGCGATGCATGGTGCAATTAATGGTATTACTTGGGAGCGTCTGGAAAAAGAATCTAGCGTAACGTATCCATGTCTATCTGCAGAAGATCCGGGCCGTCCAATTGTGTTTGATGATCACTTCCCGACTATTGATGGCAAGGTAAATCTCGTTCCTGCTGACATCATTCCCGCCAACGAACGCCCAGATACCGAGTATCCATTTGTTCTCATTACAGGTCGTCAGTTAGAGCATTGGCATACTGGCAGTATGACGCGTCGTGCGACAGTACTTGATGCGATTGAGCCGATGGCTACCGTTTCTATGCATGGTGAAGATATGACTCAGTTAGGCGTTTCTGCTGGTGATGTCATTACTGTTCAATCTCGTCGTGGTGAGGTTGGTATCCATGTGCGTAGAGATGACGGCACACCAAAAGGGGTAATCTTTATACCGTTTGCCTACTATGAAGCAGCAGCAAACTTGATTACCAATTCAGCCTTAGATCCATTTGGCAAGATCCCAGAATTTAAGTACTGTGCAGTCAAGCTCACCAAGGGTGGGGAAGTTGCAAAGATCATGGGATATGGTACGAATGCTCAGGGTGGATCAAAGGTGACTGCCAATATCTAAATTACAAGGCTACCCGAAAACCTAGTTTTCTGATTAAATGCCCCTGTTTTCTTCTTTGCTACTTTTGTAGTAAAATTGCAAAAATGGGAGGTTTTATGGGTATGCCGGTAAGAATTGACGATGATCTTTATGAATTGGCCAAGTTAGAGGCTAAAGCAGAGCATCGGACTATTGCTGGCCAGATTGAGTTCTGGGCAAAGGTTGGGAGGGCTGCAATTGATAATCCTGATCTTCCAGTGACATTCATCATGGAGTCATTAGCCTCTCTCGCTGAACCGCGAGATAGTGGAACCCCATTTATTCCTCGATCAAGGAAACTTTAATGGCGTATGCAGTTATTCAAATGCGCCGATTTGCTAGACAATACAAAAAATTAAATGACAAAATTACCAAAGATGTTGATGAAGCTGTAGTCAAAATCTCAGGAATACCCACTTTAGGTGAGCAAAAAAAGGGTGATTTATCTAAGTTATGGGTATTTAAGTTTAAAAGTAATCATCAGCTGTACTTATTGGGCTACTCTTTCGATGATGGCCTCAGGCTTATTTACTTGGAATCAATAGGGCCTCACGAAAATTTCTATAGAGACATCAAACATATCAAGCGATAGGCACCAGATTTTGCTTTGCCCTTTAGAATGAAGTCTCAATGGCTAGTTCAAAACCATCTCCTACACAATCTCAAGCTGAATTGCCCGTACTCATCATTGGTGCAGGTCTTGCGGGTCTGACCGTTGCCCTGCATATGGCTGAAACCCAGCCAGTCATTTTGATGGCTAAGCGCGGGTTGGGTGAGGCCGCTACTGCCTGGGCACAAGGTGGGATTGTCGGGGTAGTCGATAAAGAGCATGACAGTATTGATTCTCATGTAGCCGATACGATTGATGCTGGCGCAGGCTTGGTAGTTGAATCTACTGCACGTTATATCGCAGAAGAAAGTGCTGAAGCAATCAAATGGTTGGTAGACCAAGGTGTTCCCTTTACTGCTGATGAAGCAGGGCCAATGGGCTTGCACCTTACAAGAGAGGGCGGTCATACGCATCGTCGCATTGCTCATGCAGCTGATGCTACTGGCAAGGCGATTCATGAAGTGTTATTGGATAAAGCTAAGGCGCATCAAAATATTCGGATTCTGGAGCATTGGATTGCCCTAGATCTTATTACCAATCGTCAGCTTGATACTAAGACGCAGCGCACGAAACCCAATCGTTGCTATGGTGTTTACGCCTTAGACATTAAAAATAATCATGTAGAAACCATTCAGGCAAAGTCTGTAGTGTTGGCCACTGGTGGTGTGGGTAAAGTCTATCGCTATACCAGCAACCCTGATACCGCCACTGGTGATGGTATTGCCATGGC
>Ga0136641_1000595_pt1 | contig 15499 bp, 12 predicted proteins | sample EliLak1302023Y_FD_115312 | JGI IMG/M metagenome (GOLD analysis project Ga0136641, IMG submission 115312) | Freshwater microbial communities from Elizabeth Lake, Yosemite National Park, California, USA - 13020-23Y | ecosystem: Environmental > Aquatic > Freshwater > Lake ...
TAACTTTCTTATTCCGTTACATGCGCCCACTTGTTGATGGTGGGTTCGTTTATGTTGCACAACCGCCGCTTTACAAAGTTAAGTGGTCACGCGACACTCCAGGCTACGCATACTCAGATAAACAACGCGATCAACTAGTTGAAGCCGGTTTAGCCGCAGGTAAAAAACTTCGCACCGAAGACATTCAGCGCTACAAGGGTCTTGGCGAAATGAACGCGGAAGAACTTTGGGAAACCACAATGGATCCAGCAACTCGGGTACTGCTACAAGTTTCCGTAGACGATGCAGCGCAAGCTGATCAACTTTTCTCAACCCTTATGGGCGAAGACGTCGAAAGTCGACGCAACTTTATTCAACGCAATGCACATGACGTGCGGTTCTTGGACATCTGATGACTGAAATTAATGACTCAACCCACGATCAAATTGAAATCGTCGACCTTAATGTCGAAATGCAAAGGTCCTACCTTAACTACGCGATGAGCGTTATCGTCTCGCGCGCATTGCCAGATGTGCGAGACGGCTTAAAGCCAGTACACCGTCGCGTAATTTATGCAATGTATGACGGCGGTTATCGCCCAGATCGCGCATTTAACAAGAGCGCCCGCGTAGTCGGCGAAGTTATGGGCCAGTATCACCCACATGGTGACAGCGCGATTTACGACACCTTGGTTCGACTAACTCAAGCTTGGTCATTGCGTTATCCACTTGCGCAAGGACAAGGCAACTTCGGTTCACCGGGCAATGACTCAGCAGCAGCATCTCGATACACCGAAGTACGCATGGCGCAACTTGCCATGGAAATGGTTCGTGATATCGATCAAGAAACAGTTGATTTTACACCGAACTACGACGGCAAGAACCTAGAACCAACTGTGCTACCAAGCCGGTTCCCGAACCTATTAGTTAATGGTTCATCGGGCATTGCTGTTGGTATGGCAACAAACATTCCACCTCATAACCTCACTGAGGTAGCTGCAGGTGTGCAATGGGCACTAGAACACCCAGATGCAACTCGCGAAGAATTACTAGAAGCTCTAATTGAAAGAATCACTGGTCCAGATTTCCCTACCGGCGGCCAAATCGTAGGGCGTCGTGGAATTCAGGATGCCTATCGCACTGGCCGTGGTTCAGTAACAATGCGAGCTGTCACCGAAATCACCGAAGACAAGCGAGGGCGCACGATCATTGCGATCACACAATTGCCTTACCAGGTCAACCCAGACAACTTGCTAGAACGTATTGCAGAACTAGTTGAACAAGGCAAAGTTGGTGGCATCGCCGATTTGGTAGATGAAAGTTCGTCGCGAACTGGCATGCGAATCGTTGTGGTTCTGAAACGTGACGCTGTTCCAAAAGTGGTTCTCAATAACTTATTTAAATACACCCAACTCCAAGACAACTTTGGTGCCAACATGTTGGCTCTAGTTGATGGAGTACCTCGCACGCTAACCCTTGATGCATTTGCCACGAATTGGATCGAACATCAAGTTGAAGTAATTCAGCGAAGAACCGCTTATCGTCTGCGAATCGCCGAAGAGCGTGTACATATTTTGATCGGCCTGCTAAAAGCAATCGATCGCATCGATGAAGTAATTGCCTTGATACGTGCTTCGGAGTCGGCATCGGTTGCCCAAGCCGGTTTGATGAAACTTCTCGACATCGACGAAATACAAGCGCAAGCAATTCTTGATATGCAGCTACGAAAACTTGCCGCACTTGAACGCAACGAACTACAAACTCAACATGACAAGTTAATGTCTGAGATCGCTGACTATAAAGACATTTTATCTAACCTCACTCGCCAACGAAGCATTGTTAGCGACGAGTTGGCAGAGATTGTTAATAAGTTTGGCGACGCCCGCAAAACCACAATCGTTGCCGACGAAAATGATGTAACTCATGAAGACTTGATAGCAGTAGAACCAATTGTTGTTACTCTTTCAGCTGACGGTTACATCAAGCGCACCAAGGCCGTGCTTTATCGTTCGCAAAAACGTGGTGGCCGAGGCGTCAAGGGTGCAGCGCTTAAGCAAGACGATGTCGTTACAAATTTCTTTGTGACCACAACCCATCACTGGATATTGTTCTTTACAAATCGCGGTCGAGTGTTCAGGGTAAAAGCATACGAGCTCACTGACACTGGTCGAGATGCTCGCGGCCAGCACGTGGCGAACTTACTATCGCTTGCTCCCGAAGAGCACGTTGTCGAAGTTCAAGATCTCCAGGACTACAGCCAAGCAAAGTATCTAGTACTTGCGACGCGAAACGGCATGATCAAGAAGTCTCGACTTGCAGATTACGATTCGTCACGCAGCACTGGCTTAGTTGCAATTACGTTACGCGACGAAGACGACGTAGTTTCTGCCCAATTAGTTAACGATGAAGATGACTTACTTCTAGTTTCAAAAATGGGATATTCAGTTCGATGCCATGCCGATGATGAGACACTACGCCCAATGGGTAGAACTGCTAGCGGTGTTATCGGAATTAGATTTAAATCTGCCGAAGATTACTTACTGAAAATGGAAGTAGCCACCACAGATTCATTTGTCGTCACAGTCACTGAAGGTGGTTGGGCAAAACGAACTTCGATCGAAGATTGGAATGCGAAGGGGCGAGGTACGCAAGGCGTACGCGCAATGCGCCTAGTTGAAAAACGTGGCGGTTTAGCAGGCGCACTAATTTGTGCCGCTGAAGATGAAATCTTTGCAATCGCAAGTAATGGTGTGGTAATTCGAACTCGGGTTGATGAAATTCGCGCAGCCGGACGCGACACAATGGGCGTTTCGTTTATGAAGGTTGGGGATGACGATCAAGTTGTCGCCGTAGCTCGAAGCAGCGCCGCCTCAATGGCTGCTCTCGACAGTGTTGAGATCCCAATTGATTTCGACACGCCAGTGGTTATCGAGCCTGAGGAATTAATCGAACAAGTCAATAACGATGGTGACGAGGCGTAAGTGTCAGACATCGACATCGATTTAACTGACGATCAGCCAACAAAGCGAAATTACTTCAAGAAGTTACCAAAACCGGATGAGCAGAGGGCGTCCCTAAAAGATCCTGGAGCGACAGCGGAACCACCACGACAGGTACGAATGCATTTGACTCATGTGGATCCATGGTCAATAACAAAAGGCGCATTCGTTTTAGGCGTGACTATCGCAGGCGTACTGATTGTGGCCACAGCCGTTCTTTGGATAATACTTTCGGCCGCAGGAGTTTTTGAGGCGGTCTCGAATCTCTGGAATGACGCCTCGGGCAGCACCGGTATCGGAATAAGTTTTTTGTCGCTTGGACGGTTGCTTGGTTTGGTTATGGTAATTTCAGCAATCGAAATCGTGCTTTTAACGGTACTTTCCACGCTTTTTGCAGTTCTTTACAATTTAAGTGTTGGATTCACAGGTGGCATCGAATACACCTTCACAGACCGGAACTAGTCTTCCGTTTTGGGTGAATGACTGCTTTAAGGTAACCTCTTAACTCGTGCCTTGAAATAGGGACAAAGAGAAAGAATTTTAAGTATCAGAAGAAATCAGGGCCTATAGCTCAGCTTGGTTAGAGCGCTTCGCTGATAACGAAGAGGTCGGTGGTTCAAGTCCACCTGGGCCCACGCACGGTTCTCGAGTCTAGGAAGAGTAGGAAGCGTAATGAAAAAACTTTTGTCACTAGCATTGCTAGCTGTCGCAGGTTACGTCATTTACCAACAGTCAGAAAGTAGCAAAGCCGAGCAAGAATTGTGGACACAGGCTACTTCAGAGTAGATTTTGTTCTACGGTTTACCGTCGGGGAATTAGCTCAATTGGTAGAGCACTGCCTTTGCAAGGCAGGGGTTAGGGGTTCGAGTCCCCTATTCTCCACAATCAAGTGGAGGTAGTTTAACTACCTCCACTTTTATTTTGAATAAAGGGATTTTAAGAACTGCTTGAATTACATTTGAAAGAAAAATCATGAATGATCTGCGCAACGCATCACCACAGGTGAAGCGCTTTCTCGCAGGGGCATTACTTAATTCGCTCGGCGGCGGGTTAACTTTGCCGATTCTGATTATTTATCTGAACCAAGTTCGAGACTTTTCCCTGACATCTGCTTCGCTAATTCTCTCCTGGATGGCAATCACTGGCCTGGCTTTTTCTCCGATCATTGGATACTTGGTTGATCAATACGGTCCACGCCGAATCATGCTGATTGCAATCTTGATCGAAGCAACCTCAACCGCATCATGGGCTCTGGTAACGACGATACAAAGTGCACTAATTGTCGGGGCCTTGGCTTCCCTTGGACAATCCGCAATTTGGCCGCCGCAAACCACGATGATGGCGCGCATGGTTGATGAAGAATTCCGACCGAAATTTTTTGGATTACAGTTCATGATGTTGAACCTTGGCCTTGGCCTGGGTGGAGTGTTTAGTGCCTTCATTGTTAACGTGGACAACCCAGCAAGCTTTACTCGGCTTTATTTAATCGACGCCGTTACCTTTCTGATATTTTTTGCATTCATATTTTCCCTACGGGGCGTCGGTGGCAAAATTGAAAAAACGCAGGAACAACTTGATAGCGATAGCGGATTTCGCGAAGTTTTTTCTGACCATTCGTTCATGCGTCTTGCGTTCGCCAAACTACTAATGGTTACGTTCGGATACGCATCTCTTGATGCTGGACTTCCTGCGCTACTCACTTTGTTTGGTGATTTATCGGTACGTACGCTTGGGCCAATCTGGGCAGTGAATACCGGAGTGATAGTCATCGGCCAAATTTTTGTGTTAAATCGACTCACTGGGAGAAGCCGAATTCGCTTGATGGCGACGGTGGCGATTCTTTGGTCAGTTGCTTGGGTAATTATTGGCATCAGCGTTTCACTCAACCCATCGGCAACTTTTGCTTTTGCGGCATTTGGAATAGGAATATTTGCACTTGGTGAAATGATTTGGTCATCAGTTGGTCCCACGCTGACTAACGAATTAGCACCAGAACACCTACGTGGTCGGTATAACTCTGTTGATGGTTTGATATGGGTTTTCGCCGGTGCGGTCGGCCCAGCTGTCTCAGGCGGTATGTTGCAACATGAACTAGTCGGAGGCTGGGTTGGAATTATTCTGGGCGGACAGTTACTGGCGGCAGTTTTCGCACTGCGACTCAAGAGAGTTTTAACGCCGGCCCAAGATGGCATATTGCCAGCTGAGAAAAAATAGTGAGAAAATACTTTTTACACACAGGGCAAAACCCTCAAAAAACCTGATAAATAGCGATATCCACAGGCAGATGTTAGTTGTGCACACAAGATATCCCCAAGGTAATACCCATTGTTTACGCGGTTTTCCCCAATTTGTCCACTTACTTATCCACAGGAGCCATTGTTTATGTCAGACATGAGCCATACAGTCGTGAATACCTGGTTGTAACAAGGGGTTTTAACTTAGGCACGAAAAGGTGGATCACATGAGCGTCGCGGAATTTCCCCGCAGCTATGAAGAAGATGGCGCACTAGTACCACCTCAGGACATTGTCGCTGAACAATCTGTTCTTGGCGCTATGTTACTCAGCAAGGACGCCATCGCTGATGTGATCGAAAGCCTTCGGGAAGTTGATTTTTATAAGCCGGCACACGCCACTGTTTATGGCGCAATTTTGGATATTTATGGTCGTGGCGAACCGGCAGATGCAATCACAGTTGCAAACTATTTAAGCAAGTCTGGCGCACTAGGAAATGTTGGTGGGGCTGGCTATCTCCACACTTTGGTTGCCGGTGTTCCAACCGCCGCCAATGGTGCTTACTACGCCCGAATTGTTACTGAGCGGGCAACTCTGCGTCGACTCGTTGATGCCGGAACCAGAATTGCACAAATGGGTTACGCCGGTGATGCTGAGGTCGACCAACTCGTTGATCGTGCCCAAGCTGAAGTGTATGAAGTTACTGGACGTAGAAGTTCCGATGATTACGCTCCGCTTTCTGAAATCATGCCGCACACTTTGTCCGAGATAGAGGCCATTGAAGGTCGAGGTGGACAATTAGTCGGAGTTCCAACTGGATTTCAAAAACTCGATGAGATAACTCACGGGCTGCATGCTGGGCAACTAATTATTGTGGCGGCTCGTCCGGCAATTGGTAAATCCACATTAGCTTTGGATCTTGCGCGATCGGCAAGTATCAAACACAATCTGACGTCCGCAATTTTTTCACTTGAGATGAGTCGCAACGAAATTGTAATGCGTCTACTTTCTGCGGAAGCGCAAGTTCACTTGAGTAGCATGCGTGCTGGCACGCTCAGTGAAACAGACTGGGGCAGGCTTGCTAACAAGATGGGTCAAGTCAACGACGCACCATTATTTATTGATGATTCACCGAATATGACGATGATGGAAATACGCGCAAAGGCACGTCGACTTAAACAAAGATTTGATTTGAAACTACTGGTCATCGATTACTTGCAACTCATGTCATCAGGAAAAAAAGTAGAAAGCCGCCAAGTTGAAGTTTCAGAATTCTCTCGCTCGCTAAAACTTCTCGCCAAAGAACTTGAGATCCCAGTAATCGCAATTAGCCAGTTGAATCGTGGACCGGAACAACGCCAGGATAAGCGGCCAATGCTTTCGGACCTTCGTGAATCTGGGTCGCTGGAGCAAGATGCTGACATGGTTGTGCTACTTCATCGCGAAGATGTTTATGAAAGAGAATCGCCGCGCGCTGGCGAAGCGGATTTTATTTTGGCAAAGCACCGCAACGGCCCAACCGGAACTGTTACCGTTGCATTCCAAGGCCATTTCAGCCGTTTTGTTGACATGGCTACTTCATAGGTTTTAAGTTTTGTTAGTTTTACCTCTCGTTACCGAAAGCAGCAGATCATGCCCACCAGATCAACTCAAATAGATCGCAGTAATCTAGATTCGTTACTTGAGCGAGAGCGAAAGACTTACCGAGAAATCCACCAAAAGTCTTTTGAGCTTTATAAAGACGCAAAGAATTTATTTGGCGGTGTACCAATGCCATGGATGAACAAATGGGTAGGTGGATTTCCGCTCTATATGCAAGGCGCAAAAGGCAACATAATTACCGATGTTGATGGGCATGAATACATCGATTTCGCTCTAGGTGACACGGCAGCCATGACTGGTCACTCACCAGATGCCAGCGTTAAAGCAATAATTGATCGAATTCAAGATCTTGGAGGTATCACAACCATGATGCCTACCGAAGACGCTCAATGGGTTGGTGCAGAGTTAACGAGACGTTTTGGTGTACCTCTTTGGTCGTTCACGGTGTCCGCAACTGACTCGAATAGATGGGCAATTCGGTTAGCTCGACTAGCAACGGGTAAAAGTAAAATTCTGGTTTTTTCATATTGCTATCACGGCTCAGTCGATGAAACTTTTGGGGTTTTGGACTCGAATGGAAATACTGTGTCAAGACCAGGCAATGTCGCACCACCAGTTCCGATCGATCAAACTACGCGAGTTGTCGAGTTCAACGACCTATCTGCGTTAGAAGCTGCGCTAAAGCACGGCGATGTGGCAGCAATTTTGACTGAACCAGCACTTACCAACATCGGAATTGTTTTGCCAGAGCCAGGCTTCCTTGAAGGTATGCGTGAGCTTGCCACCAAATATGGGGCGCTTTTAATGATCGATGAAACCCACACCATCTCGGCTGGTTACGGCGGCATGACGTTACGGGACAAGCTTGAGCCCGACATTTTCATTATTGGTAAGTGCATCGGCGCGGGAATTCCTTCTGGTGCTTATGGATTCACGCAAAAAGTTGTCGACCTAATCAATTCCCACACTGAGGCTGACCTGCTTGATGTCGGCGGCATCGGTGGCACCCTTGCTGGAAATGCATTGTCATTGGCAGCCATGCGCGCAACTTTAGGTGAAGTTTTAACAGAGCAAGCGTTTGATCACATGATTCAACTGGCCACGCGCTACACCGATCAAGTTAATGCAGCACTGGATGAATACGATGTGCCTTGGTCTATTTCTCAATTAGGTGCGCGAGCCGAATATCGATTTACATATCCAGCACCTAAATCTGGAACCGAATCCATGCATGCTGGCGATGACGAGCTAGATGAGTTTATGCACATGTACATGTGTAATCGGGGCGTGCTAATGACACCATTTCACAACATGGCGTTAATGTGCCCAACTACAACTCAGGATCAAGTTGACCGCCATGGCTCTCTATTTGCCCAAGCGATGGCAGAACTTACTAATTCCTGATCTATCGAACGCCAGTTTCCACCTAGAATTTCACCATGACGCTGCGTCGCCGACTTCAAGTCTTCATTTTCTTCTTTGCAATTGTAGTAATTGCGGCTGCGACCTGGGAACGTTACGCATATTTGCAGGCTCGCGCCGAAGTAAGTGAAGCCATCGCACAAAACATTAAGCTTGATGAAGTCGCAAATCAACTCTCAACTGCATTAAGCACTTCCGTTTTTATCAGCCTTTTTCTTCTAATTCTTGCCTGGTGGTATTTGGAACGTTGGGTTCTTGCACCACTTGATGAAATGCGCACCGAGTTACGGATGGTGGCGAGCGGAACGATTCATCAAGTCATAGAGGTTGCTAATCCAATGGAAATTAGACTGGCAGCAGCGGACGCAGAATCCATGCGCCAAAATCTAGTTGCTCAAATTGACACTGCCCGTTCAGCTTGGCAGGGCCTAGAGCAATACGCGCCGCTGGTCATATCGATGCGCAAAGCATTGTCACCAACAGCAATTGATACGGCAAGCTTTGGAATTGATGTCGCCGGGCAGACTTTGCCAGCCAGTGGCGCAATTGCCGGGGACTGGTGGGATGTAATCAGAACCCCAAGAGGTGTTGCCGTGGCAATGGTGGACGTAACTGGTCATGGACCTGAGGCTGGAGTAGTTGGATTACAGATTAAGGCAATCATGACCGCAGCCCTTTCTGCTGGGTTTAGTGCAAGTGCGGTTATGGAAAGAGTCTCCGCGGGAGCAGCTGGTGTCAACGCCTTACTTGCAACTGCCGCGATTTTAGAAATCCCTAGTGACATAAGTCAACCAACACACTGGGTAAATGCTGGGCACCCACCTGCCTACTGGATCGATGCCAATCACCTGATTACAACACTCAATCCAACGGGTCCGATGCTTGGTGGGTTTGGGGGTGCCTGGCAAAGCAGAGAAATGTTTTTTGGCGTTGGGGACCGAATAGTTCTGGTGTCAGATGGCCTGCTTGAAACCCAAGATCAAAAGGGCGAGGAGTTTGGGACTCGTGGCCTTATTTCGTTGGTCGTTTCCGGGAAGCAGTCACGAGATTCATCGGAACTAACAAATCTGATCGTGTCAACCGCGCGCCAAGATTCAGTCACCTGGAATCGCGACGATGTCTCAGTTGTTGTAATTACCCGTAGGCTCGGAAAGTGAGCGAGTCAGTGAATCCAAAGCTTCGACCTGAGATGGCAAAACTACCGACATACAAAGCGGGAAAAAAAGTAGAGCCGGTCGATGGTTTACCTGCCTACAAACTATCCAGCAATGAGATCGCGCATTCTCCGCTACCAAGTGTTGTGGCTGCAATAGTTGACGCAGCAACTGAAATCAATCGCTATCCAGATCCATTCACGACCAAATTAAACCAAGCACTTGCTGACAAGTTCTCAATTCCTGTTGATCAAATAGCAACGGGAACCGGATCAGTCGGTGTCTGCCAGCAAATTATCCAAGCAGTTGCTGGTGCGGGGGATGAAGTTATTTATGCTTGGCGCTCATTTGAGGCCTATCCAATCATTACAACAATTGGTGGTGCACTCAACGTACAAGTCCCATTAACTGACGGCGGACTGCATGATTTAGATGCAATGTTAAACGCAATTACACCGAAGACTCGAGTCATTTTTGTTTGTACCCCAAACAATCCAACGGGTGGGATTGTCACGCAACAACAAATTGATGGTTTCTTAGCAAAAGTACCAAAAGATATCCTGGTTGTAATTGACGAGGCATATATTGAATTTAACCGAAACGAGAATGCCATTGATGGCATCGCAACCATGAAAGCCAATTCAAATGTTGGCGTACTTCGGACTTTTTCTAAGGCATATGGTCTTGCGGGGTTACGGGTTGGATATTTTGTCGGTCCTAAAAATGTTGCAGATGCAGTGCGAAAAACTGCAGTGCCATTTGGTGTTTCAAACATTGCGCAAGTTGCTGCGGTTTCCTCACTTGAGCATGAAGCTGAACTATTTGAGCGCGTCGAAGAAGTCATCGCAGAGCGACTTTGGTTTGAATCTGAACTAACGCAGCTCGGCTTCAAACTTCCAGTCAGTCAAGCAAACTTTGTCTGGTTACCACTTGGTGATCTCACTGATGAGTTTGCTAAGCGCTGTGAGGGGATAGCAGTTTCAATTCGGCCATTCCCAGGCGAAGGAGTTCGAATAAGTATTGGGGAACGCCCGGCATTAGAGCGAGTTATTTCGCTTGCGAAAGAGTTTGTTTTTTAACCGATTCAACGGCAACAACAATTGCAACGCTAACAATAACTATAAAACCACCAAGCAAAATATTAGGCGTAAGTGTTTCCTTAAAGATGATGATGCCAAGCGCAACCGCAACTACTGGATTCACATACGCATAAGTCGAAACTAAAGTGATGGGCGCATTTTCAAGTAACCAGGTGTAGACCGTGTATCCGATCAAGGAGCCAACTGTAACTAAGTACACCCACCCACTCCACGACCTTGCGCTAGCATCCATGAAATCCGAAATCGATTCCTGATGAATCATTCCAGCAATGAATAATGCAGCACCAGCACCAGCCATTTCGTATGTACTTAGAACTAATGGATTACTTGGAGTTTCCATGCGGGGTGCAATAAAGGAACCCAAAGACCAACATAGGTTGCCGAATAAAATTATGAACATCCAAAGCGTGACATTTTGCCCACCAGAATCAGGTCGCGCAATCGTATGACCGGGCAACATGATGATGCCGATTCCAACTAGACCTCCGGCAATTCCAATTAACGAAGTAATCTTTGGTCGGTCGTTATCAAGAGTTCGAAAAAGTGCAGTCCAAATTGGCATCGCCGCAACAATCAACGAAGCTACCCCAATAGGCACAACCTTTTCCGCAAAAGCCATAGTTCCTAAGCCGGTGCCTAGCATTAAAACGCCCAAGAAAACCGAACTGGAAAATTCTTTGCGCGTTAACCGCAATGCGTTCCAGCCACTGCGAATTCCGATAAAAATAAACAAGAAGGTACTTGCGGCAACGAATCTAAATGACATTGATAAAAGTGGCGGCATTGTTTCAATAGTGAAAGCGATACCTATGTAAGTAGTACCCCAGGCAACGTACATAATCCCTAAACCAAGGGCCACCTTAGTTTTAATTGAACTACTCACAGGCACACACTATTGCTAACGAAACTGGTCAAAGGATTTGGGTTCGTGGTAATTGAATTAAGCAAGTGCAGATTTCACTGCGGCAGCAACTGCGCCTCCATCGGCTCTACCTGACACCTGTGGTGAAACTATCTTCATCACTGCGCCCATGGCACTTGGACCCGTGGATCCAGCGGCAACAACTTCTGCAACGGCACTAGAAATTATTTTTGCCAAATCTTCGGCAGAGAGTGCAGCAGGTAAATACGCCTGAATAATTTCAAGTTCTGCCCGTTCCTTATCGGCTAGTTCTGGACGGTTAGCGTCGTCATAAGCAGTAGCTGCCTCTTTACGCTTTTTTGCCTCACGATTTAGAACTGTGATCAGGTCTTGATCGTCAAGCACTCGGGCCTCTTTACCCGATACCTCTTCGTTTGTGATCGCAGATAGCACCATCCGTAACGTGCCAGAGATGAGCGAATCCTTGGCCCTAATTGCAGCCGTTAGATCAACTTGAATTTGCTCTTTAAGGTTTGTCATATGTATACCTTGTCAGACCACAAACGATAAACAAACCATTGTTGCTATGGAGTCGATGTTGCTAACGGACTTGCAACTGGAACTGGAGTTCCTGATGAACTCGGAACTGGTTCAACTAAGGCAGGATTTGGAATCGCCTTTCCAGTTAATGGATCTATTACCATCGTGCCATCTGCAAGCTCTTTGGCAAATTGCGCCTTAGCTGACCCGGTTTGACACTTGATTAAATCTTGACCCAGTTGGCCGGCACAAACATCCTTGCTCGCAGTAATTTTGTTGCCATAACCACCGGGATTTATCCCGTATAAAGTTTTTAAATTCCAAGGAGTAGCCGGAACATTTTTAAGGGCGCCACTTAGCGAATCTCGCCAAATGGGCCCGGGCATAGTTGAACCAAATACTTTCCCGTAATACTGGCCATTGATGCGAATGTTTTTCATGGGATGGGTTTGGCCTCCGCGGGGATCGCCAACCCACACAGCTGCAGCCATGTCGGGTGTGTATCCAACAAACCAAACAGCCGCTGAATCATCGGTGGTTCCTGTCTTACCGGCTGCTGGCCGGTCAAAATACATGGCATGGCCAGTTCTGCCACCCAAAGGACCGTCGATAACACCGGCTAGAACCGCAGTCGCACTGTCAACAACTTGGGCATCGATCGTTTGAAGGCAGTTTGCTGAGGGCACATCAAGTTCATGTCCGTATCTATCTGTTACAGAAGAAATTGCGATTGGGTCGCAGTGGACACCATGTGCTGCGTAAGTAGCCATCCCTTCCGTCATGTCAAGTGTTGTAACGTCAAAGCAACCAAGTGTGAAACAAGGATATCCAGGGAAATCCTCACCATTTCCTTGTTTCACTCCTGCAGCTTTAGCTATCGCTTGTGGTTCACACAGCCCAATTTTTTCCTCTAGTCCAACAAAATAGGTGTTGACCGAGAAAGCTGCGCCACTAAAAATATCGAAGGTACCAGAGCCAGTTGAATTGCTTACTGTGTACGGCGGAAATTTCTTATCAGTCCCGCACTCCTTGAATTCGTTAAAGGTCTTTTTCTGGGGGGCGTTGATGACTTTGAAGGGATCCCATCCCAACTTAAAAGCCGCACCGATAGTGAAAGCCTTGAAAGTTGAACCAGCCTGAAAACCAACTGTGCCATTTGCTGAAACCGGAACGTTGTAATTAATCGTTGTATAACCAACTCCGCTCCGACCCCATTTTCGATTCTGCGCCATTGCGGTAATTTCGCCAGTCCCAGGACGAATCATTGTGATTGCAGCCGCGATACCACTTTGATCATCAAACGGGATTTTCTCATCAACTGCCTTTTGTGATGAAGTTTGGGCGGCATGACTTAACGTGGTCTTAATTGTTAGTCCGCCGACCGCCAAAACCTTTGCCCGCACTTCTGGTGTGTCACCGAATGCTGGGTCATTCATTAAAACCGTTAGGACGTAATCGCAGAAATATGGCGCAGAAGAAGTTACGCAGCCGTTTGATAACTCTTGCGGCTTGAGATCCGTCTCGATAGAACGCGACTTGGCTTCATCAGACTGCTCTTTCGTAATGTAGCCAACGTTCACCATTGCGTTTAAAACTTCATTACGCCGTTTCTGCGCTCGATCTGGAAAGCGAGTCGGATCGTACCTTGATGGATTTTGAACTAGGCCCGCGAGAGTGGCTGCTTCACTCAAAGTGAGTTGATTGGCAGATTTTGAAAAGTATCTTCTAGATGCAATTTCAACCCCATATGAACCGGCACCAAAGTATGCAATATTTAAGTAGCCTTCAAGAATCTGTTTTTTTGAAAGTTTGTTCTCAAGCCCGATTGCGTACCGTGCTTCGCGAATCTTTCGATTTAGTGTTACCGCAACAGCGGCTTCTTGCTCAGCTTTTGTTGTCGCCGCAGTTAGTAAAATTTGCTTCACATACTGTTGAGTTATTGTGGAACCACCCTGCACCTGCCCCCCACCACTAGTTGAAATCGAAGCTCGCAGAGTCCCTTTGAAATCGATCCCGGCATGACTAAAGAACCGCTGATCTTCAATTGCGACGATGGCCTGCTGCATAACAGGGGCAATTTTTTCGATTGGGACTTCTATTCGATTTTGGGCATAGAGAACAGCGAGAACGTTTCCGTCAGCGTCAAGCAAAGTATTTTGTTGTGGCAGCGGAACTTGCGTCAGGTCACTTGGCAAACTACTAAACGCCTGGGCGCTGTTTCGGGTCGCTAGGCCAACTCCGCCGACCACAGGAAGAACCATAAGTGCCGCGACAACGCCGGCAAGGGCGACAAATGTCGCCATTCTGGTCAATAGCCCGAATCGGTTAAGGCTAGTTGCACCGAAGCTATTTTCCATAGTTCATCCATGCTAACCCCTATATTTTCGGTTTTAGACTCACAATTATTGATTCTGTGACGGGTGTCTTCTGCCCAAAAAATGTGGTCGTAGGTATTGACACGACCTATCGACTACCCCAATAGTTAAGCAATCGATGTTTGCTTTAGCATTTTGCAAAAGGAAAAGTCGTAAGACGTTAATCCAAGTATGAGGGGATAAATATCGTCAATGTGGAATTCTGAATGGAGTCGTAGCGCAGCTTGCCGCGACACAGACCCGGATCTTTTATTCGTCCAGGGTGCGGCGCAAAACCGCGTGAAGGCAATTTGCGCCGGGTGTTCCGTTCGCACTGAGTGCCTTGCTGATGCACTAGATAATGAAATCGAATTTGGCGTTTGGGGTGGAATGACAGAGCGCGAACGCCGTGCCTTATTGCGTAGGCGCTCAAGCGTTACTTCCTGGCGAGAATTACTTATGAACGCTCGCAAGGACTATGACCTTCTGGACCCAGTGGCCTTCATTCGCGGAGCCTAACTCGCGACATTTTTACTAAGTCACGAACTGTCGTATGCTCAAGGCATGACTAAGTGGGAATATCTGACCGCACCATTATTGGTTCACAACACCAAGGCAATCCTGGATAACTTTGGACTGGATGGCTGGGAACTGGTTGCAATAATCCCCGGAATGAATTCAGAAAATCTTGTCGCTTATTTCAAGCGGCCAAAGGACATCTAGTCGCTGCTTTGGCGACCAAGAGATTAGGAAAAACATGAGCGCAGTAGAAGAACGTTTGTCCGCACTGGGAATTACAGTTCCAGAAGTAATTCCACCAGTTGCTTCTTATGTTCCAGCATCACGTACTGGAAATCTGGTTTATACATCCGGTCAACTGCCATTTGTTGATGGCGTCTTGATGGCTGCCGGCCTGCTTGGTAAAGACATCGACGAAGAGACAGCGGCAAAATGTGCAGCTCAATGTGCGGTTAACGCAATCGCGGCCATCAAGTCTTTAATTGGTGACTTAGACAAGGTAGTGTGCGTAGTTAAAGTCGTTGGTTTCGTAGCTAGCACGCCAGATTTCACAAAGCAGCCAGTTGTAATCAATGGTGCAAGTGATGTTTTCATCCAGGCATTCGGCGATGCCGGTAAGCACGCACGCTCTGCCGTTGGCGTTGCAGCCTTGCCACTTAATACCCCAGTTGAAGTTGAAGTAATAGTCGAAGTACGCGACTAGTTCCTAACATTCAGGTAGCAGAAGGGAAGCGGA
>Ga0136641_1000596_pt1 | contig 15486 bp, 3 predicted proteins | sample EliLak1302023Y_FD_115312 | JGI IMG/M metagenome (GOLD analysis project Ga0136641, IMG submission 115312) | Freshwater microbial communities from Elizabeth Lake, Yosemite National Park, California, USA - 13020-23Y | ecosystem: Environmental > Aquatic > Freshwater > Lake ...
GCGGCAGTTGCGGCAGTTGCGTTATTTGGTGTTTCATTCGCTGTCGGAGTTTCTACGGCAGATGCACTTGGTTCAGGAGTTGCGCTCGGCGCTGCAGTAACCTCGGTTGGCTTTGGAAATACTGAAAGGTCAGGTACCCGAACCAAATCTGCAAATCCACGCTGCAACAGATCCTGGGCACTCATCGTTAAAGTGTTGCCAGCAAAATCCGAAATGGTCAAGGAAGACACTTGCCATTCGACTGGACGATCTAGCAGCGTTACGGTTTGAATCGAATTAATAATTCCTTGATGAGGATCACCAGAAACCAGCGTTGGTTCGCTATTTGTAACCCTGCTTGAACCATCTGTTGCTACGAAATCCATCGACACGCCATTTAGGAAATCAAAGCCCGTACCAGTGTCAGCAATTTCAACAGATGCAACTGCTTGAACAGATCTGGATGCAGCGTCTGGACTCGTGAGGTTCAAGTTGAAGCCAGTGAGGACTGGAACGGAAAAGTCGAAAACACAGTTATCAGCAGTCTCAGTGCTTTCAAGTACACAAGTGTTTTCTCCAGTGCCACCAGCGAGGATGTCTAAATCGGCACCACCAACTAAGACATCGTTATTGTCCCCGCCATCGAGTGTGTCGCCGCCGGCCAGGCCAACTAATGTGTCGTCACCAGCTCCACCAGTCAAAATATTTGGTTCATTTGTTCCAGAGATTGTGTCGTTGAATGATCCGCCAATTACATTTTCAAAATTGGCCAAGAAGTCTCTTCCCAGTCCAGTTGCTCTTTGGCGGCTTAGTTGTACTACTACAGGTTCGGTTGCATTCACAAACGAAATCGTGTCTGACCCGGCGCCACCATTTATGTGGTCATCATCTGGGCCATCAATTACTACATCGTCGCCATCGCCAGCATCAATAGTGTCGGTGCCAGCGCCGGAATCAATGTTGTCGTTACCAGCGCCTGTGACAATGGTGTTGGAATTGAGGTCACCTATGATCGTGTCATTTCCTGCGCCGGCTGTGACATTTTCGATTCCAGTGAACGTATCGCTACCCATACCCGACGCGGTGCCGGCCACTAATGAAACATTCATGTTTGCGCCATCGGCAAAACTAATTCCATCAACACCCTCGCCACCAGAAATTAGTTCATCACCGATGCCACCAGTGATTGAATCATCACCAGATCCAGCATCGATGGTGTCATTGCCGGCGGCGGAATCGATGGTGTCATTGCCAGCGCCGGATCCAATCACGTTGACGTTGTCATCGCCAAGTACTGTGTCGTCGCCAGCGCCCGTTGTGAGATTCTCAAAACCAGAAAACGTATCGCTACCCAAACCAGATGCAGTTCCGTCGAGGAGTGAGACATTTACGTCTAAGTTAACTCCGTCAAATCGGAAAATATTATTTCCGGTTCCACCCTTACTTGGATCATCGTCCAAACGAATGAGGTCGATACCATCGCCACCTGTAATGGAATCATCTCCGAGTCCACCAGAAACTGAATCATCGCCAGCGCCAGCATCAATACTGTCGTTGCCTGCGCTTGTGTCAACAATGTCGTTGCCAGCTCCAGAATTTATCGAGTTGGCATTGTCATCGCCGATGATGGAATCATTTCCATCGCCAGTTGTGGCATTTTCAATTCCAGAAAGCGAATCGTTACCCACACCTGCTGCGGTGCCAGCGATTAGGGAAACGTTTACAGTTGTCGTGCCAGCATCATCGAAACGAACTCCATCGATTCCGTCACCACCCGTGATTGAGTCATCTCCCGCGCCACCTGTGATTGAGTCATCTCCAGGTCCAGCATCAATGGTGTCGTTGCCAGCGCCCGAAACTACCGTGTCGTTGCCAGCTCCAGTGGTGATGACGTTGGCAATGTCATCACCGACAATTGCATCATTACTTGGACCCGTTGAAACGTTTTCAATTCGAGTGAAAGTATCGCTACCCATACCCGATGCTGTCCCAGCCAGCAACGAAACACTCAGGTTCGTTCCTGCGGCAGCGCCATCAAATCGAATGATGTCAATACCATCACCGCCCGACATCGAATCGTTGCCAAGTCCACCAGTGATCGAATCATTACCCGCGCCAGTGACAAACACATTGGCATTGTCATCGCCAATAATTGAATCATCGCCAGCACCCGTTGTGACGTTTTCAACGCCAGCAAATGTGTCACTGCCGATTCCAGTTGCCGTGCCTGCAGGTAAAGATACATTTAAGTTTGCGCTGCCGGCATCATCGAAGCGAATTTTATCAATTCCAATTCCACCAACGATTGAATCGTTACCTACTCCGCCAGTTATCGAATCATCGCCATCGCCGGCATCAATGGTGTCATTACCAGCGCCGGCTTCAATGGTGTCATTACCAGCGCCAGAAGAAAGCACATTGGCATAACCATCGCCCGTGATCGTGTCATTACCAGCGCCAGTTGTTACATTCTCAAATCCCGCGAAGCTATCACTGCCAACACCTGATGCGGCGCCATCAACCAAAGAAACATTTACATTTGGACCATCGTCAAGGCGAAGTAGGTCCATACCGGCCCCACCTGAAATCGAATCATCGCCCAGTCCGCCAGCGATCGAATCATCGCCAGCGCCAGCATCAACATTGTCATGACCAGCGCCAGCAATAACTGTGTCGTTACCGGCACCCGCCACGATCACATTCGCGTTGTCATCACCGATGATTGAATCATTTCCGGCACCAGTTGTGACATTTTCAATCCCAGCGAGCGTATCGCTACCAAATCCAGATGCCGTGCCAGCAACTAGCGACACATTCACATTGACTGCTGCAACGGGATCATCGAAACGAACGACATCCGTTCCGATCCCACCGGCAACTGCATCGTCACCTAAGCCAGCATCAATTATATCGTTTCCAGCTCCAGCATTAATGGTGTCGTTGCCAGCACTTGAAGTTATCGTGTCATTGCCAGAACCCGAGACAATTACGTTGTTGTTGTCATCGCCAGTGATTAAGTCATCGCCAGAACCGGTTGTAATGTTTTCAATTTCAGTGATGGCGTCATTGCCTTGTCCAACAATTGAGCGCGTTACCAAATTAACCGTGAGGTTTTCAGTTGAACTGCTGGCATCAAAAGAATCAATACCAGTGCCGCCGGCAAAGGAATCATTTCCAGCGGCGCCCGTTAATTTATCGTCACCAGGGCCACCGGTTAAATTGTCATCACCCGCAGAACCATCAAGGTCGTCTTTACCCAGGCCAGCATCAATGATGTCATCACCTTCGCCACCCGTGATTGAATCATCGCCAGATCCAGCGCTAATGGTGTCATTACCTGCCCCAGCATCAATTACGTCGTTGCCGCTACCGGCAGAAATCACGTTGGCAGTTGTGTCGCCAATGACCGTATCGTTGCCAACTCCAGTCGTAACGTTTTCAATTCCAGTGAATGTGTCACTTCCTACACCTAAGGCAGAGCCATTAGGCATTGAAACATTTACGCTCGCGCCGTCGTCAAAACGAATCAGATCGGTTCCAGCGCCACCAGAGATTGAATCATCCCCAAGCCCACCAGAGATTGAATCATCACCGGCACCTGCATCAACATTGTCATCGCCTGCGCCTGCAGTAACCGTATCGTTGCCGGCACCCGTCGCGATCACATTTGCGTTGTCATCACCTGTGACTGAGTCATTGCCTGCACCTGTTGTGACGTTCTCGATTCCGGAGAATGAATCATTTCCAACACCCGATGCAGATCCGGCTCGCATAGTCACATTCATGACACCTGCGGCATCATCAAATCGAATCGTGTCAACACCAAGTCCGCCAGTGAGTGAATCATTACCTAGTCCGCCAGTGAGTGAATCATCGCCGGCTCCAGAATCGACGGTGTCGTTACCCGCACCCGCAACAACGGTGTCGTTACCCGCGCCTGTTGATATCAAGTTGGCGCTGTCATCGCCAGTGACTAAATCATCCCCGGTGCCTGTGGTGACATTTTCAATTCCTGTAAATGAGTCGCTACCAACGCCAGATGCAGTGTTGGAAATAAGTGACACTGTCACGTTGGCACCGGAAACTCCATCAAATCGAATGACATCGGTACCCAGGCCACCGATCAGCGAATCGTCACCAAGGCCACCGATCAGCGAATCGTCACCTAGTCCGCCACCGATAGTGTCATTACCAGCGCCGGCGTCGATGGTGTCGTTTCCAGCTCCAGCGACAATCGAATTGGCATTGTCATCGCCAATGATTGAATCATCACCAGCGCCGGTAGTAACATTTTCAATTCCAGAGAATGTGTCGCTGCCGATGCCTGATGCAGTACCCGCCAGAATCGATACGTTCACATTTACACCGGTTGCGGCATCATCAAAGCGAATGAAGTCAGCACCAATCCCACCATTAGTGAAATCATCGCCAAGTCCGCCGGCGATTGAGTCATCCCCAGCGCCAGTGTCGATGGTGTCGTTACCCTCACCTGCTGCAACATTGTCATTTCCAGCATTGGTTGTAATCACGTTGGCGTTGTCATCGCCAGTAACTGTGTCATTACCTGCACCTGTTGTGACGTTTTCAATTCCAGTGAAGGTATCGCTACCCATACCAAATGATGTTCCAGACGATAACGAAACATTCACGTTCACGCCGCCGACAGCATCATCAAAGCGAATAACGTCAATACCTAATCCGCCAGTGATGGAATCATCAGCCAATCCGCCAGCGATGGAATCATCTCCTGCGCCAGCATCAATGGTGTCAGCTCCTGCGCCAGCTGAAACTGAGTCGTTGCCTGCGCCAGCTGTAATGACATTGGCATTGTCATCGCCAGTGATGGTGTCAGCTCCTGCGCCAGTTGTGACATTTTCAATCCCAGCGAGCGTATCGCTACCAACACCTGACGCAGTTCCAGCAACAAGGGAAACATTTACCCCGCCAACCGCATCATCCAGGCGAATAATATCGACACCATCGCCACCAACAATGGCATCATTTCCTGCGCCGCCCGTTAGGGAATCATTTCCTGCGCCGCCCGTTAGGGAATCATTTCCTGCGCCACCATCAATTGAATCTTTACCGATTGCGCCATCGACAGTGTCATCGCCAAGGCCGCCATAGACTACGTCGTCTCCAGCGCCGGAGTCTATGGCGTCATTACCAGCGCCCGCATCAATGTTGTCGCTACCTGAACCACTGACAATGACATTGGCAGTTTCATCACCAATGATTGAGTCATCCCCAGCACCAGTAGTGACGTTTTCAATTCCAGAGAAAGTATCACTACCGATTCCAGATGCCATACCAGTCAATAAAGACACCGCAACATTGACACTTGCCGAAGCGCCATCTAATCGAATGACGTCAACTCCAGCACCACCGGCGATTAAATCGTTGCCAAGTCCGCCAGTAATTGAATCATCGCCAGCGCCGGAGTCAATGCTGTCGTTTCCTGCGCCGGCAGTTACGTTGTCATTCCCGGCACCCGTTGTTATAGCGTTTGCGTTGTCATCACCAATAACTGAGTCATTACCATCACCCGTTATTACATTTTCAATACCAGTAAAAGTGTCGCTTCCCATCCCGGAGCCAGTGCCTGATAGCAGCGACACACTTACATTTACATTCGCAGCAGCATCGTCAAATCGAATGACATCGATGCCGACCCCACCCGTGATTACATCATCTCCGAGTCCAGCAGTGATCGAATCATCACCAGCGCCAGCTTCAATCGCATCATTGCCACCGCCTGCAGTAATGCTGTCGTTTCCAGCTCCAGTGACAATGAGGTTGGCGTTTTCATCGCTAATCACTGAATCGTCGCCGGCACCAGTTGTTACATTTTCAATTCCAGTAAACGAATCACTGCCTACACCGGATGCAGTTCCCGCTGGCAGCGAAACACTCACACCTGCGACCGCATCATCGAGGCGGATTCCATCAGTGCCGATACCGCCAGTGATTGAATCATCACCGAGTCCGCCAATTATTGAATCGTCTCCAGCGCCTGAGTCAATAGTGTCATTTCCTGCGCCTGCAGTAATTGTGTCGTTTCCAAGGCCGGTAACAATTGTGTTGGCATTTTGGTCACCAATGACTGAGTCGTTTCCAGTTCCAGTTGTGACATTTTCAAAGCCGGTAAACGTATCGCTGCCGGCCCCTGATGCAGTACCTGTTAGCAGGGACACCGCTTGGTTTACTGGGTCATCGAACCGAATGCCGTCAACACCATCGCCACCAGCGATCGAATCATTGCCGAGTCCACCAGCGACTGAGTCATCCCCTGCCCCAGAATCAATCGTGTCATTTCCGGCACCTGCCGTGATGGTGTCATAACCACCACCAGTTGCAATAACGTTTGCGTTGTCATCGCCAATAACTAAATCGTTTCCAGATCCAGTCGTTACACTTTCAATGCCGGTAAAGGTGTCGCTGCCTACGCCAGATGCTGTTCCCGCTAGCAATGACACACTTACGTTCACATTTGCAGCCGCGTCGTCAAGTCGAATGACATCAAGACCGAGTCCACCAGTGATTGAGTCATCACCAAGGCCACCAGTGATCGAGTCATTTCCCGCGCCGGTTACAATTACATTTGAATTACCATCGCCAATTACAGAATCGTTTCCAGCGCCAGTTGTGACATTCTCAATTCCAGATAGCGAATCACGACCAATTCCTGTTGCGGTACCTGCAAGCAGTGAAACCGTGACATTGACACTGGCTGCAGCTTCATCAAGACGAATTCCATCAGTGCCGCTTCCACCAGCAATCGAATCGTCACCTAGGCCCCCGGTTACTACATCGTCCCCAGCGCCAGCATTAATCGAGTCATTTCCTGCGCCGGCAACAATCGTGTCATTGCCACCATCAGTTGATATCACATTGGTGTTATCGTCACCGATTACCGAATCATTTCCGCTACCTGTGGTGACATTTTCGATGCCCGAGAAAGTATCGCTACCCACACCTGATGCCGTACCCGTAAGCAGCGAAACCGTAACACCTGCGCCGCCTGCAGCAACATCATCAAATTGAATTAAGTCGGTGCCGGCTCCGGCTGTGGTCACGTCATTACCAAGCCCACCAGTTATTGAATCGTCACCTGCCCCAGTTACAAATACGTTTGCGTTGTCATCGCCAACGATCGAATCATTCCCAGCACCCGTCGTAACGTTTTCAACGCCGTTGAAGAAATCAATTCCTACACCTGTTGCAGATCCGGTAAGCAGCGACACAGTCACATTGCCCGTTGCATCATCGAGAAAAATGCCATCAGTGCCGACTCCAGCAGTGATCGAATCATTGCCAAGTCCACCAGTTATTGCATCGTCGCCTGCCCCAGCGTCAATGGTGTCGTTGCCCGCCCCCGCAGAGATTGTGTCGTTGCCCGCGCCAGTCACAATTGAGTTGACGTTGTCATCTCCAATGATCGAATCGTTTCCAGGACCGGAAGTGACATTCTCAATTCCGGTAAACGAATCAGTACCTACACCAGAAGCAGTGCCAGCAAGTAACGAGACAGTCACTGCGTTGACCGAACCGTCAAAGCGAAGCACATCGATGCCTACGCCACCAGAACTCGCATCATTGCCAAGTCCACCATTAATCGAATCATCGCCAGCGCCAGCGTCAATCGTGTCGTTGCCTGAGCCTGCGTCAATCGTGTCATTACCTAAACCAGTAGAAAGCACATTGGTATTACCGTCACCAGTTATCGAATCATCGCCGGCACCAGTGGTTACATTTTCAATTCCCGAAATTGTGTCGCTACCAATTCCCGTTGCAGATCCCGTAAGTAGCGACACGTTTAGGTTTGCAACAACATCATCAAAGCGAGCCAGGTCGACGCCCACGCCGCCAGTGATTGAGTCATCGCCGAGCCCACCAGTGATTACGTCGTCACCAGCACCAGACGAAACAACGTTGGCATTACCGTCACCGATAACTACATCGTTTCCAGCACCTGTTGTGACATTTTCAATTCCAGCTAACGTGTCGCTACCTACACCTGTTGCAGTGCCTGCAAGTAATGAGACAGTTACGTTGACTCCCACAGCAGCGTCGTCAAAGCGGATGCCATCGTTTCCTGCTCCACCTGTGATCGAATCATCGCCGAGTCCACCAAGCATTGAGTCATCGCCGGCACCCGCATCAATCGTGTCGTTACCCGCGCCCGCATCAATCGTGTCGTTACCCGCGCCCGAAGTTATTGCGTTGGCATTGTCATCACCGGTGATCGAATCGTTTCCACCACCGGTTGTGACATTTTCAATGCCTGAGAAAGTATCGCTACCGATACCCGATGAAGTTCCAGCCAAAAGCGAAACAGTTGTGTTAACCGATGCTTCATCAAGGCGGATGATATCTGTGCCTAGTCCGCCTGCGATTGCGTCATCACCGAGTCCACCAGTGATCGAATCATCACCTGCACCGACATTAATCGTGTCGTTTCCGGCGCCTGCCGAAACGGTGTCATTTCCTGCACCTGTTGTAATGACGTTGGCACTATCGTCGCCAACAATTGAATCGTTTCCGGCGCCAGTTACAACATTCTCGATTCCCGAGAATGTGTCGCTTCCGACACCCGATGCGCTATTGGCAAGAAATGACACCAAGACATTCACATTTGCAGCTGCATCGTCAAACCGAACGACATCTACACCGAGTCCACCAGTAATCGAATCGTCGCCGAGCCCACCAGTAATTGCGTCGTCACCTGCACCGGCATTAATCGTGTCGTTTCCAGCGCCCGCAGTTACGGTGTCGTTTCCCGCACCAGTTGTGATCACGTTGACAAAGTCATCGGCGACGATAACGTCATCACCGCCACCAGTTGTGACACTTTCAATTCCAGAAAACGTGTCATTACCCACGCCGGTTGCAGTTCCAGCTGGCAAAGATACATTCGCGTTGGCTGCAAGAACATCATCAAGTCGAATCACATCTGTGCCTACGGAGCCAACGATTGAATCGTCGCCAAGTCCACCTGCGATCGAATCGTCGCCAAGGCCCGCAAAAATCGAATCGTCACCTGCGCCAGCATCTACCGTGTCGTTACCCGCTCCAGTTGATATCACATTGACATTTGCATCGCCAATGATCGAATCATTTCCCGCTCCAGTAGTGACATTTTCAACTCCAGAGAAAGTGTCGCTACCAATACCCGAAGCGGTGCCGGCTACAAGCGAAACATCTACATTTAGATTTGCAGCCACATCATCAAGGCGGATGACATCTGAGTCGGCCCCAGCAGTAATCGAATCATTTCCAAGTCCGCCAGCAATTGAGTCATCGCCCGCCCCGGAAACGACTGTGTCATTTCCGGCGCCGGCAGAGATGTTGTCATCACCAGCGCCAGTTGTTATCACGTTGGCGTTGTCATCTCCCGTGACGTAATCATCTCCAGCACCTGTGATGACATTTTCAATTCCAGCGAACACGTCGCTGCCCTGACCGGATGCCGTGCCGGCCATAATCGAAACCGTTACATCCAAGCCAACAGGGGCATCATCAAATCGAATTACGTCAGTGCCAAGCGCACCGGTGATTGAGTCATCTCCAAGTCCGCCAGTGATCGAGTCATCGCCTGCGCCCGCATCGATCGTGTCGTTGCCATCTGAACCATCAATCGTGTCGTTACCTGCGCCAGTGGAAATTGCATTTGCATTGGCATCGCCAACGATCGAATCACTTCCGGCACCTGTGGTGACATTTTCAATTTCGGTGAACGAATCAGTGCCCATGCCCGTTGCGCTGCCAGCAAGCAGTGATACCGATACATTGGCATTTGCTGGGGCATCATCAAATCGAATGGAGTCTGAACCAGAACCACCAGAGATTGAGTCATCACCGATGCCGCCTGTGATCGAGTCATCGCCCGCTCCGGCATCAACCGTGTCGTTACCCGCGCCGGCGTTAATTGAATCATTACCAGCTCCAGCGAAAATTATGTTGGCATTTGCATCGCCAATGACTGCATCGTTTCCGGCGCCCGTTGATGCATTTTCGATGCCCGTGAACGAATCATTTCCTAGACCAGTTGCCGTGCCAGCCAGCAGTGACACAGCGACATTCACAGTTGCCGGTGCATCATCAAATCTAATAACGTCTGTGCCAATTCCGCCAGCGCCCGAGTCATTTCCAATTCCGCCGGAGATCGAATCGTCACCCGCCCCAGCATCAATCGTGTCGTTGCCGGCGCCAGCATAAATCGTGTCGTTGCCTGAGCCAGCAGTTAATACGTTGGCGTTACCATCACCAACGATGGAATCATCTCCGGCGCCGGTTATGACATTCTCGATGCCGGTGATGGAGTCAGTACCAAGGCCGGAGGCACTACCGGCCAGGAGTGACACGCTAACGTCCACATCGCTGCCATCATCGAACCGAACTAGGTCGATACCGGCCGCGCCATTCACGGAATCGTCACCTAAGCCCGCAGTTATTGAGTCATCTCCAATGCCGGCATCAATCGTGTCGTTGCCCGCACCTGCAGTAACAGTGTCGTTGCCCGCACCAGTAGTTATCACGTTGGCATTGTCATCGCCAATGATTGAATCTTTTCCGGGTCCAGTTATGACATTTTCAATTTCAGAAAAAGTGTCGTTTCCAATACCCGATGCTTTGCCCGCTAGTAAGGAAACAGAGACGTTAACTTTTGCCGCAGCCCCATCGAGTCGAATCAGATCGCTACCGTCGCCGCCGATGATCGAATCATTGCCTACCCCACCAGTAACAGCGTCATCTCCATCGCCAGCGTCAACCGTGTCGTTACCTTCACCGGCATCAATCGTGTCGTTACCGGCACCACCGGAAATCACATTTGCAAACTTGTCGCCGATGATTGAATCATTACCAGCACCAGTTGTGACATTTTCAAATCCAGCTAACTTGTCGTTACTACTTCCCGAAGAAGTGCCGGCAAGAAGTGACACAGTCACATTCCCATCGGTATCGGCAAACCGAATTACATCGATACCGAGTCCACCAGTCAATGTGTCATTGCCAAGTCCACCCGTGATTTCATCATCACCGGCACCAGAAATAATTACGTTCGCATTGTCATCGCCGATGATTGAGTCATCGCCAACGCCAGTTGTGACGCTTTCAATTCCTGAGAAAGTGTCGTTGCCCAAACCCGATGCCACGCCATCAAGCAGCGAGACATTAACACTGGCAGTTAGTCCATCGTCATCAAAGCGAATAACGTCAACGCCGTCGCCGCCGGTGATTGAGTCATCACCAAGACCACCGTAAATCGAGTCGGCACCAGCTCCGCCAGAGATTACATCGTTACCAGAACCACCGTCAATGATGTCATTGCCAGCATTTCCATAAATCGTGTCGTTGCCACCCAGGCCACAAATAAAGTCGTTTTTGGACGTGCCAACTAAATTGTCATCTCCACTCGTACCGACGATCGTGCAGGTAGCTTTTGCGGCTTCGACAATGACTGGGGCAGATTCAGCTTTTAATGAGAATCCAAGTACCAGAATTGGGCAGAAAATAAAAAAGGCAACTAGTGCTTTTTTCATAACTCACTCGCCCACGGTTGATAATTGCTCTGCAAAATTATGTCATAGTTTGTAGGGGTTCGAGCAGTTGAGTCCTGCTAATTCGCATTCGAATTTGGGACAATTGAGACAAACCGCTGGATGGTGGATCAGTGACCGCTCCAGGGTTAACTTTAAGTAAATGGAATCCTAATTTCAGCCAAAAAGTGTCATTTCAGATCAGGTGGATCTCCAATTTCAGGCCGATTTTCGGGAGTCAGATTCTGCCCCAGATTTCAAGTCGCAATAGGGTTTGGACATGTCCCGTATCGCTAAAACTAAAAATGGATTTGCTCCGAAAATCTGTGCATCATGCGGGCTGCAGTTTGAGTGGCGCAAAAAGTGGCAACGCGATTGGGAAAATGTGAAGTACTGTTCGGAAAAATGTAAATCGCGATGACTAAGCGCATACTTTTTATCCCATTTGACCACTTGAATCTGAACTTCGGGGTGTTGGCGAATGCAGATCCTAAGAATGATCACATTGTTTTGATCGAAAGTGCTCGCATGACTTCAGGGCGGCCATGGCATAAAGAGCGTTTGTTCTTTTTGATTTCCTCGGCGCGACACTTTGGAGAGGAATTGGAGTTGGCTGGCTATTCAGTCACCTATCTAAAAAGCAAAACGACAATCGATGGCCTTAAGAAAGTTCAAAGTGAATTGAATGGGATTCCTATTTACGCTGCAGAGCCATCTTCATTTCGTCAATTCAGTCAGCTACAAGAATTTGGTGTTGAGTTTGTAGCCAATGATTTCTTCTTGACTTCGCGAGTGGATTTTAAACTCTGGGCAGACAAGCAAAAATCATTCCTTATGGAAACTTTTTATCGAGCACAACGTATTCGCTTAAACATCATGGTTGAAAATGGAAAACCGGATACTGGGGTTTGGAATTTTGATAAAGACAACCGGTTACCGCCGCCAAAGAACTACACCTGGCCAAAATATCTTGAGCACGAACGTGACGAGATCGATCTTCAAGTGTGCGCTGAGCTTGGTATGGAGCCAACAAAAACTTGGGCAACAACTCGCGCCGGTGCACTTGCACAATTAGCGCACTTTATCAAGACGAGTCTGGTGGACTTTGGTCCTTATGAAGATGCAGTTTCTGCAGACAGTTGGGCGCTGCATCACTCTCTACTGAGTCCCTATTTGAATAATAGTTTGTTGCATGCTTCCGAAGTTATTGATGCAGTGTTGCTGGAATACCACGCCGGGCACGCTCCAATTGGATCGGTGGAGGCCTTTGTTCGACAAATTATTGGGTGGCGCGAGTATTTGAACGGAATGTATTGGCATCTTGGTGCCGAGTATCGAGAGCGCAATCAACTTGGCGCGGAACGAAAATTGCTTCCCCTGTTTCAAGATTCCACCAAGACCAAAATGAATTGCGTTAAAACAATTGTTTCTGACATTGAACAACGGGCTTGGACGCATCACATTCCACGGTTAATGATTTTGAGTAATCTGGCGCTTATCACTGGAACAAAACCACTTGAATTCCTGGATTGGATGCGCGAGCAGTTCATCGACGCCAGCGAATGGGTTATGGTTCCGAATGTGATTGGTATGGGACTGCACGCAGATGGTGGAAAGTTAATGACTAAGCCTTATGCCGCAGGCGGTGCTTACATCAACCGAATGACGCAATCTTGCAAAGGTTGTCACTACGATCCGAAGTTGCGTGTTGGCGACAATGCCTGCCCATTTACGACTTTGTATTGGGATTTCCTCGACAGAAACAAGGAGGCTTTTGCAAAGAACCATCGCATGGGTCAGCAAGTAAACGGGTTGAAGCGACTAAGTGATTTACCGGAACTTCGCGTTAGAGCACAAGAAGTCTTAGCCGGACTTGATAAAGGAACGATTTAACGACCATCAAGGATTGGTTGCCCTGGGTTCCAAGTCGTGCCATCCCGAGCATCTTTACTACGGCGTGCCATTCCAGAAAGAACTTCGAGTACGACTCGATTACCAAGTAGCGCCGTAATGTCCGCATGATCGTACGGCGGACTTACTTCGACAACATCGACACCAACAATTGGAAGTTGGTAAGCCATTCTGCGAACCGTGTCTAGAAGTTCGCGGGAAGTTAAACCACCAGGTTCTGGTGTGCCAGTTCCTGGCGCAGAACCTGGATCAACTACGTCAATGTCGACACTGAGATAAATCGCATCACATTCTTGCAATGCGAGCTCGATTGCTTCATCAATACATTCTTTGAGGCCCCGATGAACAATCTCGGTCATTTCATAAGAGCGCATTCCCTGGGCTGCCATCCAATCCAAGATGTCTGGTGGTGGCCAATAGCCACGTAGACCAACTTGAATAAACCGATCGCCACGCACTGCGCCACTATCGATCAGCAGTCGCATGGGTTGGCCGTGACCAACTAGTGAGCCAAAAGCAATGTCACCAGTGTCTGCGTGCGCATCGAAGTGGATCACTCCAACACGTCCCCACATATCAGCGCCGCGGGCAACACCAGTCACATTCGGCCAAGTTACGGTGTGGTCGCCACCAAGCACCAGTGGGATCGCGCCAGAGGCAGTAATCTTTTCAATTACTTTTTCTAAGTTTTCACAAGACTTAACGGCATCGCCGGAATACATCTCGACATCGCCCATGTCATAGACCCGCAAGTCTTTAAGGCCATTGACGCGAAGCGCCATACTCTCGCGTGAACCGTTATGTTCTTCGTTGCAAACCTCGCGCATAGCTTTAGGGCCAAAGCGAGCGCCAGAACGATAACTCGTGCCACCATCGAAAGGCGCTCCCACGATTACTACATCAGCATCAGCAAATGATTCTGGAATTTCGATGTCGCATTCATCGACACCTAAGAAAGTGATATTTGGGCCATACATAGATCCATAGCGAGTCATAATTCTTAGTTTAATCGCTACGGAATGTGGTTATTAGTAGAACTTACTTAATAGGTTGCGCATTTAAATTGTTCCTGTTTTAAGGCATGCCTTGATGGCAGTTTCAATTGCCCCCGCGGGTCTTTGCCTAATTTGCCCTCCAATAGCCTTGGAGAATGAGCGAAACCAATGGAACTGACCGCATCGTCTGGATCGATTGCGAAATGACGGGGTTGGATTTTAAAAATGATCTATTGGTTGAAATTGCCTGCGTGATCACTAATGCTGAACTTGAAGCGGTTGCAGAGGGCCTCAACATTGTTATTCAGGCACCCGCCGACCGCCTTGAAACTATGGATCCATTTGTAGTGAACATGCATACTGAATCTGGACTGCTTCCTGAAATTCCAAATGGCGTTTCGTTAGAGGCGGCTGAAGCGCAGCTCTTTGACTACATCTCCTCGCATATTCCAGAAGCAAACAAGGCTCCATTGGCGGGATCGAGTGTGCACGTAGATCGCATATTCTTGCAGCGAGATATGCCACGTGTTGATTCTTATCTCCATTACCGAATCATTGACGTATCTAGCATTAAAGAACTTGTACGTCGTTGGTATCCTCGCGCCTATTTTGCTAGCCCAACTAAGACGGGAAATCATCGCGCGCTTGGCGACATCTTGGACTCAATAAATGAATTGAAGTACTACCGAGAAGCAGTCTTTGTCGAACTTCCTGGTCCGGATAGTTCAAAGGCCAAAGAGATTGCAGCCAAGCACTCACCAAATTAGCCCTTGTGAACTTCCCTGAATAGAATGGGGAGGTTGGCTGCAGAGCAATCTGTTGCAACATGGTGGGTGTAGCTCAGCTGGTAGAGCACCTGGTTGTGGTCCAGGACGTCGCGGGTTCAAGTCCCGTCACTCACCCCAAGAATTTACCCGGACGGCCTGCGAGCGTAAGTGGCAGGACGTCGCGGGTTCAAGTCCCGTCACTCACCCCAAGAATTTACCCGGACGGCCTGCGAGCGTAAGTGGCAGGACGTCGCGGGTTCAAGTCCCGTCACTCACCCCAAGAATTTACCCGGA
>Ga0136641_1000597_pt1 | contig 15484 bp, 13 predicted proteins | sample EliLak1302023Y_FD_115312 | JGI IMG/M metagenome (GOLD analysis project Ga0136641, IMG submission 115312) | Freshwater microbial communities from Elizabeth Lake, Yosemite National Park, California, USA - 13020-23Y | ecosystem: Environmental > Aquatic > Freshwater > Lake ...
ACACGGTCATCGTCGTCTTGAGACCTTGTTTTTTTTGGTTCCCCAAAAAAGTAGATTGCACATGTTGGCACTTTTGACACTGTCGAAATACTCACAATACACCTATATAGGTACACAGTAATACACCTATATAGGTACCTTTACACAGTTAACACAGTTGGCACAGTTGACACATTTGGTACACTTGACAGTTTGGCGATACACTTTATAAATAATATTCATTTTCAAAACGCACCATCGTTTACCACTTGGACCCTACTTTTATTTCACACAAAAAATAGATTTCACACCTTAACACCTTTTACACTGCCAAAATACTCAAGAAATTTCTTCACATAAATGGTGTAACCATACACATGCTTTTACCTATGGGCCATAGGCACACACACCATACACACCTACTTCCACTCATAGAGACGCTGCATTCCACGACTGTGACCCATCTTCTTTGCTATCTCAATTAATTCTTTCACAGGTGTATCTTTCTTCATTTTCGTTGTGATGTAAATGTGACGCAGTGCTGTCAATGTCATTGGCTGACCCAGTACTCTCGTCAATGTACGACACGCCCAATTTGAAAACATCTTACGCGAACTGTAGGGCGTCTTCCTGTCCTCTCCTACAAATAAATATGAACGTGGGTACTTCTTTAATGATGCCTCCAGTTCGTCAATCAGTTCCGCAGATAGTGTATTCTCAATTGAACCATGTTTCTTTTTTGTCTTAAAATCTTGTACTTTCAATGTATACTCGCCCAAAACAATATAATTTTCTTCTTTGGATTCCTCCTCGGGTTGCACTAACTCGGTAGCAAAGTAATCCGCACGAATCGGCTCTATTAATGTATAAAATGAGAGCAACAGGCGTTCAAATGACCCCTTCTCTAATGCGACACGAATACCCTCTATTACGTCCACCTCCATGATTTTGTCCTCCTGTAATTCTGAGGGGCGATTCTCATCATATCGTTGTTCAATGATACTCCAGTTTTCTTCTTCGATTTTCTTCCAGGCTTTAAAGAGTGTATCATCTTTTAAAACATATTTCATGTGAGCTACCATTGCGCACAAATACCCATGATGATTCGTCGCAGTATGCTTGATACGTGTGGACGCTTTCAATTTATCAAATGCCGCCGTTGCATCTTTTAGCAGCGTATCAAGCGGCTGACCCGTGTATTCTTCCCAGTGTTTTAACTTGACAAGATACTGCTTACGAGTTCCTTCACTTAATTCTGCAACTGTATTCATACTGTTCTATACCCTATTTCGATGTATTTCTTTCCCTCAAATTTCTTAGGACTGCGTTTCTAAGAAATTTGATGCGAATAACCCCGTCCCGTCATTTTCAAATCCGTAGATAACATGCACATCGTTCATCTCTCTGACATTCACATTCGCGCAGGCAATCAGGACAAATCACGCTATGAAGAATATGTCACTGTCTTCAACCGTCTCTTTCTGTCTGTAGGAGCTCTGCCCCATCTTCATGAATCTCTCATCATCATTACAGGCGATCTCTTTCACCATAAAAATAAAGTAGAGCCCTATGCGCTCAAGTTGGCCTTGTACCTACTGTCTGGACTGGCTCCCCTTGCTCCCGTCTATCTCATTCGCGGCAATCACGATTACCGTCAAGATATACCCCATGAACTCGATATGATTAGCGCACTAATGTCCCATTCAATTCCCAATGTCACCTATCTTGATAAAACGGGGACGTATTATCATGGCCAGGTGGGCATGGGCCTGGTTGCCATCCAAGACACCCTGTTGTATGGGTCAACCTCTGGTATTGCAGCGGAGCTTCCTATGTTCCCTTGTCCTAACGACATCGTCGGACTTAACGACATCGAATGCAAATACAAAATCGCCCTCTTCCATGGTACCATTTCAGGCACGAAGATGTCTTCTGCCACGGGCCATTCGCTACATGGCTATCCCATCGATTGGTTTCAAGGCTTCGATGCCATTCTGCTGGGTGACATTCATTTACAACAAGTGCATCGCTGTACACCGACTGTCATGAATGCGCATGATACGATTGCATTGCCTCATACGCTGCATCTGGGGCATTGGACGTATCCAACGTCTGTTGACGCCCCTTGGGCCTATCCTGGCAGTCTGGTTCAACAAGACTTTGGAGAGAGCATCATGGGCCATGGCTATCTGGTGTGGAATTTGGCAGAGCGGACGATAGATGCATTCCATGTACAGAATACACACGGGTTTCTGAAGCTGCACAAAGAGTTGCCTTATCGTCTGGAAGAATTGCCTGAGAATCTGCGGATTCATATTACTAGTATTGACTGCAGTACAGACAGTATGATTCAGCAAATCAAAGACAGTGGCAAGACGATTCTATTCATTAAAACAAGCACAGAGTCACAACATGCATCAGAAGAAGAGCATAAAGAAAAAGAAAAAGAAGCACAGGAAGCCATTGTGCGTATCAACTCCATCCACGTACTAATTGACTATATTGAGAATCTGATTCGCGCCTCTGACCACATCATGTTGCCCAAAGGACTCGAATCCTCCGTCTGGCAGTCATGGCTCCAACACCCTGAACGCCTTCTGATTTCGACCGCGGGATTTCCAGAGACGCTGGTCAAAAAAGCAGCGGACCGCGCCGAGAAAGTACAGAAGGCCGCTCGACAGTACCTTGATGACTTTGAACGAACCGCCGCTCACCATCGAGCCGTGGGCACCTTTCATATCCATTCTTTACAGTGGAATTGGATTCTCAACTACAAGGGGGGCAACTACTACGATTTTGACAGTAGTCATGGCACCATTGCCATTCTGAATGCCAAAAACGGGGCGGGTAAATCGAACTTCTTGGAGATTATCTGCATTGCGCTCTTTGGCGAAGGGTTTCCTTCACGGGAAAACTCAAACTATTCTGCGGGGATTATTTGTGATAAAAAACCTGATGGATTCTCGCCCAATACCACCATCGTCTTTTCCGTCCATGGGGTCAAATACAAACTTATGCGTATCATGCGCACTAACACGGTTGTGCGACTCATCAACTACGATAAGATTATCTTGTCTATCATCGAGGAAGAAGATGGCGTTGTTCGTGATGTGGTTCTTCATCAACAGACCAAGGCTGTACATGGATGGCTTGATACGAATCTGGGCAGCTTGGAAACCTACCTCATGACTGCCATGCTGTCCCAGAATGCAGACCGTGACTTCTTCGCTATGGACAAAACAAAACAGAAAAACTTGCTGGATGGAATTATGTCCTTGGACCACATCACATCCCTAAAAACATTCTTGACTGAAGCTGTCAAATACTACAAATACGTCTGTGACCTGATAGAAGCGTATCAGGGGGGGATTACGCTAGGGTTCTCTACCGAGTTAATTCAACAGTTGGAGGAGGCACGAATCATAGCGGCACAGTCCAGCGCCACGTGTGCAGCGTTAAAAGCACACTGGGACCATGTCTCGGAGCGAGAATTGCAGTCCGTCGATATCGAGGCGATAACGGTTTCGCATTCGCAGAATGCAGAGCATTTACTACATACAGTGAATACCGCAAATACCGACGTAACCATACATGAACGTCTATCCGAGTTAGACAAGGACCTCTTATTGTATCGTGGTCTACTCGCCGAATATCAAGGGCATGAGATGGAGGATGGTCTCGAGACTCCCATCACCATAAACAAACTCCATAAAAATAGACTGCACCTGGCACACCTTCGTTCCCTGTTAGAAGAGCACCCCTTCTTTAAAGAAAGAGGACGTGTGGATAAGACAGAAGATGCAGAGAAAGAGACAGGGGAAGAGGAGGCAGAGGAAGAGGAGGCAGAGGAAGAGGAGGCAGAGGAAGAGGAGGCAGATGACAGTGTTGAGTTGGCACAGGCCAGTCGCGACATCGAACAATGGATGGCCATGAAGCACATCGAATTTGCAGACATAGCCCAGACCGACATTCCATCACTCATGGACACAGCCACTCAATATGCGGCAAAGTTAAAAGTCTACCCTGCAACCATGGCTACCTACCAGAAACAAGTGAAGGCGTCACGGAAGAAATATCTGCTGGCACGCCATGCCAAAGAGGAGCACCAAGAAGCGCGACCCAATCGCCCTCGTCGCGACACAGCCTGGCTACAGGTGACCGCCGCCAGGCTACAAGAGACAGCCACCACAGAGTCCCTCGAAGAACAGGAAACACGCCTCAGCGAGGCCATCCAGACCATTCCCCTCTTGGTCGTTCGTATTCAGGGACTGTCTCATACTGTGAGCACCATGCAAGCCTACGTGCGCGAATGTGCCGATACCCCCTTTAATGCACGATGCAAAGCCTGTCGTGCCCAGCCGTGGAAGAAAACATACGATGAATACGTGGCGGCGCTGCCCGCCCTTCAGGCCGAATGGCAGACGAAGAAGGCCGAGCTGGCATCTGTGTGCGATGAATCCTTTGACATAGAGCACCACGAAGACTATGTACACGGCTTGGAAGAGACACTGGCTCGCCTTCGAGCACAGATGGCACTGCATCACGAATATCATCTAGAAAACACCTTGCACGTCGCCTATGATGCCTGGTCTAGCTTATACGATACACTGTGTCGCCACTGCGATGCGACCGATCAGACCTGTGAAGAACTGGACGATACCTGCAAAACACTGGAAGAAGAGATAGCACGGATCACTGCGGAGAAACATACACTGGATACACAGTTGGCGCAGTTCCGCTTCTTGGAAGCCAGCTACAACGCATACCAAGCCGAACTCGCCGTGAAACAACAGACCTTGGCGAACCATTCAAGAAAGATACGGAACAACTGGGTCACGTTAATGCAGGAATATCGCAGGTACGTCTCTTATCTCGTGGTGTTTCTAAAAAAGCATGTGGCTCAATTGGAGGCGGAGCAGGAAGGACTTCTCACGCAACAGAAGGCAGTCCAGCGAGCCGCCGAACTACAGTCCCTGATGAACGCCTATCCCGCCTGGCAGCAATGGCGGGCCGCGACAGCAGAGCTGCAATCCACCACGCTACTAGTACGCGAGCTGGAAACCAAGTGCGGCAGTCGAAGTGAGAAAGCAGGGATTGACCTCGAAGGGATGAAAGAGACCATGAGTGTCATTGGCTATCTGGCAGATAAGTTTGACGGCTATCGCGAATGGTTGTACAAAGGACATATTGGGCCGCTGATGGAGACCCATGTCAACCGCGTACTGGCGGTTATCTGCGAGGACCGCCCATTGCAACTCGAAGCGGAGTGGCTTGACAAGATTCATACCCTGTCATGGTTTGTGCGCGATGGAGCCAGTCGACCCGTCATCGAGAAGGCATCGGGCTTTCAGCGATTCATTGTGGGGATTGCCATGCGCGTCGCTTTTCACCAGATTGGCTTCTGTCGCCTTCGGTGCGACCAGCTCTTTATTGATGAAGGATTTACGTCATGTGATGCGGAGAATTTGGAGCGCGTCCCTGCCTTTCTGCGGGGCCTACTATCGCAATACGATAGCATTTATTTGGCGACGCACTTGGAAGAGTTGAAGGGGTGCTCCACGGTGCAAATCTGCATTCAACGAGATGAAGAGGGACTGTCGCAGATTCGCACGGGTGGCACAGACGCGATTGCTGCAGCCGTGGAAGAGCCCCCTAAGAAAAAGGGACGGCCCGCAAAAAATAAGATGAACGCGATGGTGAACACGATAGTGAACGTAGTAAAAGCACACGAATAGTGATTATGGATAGGTAACAGGGACGAAAATGAGATGGGCCAGTGGAATAGGAGATTCGAGTGGAACCGCTTCTGCAGAAGGCGGGGTAGTATAGATATAGTCGATGCTATCGATGCTATCGATAGCATCGATGTGAATCGCATTGTCAATCACAGTATATATGACAGGCATGGTACGAGAGGAACGATTATGGTTATTTTTTGGGTGGGTAGAGGGAGTCAATTTTTTGAGGTTGGTGCGTTTGGAATTTTGAGGTTAGTGCGTTTGGAATGGATATTTTTAGTATACGGTAAGAGTGGAGAGAAATCTCTACGGTTCTATAGCTCAGTTGGTAGATTGCGCGTGACTGTTAATCACGAGGTCGCTGGTTCGATTCCAGCTGGAACCGTTATATTTTTTTGAAATTACTGTACTAGTTTCAAAAAAATAATGTATAAACCCTCTAACACCGTCTTTTTTATCATACACGATGAAATACTTCACGAAGAGCAGCACGAATACACCTTCCCTGACTGCGGCGACCCCTGACACCCCCCTGCTTGATACTGACATACCCCGTCCGTAAAATAATAGTTCGTCGTGCCAAGTTGTTGCTGACAGTAGCTACACATCCACGCACAACCCGTGCCTGCACCCACTGTAAACGAGATACAGTTGTTTTGGGTGAGATGAGGAAGTGACGAAGCAGTAGGCGAAGGCAATTCCGCTCGACACTCTTTGCCACCCTGTACGCCCACGACCATGGCAAAGCACACCGCCAGAATACGATGAAGTAGTTTCATTTCTACTAGGGCTATGCGTCTATACTTTAAATCACAGTAGATAACATTCGGATTACACAACATTCGGATGACACGCCAAAGGCGTGTAATAGCCTTATGTCGTGTCCTACACAATATTCGGATGATGCAATCCCCACTCTCCATAGAGATAATGATTCCAATCTGGAAACGCCATATACTTGAGACCGCGTGATTCATTCCACAAACGGATGACAAGACAGCCATATTTAAACAGACAGAACGGAGGAACCACATATTTGATACCCGTGGCCACACTGAGTAACACCCGCGACGAATCACTCATGTTGTGCCATTTAGGGAGAGTATACCCACGATAACAACCATACGTGAAGGAGGCGCCCCCCGCCACGTAGAAGAACGGTTTTAGAAACATGTCTAGCTATTCATATACCATCACCATTGATTTAGACTCGATGGTCTACTGTTTGCCTGACGATATCTGTGACTTCAGTGTAAAGTACCGCATACCACTGTTTGCCAATGTCACCGCAATTGTCAACGGCTTCAAAAAGACATACGTAGTACCATAGTTGGTGCCAGGAATGACCTGTGACACATAATCGCCCACAGGCGGCGTGGTCGAATCTCCTGAGAGATAAGAGCCTGCTCCTACCGCAGGATTAATGATGCTCAACCATGTGCCGAGCGTCACCACATCCAGAATTTGCACTTTGGTCACAATGCCCTCGGAATAAACCTTGATGCTCGTGACCGTATCACTGTATTGGGCCGCATACAGTGTCATAATGTACTGTCGAAAGTTCGCACCAATGTCTGTCACCAGATTCGTACCACCCATCATTCGTACTTGAGAAGAGAGGGGGAAGTTGAAGTAGGTGGGAAAATGGGGCACGCTCTGGTCCACCTGGGTCGTCATCATGGTTTCTTGGAAGGTGCAGAAGCCGAAAGGGTAGCACGGGACCTGGGCCTCAAAGTCAATGTCGAGCACATTCTTATTATACAGAAAGGGGATGAGGTTCTGGAAGAGGAAATTAATAGGCGGGCCATTCCACTCCCCATTGACCGTGCCAAACCCTTGCGGCGGCTCATATTTATTCATGGAGGTAATCATACATGGGCCGTTGACCCAGGAAATAAGAGGCAGGTTGGACATCGCTTTGGTCATACGCAGAACAGAAGACATGGAAGGTTCTACTAGGTAGAGATATATCTAACGCGGAGAGCACCTAAAGATGAGAGCACCTAAAGATGAGAGCACCTAAAGATGAGAGCACCTAACGCGGAGAGCACCTAACGCGGAGAGCACCTAACGCGGAGAGCACCTAACGCGGAGAGCACCTAACGCGGAGAGCACCTAAAGACGAGAGCACCTAAAGACGAGAGCATGTAACAGTTACATCAAATGCAAACTGACAGGGGGTTTAAGGGGGAGGCATGGCGCAGGCGCCATGATGGCCCCCTACCTTAGTTGAAACTCCTCGCAGGCGGCGCAATGGCCGCGGCGGAGCCGCTTATCTTCTGTGTGGCCCTCGGCTCCGCCTTTTCCCATAGATAGTTCCGATAATTGTCATACATCTGCACATTCATCACTTCAACAATGTCTAAGGAAATACTCCAATTCAAATTATGTAAGTCAATGGTCGCCCCATACATATCCAGTAATCGCACCCGCACCTGTTTCAAATCAACAGGGCGCGGAAATGTAATCTCATTCGATAACACTGTGTAGCCATCATCAAAAATAATATGATTGCAATCCTTTTTCACCAGAATCTTGGCCAGGCACTGTAGATATGTTTCACTCGTTTTGTGCTCCACCGTATAGAAATCATCAATGGCCAACAGGAGATAACTGTCACCCGCGGTTTGTATCAGAGACTCTCCCGTAATGGAGAACGGAGCATCCACCGTGTAGAACTGTTTGCTGAAGCCGAGATTGTACCCCAGACCGAAATCATAGGCTCTTACTTCAAACCCCACCATCCCCAGCGTCAGTCCAAACGCCACGGGACAGTGCGTGGGGCCTGGTGGACATGGGGGTGGACCCGAACCATCATGCGTAATCGTGACGCGACGGTTCACTTGGTTCAAGGTGATGCGAAAGAAGAGACCATACGTATCACGTATGGCGTTGAATTGCTGTTGAATGGTTTCTACCAGACAGGGAGGGGAGTAGTCACCATCTGGAATGGTTACCGTCAGACAGTGGAGATTCCCCACGTAATCGGTGGCATCCAGGCGAAACATGGTATTCTTTTTGACCTTAGAGAATGTGTAGAACCCCACAGGAATTTCCACCGACGCCACACGAGCCTTGATAACATTTTTATAGGGATGGGCAAAGTCATAGAGGAAATCGGTGGGGGGCTCTATCTGAGATTTGCGGAAGCGCGAATCGATGTTGACGAGATGCGTGCGGAGGTCATTGGCATTGACAATGTCATTCTTGCCATAGATTTCATCGGTCTTGACATGTAACATCCTACCAGGATTTGGTTAATTTAGGAGAGCCATAAAAACATGGGTAAGTAGTAGATATCGCGATACCATGGAAATCGCCAAGGACCTCCGTGACATTACCAAAGACCGCGCTGTCGAATCCTACCAAGAACTCAAGGCAGCCTCTGTTCATGGCCCGGACTTTCGACAACTTGGCCTCAAAGCCCTCGATTACTTCTTCCTGCATCATCGCATTAAAGCCAAAACCAGGCGCCACATTTCCTTTTATGAAGCCATGCGCGACAAAAAAATGGTGGGACATCTCAATGAACTCATCGTGAAATACAAGAAGAAACAGGTACGTGACTATGACGCAGTAGGACTCTTGAAAGCGCGATACCAAGTGTTTCAACTGTACTATGGCACGGTGAATCAGTTTCGACCACTAATAGCCAAGTGGGTGTATGGACTGCTGAAACCACGAATAGGTATTCTTGATTTCAGTGCGGGATGGGGCGGGCGAGCACTGGCTGCCATGAGTATGGGAATCCCCTATGTGGGTGTCGATGCCAACGCCAAGCTGGCCCCTGCCTATCGAGCCATGATACAGGCCTATGAGCCTGCGGCAGATATTCAGATGATATTCCAACCTTCAGAGTCCGTGGACTTTTCACGATTTGACTATGACCTGGTCTTTACCAGCCCACCTTACTTCATGATAGAAGAGTATGAGAAAATGCCCGCGTATGCCTCGAAACAGAACTTCTTGAATACCTTTTTTACCCCTGTCATTCTGAAGGTATGGCAGCACTTAAAGGCGGGAGGCAACATGGCGCTCAATATGCCTGCAGAGATGTATGAAGCCGTCAAAGAACTACTGCCGAAGGTAAAGCGGACCTTGAAGCTGCCACTGTCGAATCGTCATCCAACCAATGCGGTGAAACGGGTGACACTGGGCAAACACAACGTAGAACGGCATGAGCTGATTTATGTGTGGCATAAACAGAGATAATAGCAATAATAGAGATAGCCTGTGACGATTCAAATGATACCAAAAAATAAAAATGTACGTACGTGTTGTACATTTTTATTTTTATGTTTTTATGATTTTAAGATTTCTTCGTTGTATGGTCTATCTTTACTCATCCTCGAACACAGGGGCTTCTACCGAGTCATCCAGGCGCCCCTCCTCAGGGCGATAGACGCCGCTCCACTCGCCCATTTGATTATCGCTCGTCGCCTCCCAGACTTCATTGTCCGAGTTGCGCACATAGGCTTTGCCATTGAAGACCCAGGGATAGATTTGACCATCCTCGGGGCACGACCACTCTTCTTTCTCTACTTTCTTTTCCACTTTCTTTACCTTGATAGGAGCCTTGGGATTCTCCTTCTTCTCCTTCTTCTCCTCTTTCACCTTCACCTCTTTCACCTTCTCTACTTTCACCTTCTCCACTTTCTTCTCCGCCTCTTTCTTCTCCTTCTCCGCCTTCTTCTCCGCCTCTTTCTTCTCCTTCTCCGCCTTCTTCTCCGCCTCTTTCTTCTCTTTCTCCGCTTTCTTTTCCGCCTCTTTCTTCTCTTTCTCCGCCCTCTTCTCCGCCTCTTTTTCTTCGGCCATCTTCTTGGACGCCTTCTTCTCCATGACAGGTTCGGCCTTCTCGGCCTCCTCTTCTTTTTCTTCCTCTTCCTCTTGCTCAGAGTCACTGCTCGGCGGTTCATAGGAAGCCATGAACTCGTTATACAGTTCCTGGTGCGTGCCCTCTTCTGTCTTCACCGTCCAGTAGCTCTTCGACAATGACATCGCGTCCTTGTGAATCATCTTCTTGCCATCAGGGTTCTTCTCCGTAATCGAATCTTCATAGACGTAGACACCATTATGGAGGACCGACGCGGGCATCTCCGTCTCCTCTGTTTCTTTTTCGCCAGTTTCCTTGTTCTTCTTAGTCTGGGAAATGATAAATGACGCCCAGCCATTCTCTTGCGCGTGCTTCAGCGTGAACTCAACCCACGCGCGAGGGCGGTGCAGTTGAGGAGGGACTTTGCCCTTGGGCATGCTGCCCTCCTTCTTTGTTTTCGGCTTCGACTTGCTCGCTTTCATCTTCTTGTCCAGTTCTCCCACAACCACTTTCAAGACTTTCATCAGGTCCGCCCCCTCAAGCTCTTTGATGGAAGTGGCAATGGAATCGATTTCGTTCATGGAAGACATTGATTTGCTGGTTTGCTTGTTGCTGTCGTAAGATCCTTTGTGAGAATCTAACTCTATTCTCTGGCAATTTCTTGTTCAATTTTTTTATTTCGGGCTAGTTTCAAACATTACCATGAAATATAAGTAGAGACCATAGGGTCTATAAATCTTCGTAGAACAAGAAGAAAAATAAGAAAGCATCCGCTTCTTGTTTTCTTATTTTTCTGTATGTATGGGTTTCTAGTTTATTCCTTTCGTGCTTTCTCCATGCGTTCTTCTGCCTTATATGCTCTGGCAAGTGCTTTCTCATCGTCTTTACGACGCTTTTCCAGTACACGCTGCTCTTGCCGCTGGACTTTCATTAACAGTTGAAGTTCATTCTTTATTTCTTTTTGTCGTTGGTTTTCCTCCTTGGCTCTCACCCGTTGCATCGCCTTTTCATCCTGTTTACGGAGTTTGTCATTCTTTGCTTTCTCTTTTAGCGCAGCCTTCTCTGTGGCCTTTTGTTCCTTCTCTGCAGCCAGACGGAGTTTTTTATCCGTCGTTTGTGATGCCATTGATTGCTTATAGCCGCTGTTGCTTATAACCACTGTTGCTTATAGCCACTGTTGCTTATAGCCACTGTTGCTTATAGCTGCTGTTGCTTATAGCCGCTGTTGCTTATAGCCGCTGTTGCTTATAGCCGCTGTTGCTTAGTCGCATGTGATTGTATCTTTTTCTCCATCTCTCTATCAAATTTTTTAGTGAATCCATCACACTCTTCCATACGCTCTTATGCCTCAGGGACCACGTTTGTAAAAAGAGACAGCCTCTCCTTTATTTTGTATTTTTGTGTTTTATGCCTTTTATGCCTTTTATGGTGTATGCACTTTTTATGTGATTCATTGTTGTTTTACAGGCGTCACCGTATTCCACGGAGCTTCCCTTGACCATTGCTCCACCGTGTAGAACCGAGCTGTAAACATCGAGATGTCTCGCGGCTGCCATTCACTGGACTGCACTGTGAACGCAGGTACTAATTCAATGATAGGGTCCTGGTATTTTTCAAAATATGTCATCGCCTCTGCTGTCACACTCTGATGATAGGGAGTGCTATAGACTTTGCCCTGCTGTTTAACCGTGTGCCTGTGCTCTCGCATATAGGCACACAGTGAATCACGATGAAACGCATAGTACTGTGTGCCCACGTAGACCAGGAGGTGGTCCTTGGACTGCTCAAGAAACTCACCGCAGCCGACCTCTTCATAGGCCCAGACATCAAATGCCTTTTGACCCTCGAGTCTCGCGGAGCGGTCCATGTACAGGTCATACATCATGTTGTAATGCACGTAGCCCAGTTCAACAGGGGCTTCCTTCATCATGGTAAACCCGCGACTCGTATACTTGAGGACACGCTCGTAATAGGCCTTGTAGCGAGAATGCATGTCTTTAATACCTGGGAAATGGTAACAAAGCTTACTCTGGTACGAGATGTAATCGTGACGGGCCTTCTGCGAGATATGAAACATCTTGCGCTCTTTGGTAAACTCAGGGTGCAGCGTGTGGAAACGATCGGCAGCGGGGGACCACCAGCTGGCACAGCAGCTCAGGTCGAACTCTTCAAACATCCAGGGCAAGATGCGGTCGACACCCAGGACGTGGATGAGCTGAATCTTCTGAAGAGACGATTCCTTTGTCAAGGTAATAACCTGTCCAATCCCACGCAGCTGGTCGTACTTGTTCACTGGATAGCTGTGTTTCACCTCCGTCGGTACATAGTTTGATTCACCCAGCAGGGATACGAAGGCGTTGATATCAAACGCCTGTCGCACATAGATGTCAATATCATTCGCCTCAAAGCCCGCCTCGATGCCTTCCTGTTTCAAGTAGAGCATCAGAGCCGCACTGCCTGACACAATGGAATCGCTGAAGACGGTCAACTTCTGGAAGGTGTCAAACGGGATGCCATAGGATTCGATAAGGGACTGCATTATCGTGGAGTACGTGGATATTGAAAAGGCCCTGTGTGTAGGACCTAGTGTCTCGAGAGAAGAAGGCCCCGTCAATTTTTTTCAAAGACCAACAAAAAAAAGAAAGCCCCTTAGACTAAGAAAAAAGCTTTCTTTTGCTTTTTGCTTTTTTCTTTTCTTCTTGTTTCTGTTATTTATGTGATTTCTGTTGTTTCTGTTATTTACACGCGACGCGCATTGCGCATCTGAATCTCTTGCACCTCAAACTCGGCGGAGTAGTCTTCTTCAATACGAGGGTCATTCACGGACCAGTTGTCTATGTGCACACTGCGACTGACGCAGTCTACGTAGTGGTTGATGGAATCGTAGATAGCGCACTCGGCGATTTCGTGACAAGGGCTATCGATTTCACAGGCCATCATGTCTTTCATAACAACGGCTTTGAAGTACCTGTCGTCGTACCGTTCTTTGTAGGCGATAATGTCACCAGGGGCGAAGCGCCCCATATCATTGGAACGCTCCACATATCCGCGCTCCTCCCGTTCTTCAGGGGGCAGCACGGGGGGCGGGAGCATGTCGTAGACGCGGTGCGCCAAGCGGCGATTCACCATAACGTGGTGGAGGGTGGGCTCGTTGGGGAGCGAGTAGAGCCACATCTGGACGTTTTTGAAGACCGTGTGACGGCCATCGTGGATGCTCATCTTGTCGATTTCGTAGACGTTGCCATTTTTCGAGACGACCGCTGTGTAGCAGTGCTCGGGGTTGGCGGCATCAGGGTAGTAGCGCAGTACATCTCCAGGAACAATGACGGGTGCCATGGTTCGTAAAACCTCTTTCTTGTTAGTCTGAGGTGTCTCTCTCTTTGGCCCATTTTTTGTTCAATTTTTTTTTGAAATTGAGGACCCTAGGGGGGGGGGAGGGGGGCCCTGTGCACGTACATAGTCAATTTTTTTCCATATTTGAAAACCTTGCTCCTAGGGGGGAGGGGGGGGAGGGGGGCCCCCTGGCCTAGGTAGTCAATCTTGAAAAAAAATTGAAGGCCAGAGGAGGGGGGGGGTGGGGGCAGGCCCCTGCGATTGTTCAAATTCAAAAAAAAATTGAACAAAAAAACGGCCAAAGAGGAGAGCCAAAGAATAAGCTACCACAGCCGATATCTCTACCATGCAATCCACGCAATCCATGCAATCCGATGCCTCCTCTACCTGCTCCGAGCACTCGATTGACTCCATCCTCTCCTCTGTCAAGGGGCTGAGTGTGAACGAGTTGATGCAGACGATGAAAGTTGTCTGCCAGGCCATGGAGAAGAAAACGAAGGACACGAAACCCGCTGCGGAGAAGAAGACTGCTCCCAAGGGTGTGACGCCGCCCCAACTCCGCAAGAATCACGCGTGGGTGGCCTTCGTCCTTGCCGATGCACTCCAATACGGTTGGGAGGCGTTCGATGCCAAAGAAACCAAACGCGACAAAACCGTGGAAATTGTCAACATGCCTGGCTCCATCTACCACGATGAGTCCTTCGTGTTCGAGGGTTCTGTCACGGAGAAATGCGCCACGGGCAAACAAGTGACGCAGAAGGACGCAATGTCTCTGTCGAAGCACTACTGGTCCGTCGGTGAGCAGAAGGGCGCGCGCCCTGAGCTGTACCAGGCGTTCCTGGATGTCTACAACGAAGACGATTCAGCGGAAGCAGCCGTGGCCGCGAGCGCCGCGAAACCCGTGGTTGTCCGCAAAACAGCCGCGGAGAAGAAGGTCGAGAAAGAAGCGGTCGACGAGAAGAAGGCCAAGGAGAAGGCCGAGAAGGAAAAGAAGAAGGCCGACGAGAAGGCTGAGAAAGAGAAGAAGAAGGCCGACGAGAAGGCGAAAAAGATGGAGGAAAAGGCCGAAGAGAAGGCGAAAAAGGAAGCTGCCAAAGCACCCAAGAACACTCCTGTGAAATTGGTGAAAGCGGCTACGCCGCCGAGTGCACCCGTCAAAGCGCCCAAGCCCGCGACCAAGCTCGTGGAGACGGACGTGTTTGAGGAGCCTGTGGCTAGCATAGCAGCGGTGGCTGCGGTAGCGCCTATTGCCCGCACCCTCAAGAAAAAGAAAGAAACCGTGAAACCCCTTCTCGTGGAGCCCGTGTGGACCTGCCCCGAGGATGGTGCAGCCCACGCCTGGGAGTTCAAGGGCAAACTCTACGCCCGCAACTTCGAGAACGACGTCTGGTCCCCTGAGGACGACGATATGAAGTGGTGTGGCAAGTACTGCCCTGAGACCAACACCATCGACGACAGCTTCGCCGACCCCACCGCGGAAGAGTAAACCCATAAACACATAGAAAATCCAGAAACCCAGAAACACATCGAAAACCCAGAAACCCATAAAAAAACAATAAAAAAAGCAAAAAGAAAAGCTTTTTTTATTGGTTTTTTTAATGCAGTACTAACGCAGTACTAA
>Ga0136641_1000598_pt1 | contig 15461 bp, 11 predicted proteins | sample EliLak1302023Y_FD_115312 | JGI IMG/M metagenome (GOLD analysis project Ga0136641, IMG submission 115312) | Freshwater microbial communities from Elizabeth Lake, Yosemite National Park, California, USA - 13020-23Y | ecosystem: Environmental > Aquatic > Freshwater > Lake ...
AATACGCCTATTTGTTTGCGCGTGCGGCGCTCATCAAGAAAAAGTTCAAGACCTACGAAAAACACCATACCTTGGTAGATCGCACGCTCGCCATGATTTTTGAGAAAGCCTCTACCCGCACGCGCGTGAGCTTTGAAGCCGGCATGTACCAGTTAGGCGGCAGTGTGGTACACCTGACTACGGGCGACAGCCAACTTGGGCGCGCAGAGCCTATTGAGGACAGCGCCAAAGTCATCAGCCGCATGACCGACCTGGTGATGATCCGCACGTATGAGCAAACCAAAATAGAACGCTTCGCGGCCAACTCCAGGGTGCCTGTGATAAACGGGCTGACCAACGAGTTCCACCCCTGTCAGGTGCTGGCGGACATATTTACCTACATAGAACATCGCGGCTCCATCGCTGACAAAACCGTGGCCTGGGTGGGCGATGGCAACAATATGGCCAATACCTGGCTGCAAGCGGCCGATCTATTGGGCTTCACCGTGCATGTGAGTACGCCCAGCGGCTACGAAGTCAACCAGACGGTAGCCGGCTTGCGCTCCAGCGACAGCTATCGGGTCTTCACCGACCCGCTGCAAGCCTGCCAGGGCGCGCATCTCGTAACGACCGATGTCTGGACGAGCATGGGTTATGAGGCAGAAAACGAGGCGCGTCGCACGGCTTTTGCGTCTTGGTGTGTGGACCGCACCATGATGGCCGCCGCTGCGCCCGATGCCTTATTTATGCATTGCCTGCCTGCGCACCGCGGCGAAGAAGTGGAAGCCGAAGTGATTGACGGCCCACAAAGCGTGGTGTGGGATGAGGCGGAAAACCGTATGCATGCCCAAAAGGCGCTGATGGAGTATCTGTTACTGGGGCGGCAGAGTTGAGCAAATTGCACTTCACAGTCAAAGCCCGAAGGATGCCCGGGAAGGCTTTGCGCGCCCATAGGAAAACCCTGTCTGCAGACCTTGACTAGTGGTGGGCCGCAGGTGGCGCTGCCTTTTTCTCTTCCTTGATCGTCTGCTTGATCTTGGTCTTCAATGGCGTAGGACATTTGCCAATAGACGAGTTGCTGTACACCTGGAACATCTTGGAGTGGTCCGGGTCACGGCAGATGTACAGGCAAATGAATTGGCCTTTCTCAGCGGCAATCTCGGTGGAATCAAAATCGCAAACGGCGTCTATAACGCGAAATGGCTTTTTGGTGGCTGCTTTTTTATCCTCGGCCTGGGCGCTACCCACGGCGACCATCAGACAAAAGGCTGAAAGCGCGCTCCAACGGATGAACCAAATATTTTTCATGCAATTAAAGACTAAAAAATAGGCCTGGTGGGCCAACAGCGGCTTATACCACGCTAAAGCGCAATCGCGCCAGCCCTCTTTATACGGCATTTGCGTCCGGCCCTGAAAAATGGAGGCGTTACAGCCAGGACCAGCGCTGGCAACAGAAAGCTAGCTTCAGCCATACTTTGTCGTTAAAAAGGCAAACGGGCAACTCCAAGTGCCGCAAGCAAATACCCATAGACTAGACACCGCGCCATATCGCCTTGTGATGGGGAATACCGATGGACTGAAAACTTTTGAATCAGAGTAGATCGACATTTGAGGTAACGCAACCCTATGCCACTACATCGAATTTTTTATTGGGCTCTTACTGCAATAAAGTGGCCTTTGGCCCTTTTATCGGTGCTCTTCTTTCCGACCTTGGCGTGGGCGCTTTGGCAAGAAGTAGTAGGTGGCATTGGCGCCTTAACATTTGTCTTGCTTGGCGCAATGGCGTATGGAGCGCTTTGGTGGCTAACCATACGTAAGTGGACCATTTCTTGGTTGAGCACTTTTGAACATGAATTGACACACTGCTTGTTCGCTTGGCTCACGGGGAACAAGGTGGGAGAAATCAAAGTCACTCTTAGAGGCGGCGGCCACATGACGGTGATCGGCAGTGCCAACTGGTTAATCGACGTTGCGCCCTATTTTTTCCCAACCGGAGCCGTAGTACTCCTGGTGCTTTCGGCCCTGGTTCCGTTGCTAGAACCATTCGTTTGGCAATTCACTATTGGCATGGGCCTGTGTTACCACTTCACGTCTACTTTAGCGAAAACCCACCTAGGACAAAGCGATTTGCAAAAAGCGGGATTTTTATTCTGCTGGATGTTTCTGCCCGCTGCTAATGTGCTGGGTTTAGGGTTAATACTTGCAATAGCACACGCTGGTTGGTCTGGAGTCTCACATTGGTTGTTTATGGCTAGCCAGGCACCATGGAATACAACAATTTTCCATTGGGCTGCCTTATGGGGGTCGACCTAAGCCAATCGACGCCATCCGACCCAATACGCAGATCAATGGCAATACCAAGCTTTGGCCGGAGTAACTGGTTTGATAGGAATCACGCCGATGTTTGAGTCAGTCCAATTTAGCGTGGGAAGTGATCAGCTCTGATTTCCAGCGGAAATCAGAGTCCCCCGCCACAGCCAGTTTTCAGGTAGTCACTAATGAGGGTCAGCTGCTCTGTCATGGTCTGGCGGGTCCACGCCGGGCCATGGGCATAGTCCTTCAGCACGTGATACTCCACCTGCTTGCCCGATGACTTTGCTCGGTCTACAAACAACTCAGACTGAAGCAGCGGCACGGTTTGGTCCCGATCCCCGTGGTAGACCATGATGGGGATCTTGATTTGGTCGGCAAACTCCAAGGGATTGAGCCCGCGAATCGTGGACTCCTGCGCGTCTTTGAAATACGGATTGGAGTAACTGCGCGCGGTGATTCTTTTGATGTCCGATACACCCGCGCCTGCAATAGCGCACTTGTACAAATCGTTAGGCCGTACGGCAGCGGCAAATGCTGAGTAGCCGCCATACGAAAACCCGAACATCGCGATCTTGCGAGGATCGGCCAATTTTTCGCTGACCAGCCACTTGGCGCCGTCGTCCTTGTCATCCTGCATCTTTTGTCCCCACTCGCGGTCACCGGCCAGCCACAGGGTGCGGCCCCAGCCCGAAGAGCCTCGGAATTGCGGTTGCAGCACCACCTTACATTGCGTCACCATCAAAGGCACCCAACCCGAGTTATCGAAATTCATATTGTCCCGGGACCAGGGGCCCCCATGGGGGTGCACTACGGTGGCATAGGGTCCGGGGCCGCACAGTTTTTCATTTGGAATAGTCAGAAAAGCTGGAATGTTGAGCCCGTCACGCGCCGGGTAATACACAAAGCGCGCCGAACCCAAAGCAGCCCGGTCCAGGGCGGGATACTCTCTGGCCAGCAACTGCAAATTTTGCTTTTGCAACAAGTAGTACTCGGTCGGGTAGGCCAGGCCGCTCACCCGAAACAAATAGCTTGGCGTTTCGCCGGCAACGCGCCGCAGCAGCCGTATCGATACGCCGTCAAAGGCCGGTACCTCGGTTTGGTTGGAACCGGACACCGCCATCAGTTTTTGCTTGGTTTGCTTGATACCCAAAGCCTGCGCCATGCCCAAAATTGCGGCATTGATTTCCGGGTTTTCCCAATGCGTGTCCGAGCCGAACAGGCCCGCATATTGGTAGCCATCAAAACCGTCCTGTCCGGGGGTTTCATCATCCTTTCCCAGGCTGACCGCATTGGTGGCATCGAAGAACTTGTGTTCAAACAACTTAGCGCCCGTTTTCTTAGCGGCAATGTCGTATTCGTAAATGGCGGAGAACTCCTGGCCCACATTGCTTTGGATGATGGCCATACCGGGCTTTGCACCCGGTGCGATGACGTCCACCACCTCCCGGGTTTTGACGTAGTTGCGAAAGTGCTCTTCCCAGCGGCCATCGCTCGCACGAAAATCAAGCGCAACGAAGGCACCGTCCCCATCACTTCCAAAGCGCGTCTTAGCCCACGGAAGACCCGCCGCGTTGACCGACACCTTGCTATCGTTCTCGCCCAGTTTCATCAGGCGGGTGGTGACGCCCGTGCGCACGTTGTAACGGAAAACGTCCCGCGTATCACCCCGAGAGTCACTTTCCAGCACGATATGGTCTGGGTCGGAAGGCATGCGGCTTAGCACCGACGGGTTGGCAAGTGCAGCCTGGATCTTGGCATCGCCGGTCCGGGCGATTTCAACCGATGCCATGGGCTCAACCCAGTTTTTCCCTTCCAGATCGGTGAACAATACTTTGCTAATAAAGGTCTTCACCATTTGATCGCCACGGTAGTCGTAGCGCTGCGACAGATTGACCTGCAACATGTCATTTTTCAAGAATGATGCACTGCTGATCAGCATATTTTTGGCGCCGATCACCGTGGGCTTGGCGGACAAATCGGCCATTTTCCAGACTACGATGTTGCGCGTATCACCCGCACTTTCGATAGCCAGCATGTGCTTGCCATCCGGCGAAACCTGGAACCCGGTCATCGCGGGAAACTGCGCCAACTGCGCCATGGTTGGCACCCGAATGGCTGCAGCAGGAGCCACTGTTTGACCCCAAGCCTCAACCGCGTACCCGCACGCAAGCGCCACGCAGATTCCAACCCCACCCCATGAAGAAGTTATTTTTTTCACGATCAATTCCTGAATAAAAAAAAGGCCCTGACAACGCCGTTGTCAGGGCCTTCTGAGACGCAGATTAGAACGACTTGGACACGTTCAGGAAGACCCGACGACCCATATAGTCATAGCCACTGTACAGCGGGGCGTTACCGACCCGATTGTAGCCAGCCTGGGCAGAAATCACAGGGGGCTTGGTATCGCTGATGTTACGAACACCCAAAGTGGCGCTCCACTTGCCAACGGTGTCTTTGTACTGGAGAGACGCCGAATGCAGGATGTAGCTGGGGGTGTCAAGCTTGTACGTGCTGGTCGCAGGATCTTCGCCGTAGTATTCGTAGCTCGAAGTTGCGCCCACAAACTCTAGGCCATAGTAGTAGTTCCAACCTTGCACGGTGTAGTTAACGTCCAGTGCGCCAGACCATGAAGGATTGGTGATCGTGCCATTGTTATCTACCAATGGGTCCGTGGCGTATAGCTTGTTCGAAGTTTCGTCGTATCTGGTGAGCGACAAATTCGTGCGCAGACGGCCAGTACCTATATTGTTCGTATAGCGCGCGGTGATGTCAGTCCCACGAACCACGTCGGTCGCCAGGTTGACGAAGCCGTTGGTGATGATCAGGGCATTGGTTCCGGCCGCACGCGCTGAAACGAGACGACAGAAACTACCACCGGCACGGAAGGCCGGGTCGTCATAGCATTTGCTCAGGATTGAAGAGCCACCAATGCTGGCCACACCGTTGTCGACTCTGATGTCAAAGCGGTCCACCGCAAGCGACAGGTCGCCCCCGCCAGTCCCCAACTCGGGCTGGAAAATAATGCCAAAGGACTTGTTCTCTGAGGTTTCTGCCTTCAGACCTGCTTCACGTCCGCCCACACCATTGACCTGGATACCCGAAGTGGCGTTAAAACCGGCGGGAAGCCCTTCGCTTTGGCAATTCTTGGCACGGACGGTACCGGCATTGGTCACAGAATCCCAGTTGTTACAGGGATCGTTGCTCTGGTTGAGAAAGCCCGAGGTCGCACCCAAAAACTGCTCGTACAGTGCGGGAGCGCGGTAGGAGGTCCCCTGGGTTCCACGAAGGGTCAAGGACTTCACCGGCGTCCACAGATATCCGACTTTGTAGGTAGATGCAGCACCGTAAGAATCATAGTCGGACCTGCGGCCCGAGCCATTCAAGGTGAGCTCTTGAAAAGCCGGCAGATCTTTCAACAAAGGAATTTCAACTTCACCGAACAGGTCTTTGGATCCATCGCTTCCCCGCGTAGGTGTTGAAGACGAAAAGTTAAACGTATTGCCGTTGATGGACTCAGCCGAAGGCGTGTCGTCTATGCTGGACCTGCGCACTTCTGCACCGAAGGCCGCTTTTACTTTGCCATAAGGTAGCGTAAACACCGGACCGGTGACCGAGGCAGTCACCACGTTTTCTACGAAATTGGTCTTGCCAGTAAAAGGCTGCCACACATAGTTCACATAGTCCGCAGGCAATTGGCCGCCAATCACTGCAGGGGTCAATGCCGGTGCTGGAACGCAACCGTTGGCCGGGTTCACGCAAGCAAAACCGCTGCCACTAACCACCACGTTCGAACTTTGTGCCAAGCGATCGGTCAGGAAAGCATAAGAGGTGTACGACCCATTGCTTTGGCTGCTGACAATCGACACATCGTAATCCCAGCCTGAATTAAAAAATGCACCACGCAAACCTGCGGCGACACGGCTAAAGTCCACCGTCTGGCTGGACACGTCATTGCCAAAACCGATGAAGGCACGCACCCCAACGTTTTTGCCGTTGGTAGTGGGTTGTGGTGAAAGAAGTGGCGCAAGAGACTGCATGCTGGCCGGGATCAGCGGACTACCCTGCTGGTAGTCGAGCGAAAACTGGCGATAACCCGTTTGACTGGAATCTCGGCGGTTCAGCAAGACCTCGTAGTAAAACTCGGTATCACCCAGCGCACGCAAATCTATGCCTCCTTGGGCATACAGGTTCTGGTTGCGCACTGGTGAGAGCACTGTTTTGTTCAGCATGCGCGGGTCAAAGGTGTCACGAACGTTCAGGCTGTTCAAGCCGCCGCCCACACCCTCATAGCCAACTAAGCCAGTAGTGATACCGGCATTTGGACGCCAGCGGTTGAAGGACGTGCCGACCGAGCCGGGAGCACCGACACCCGCAATAGTGGCCGTGCCTAGGGTATTTATCGTCACACCATTGGACCCGGTCCCGCTAATCGGGTAGCACTTGGGCTGGCCGGTGGTAGGGTCTTTGTAGTCATAGCTGCCCCAGTCGCCTACCACGCCATTGGCGCTGGTCCGGCGATAGTCCGTGTTGCATCGGGTCCAATCGCGTTGGCCCAGCGTCAAGCCTTCCTGATCGTTAACTTGGTAAGAGGCCAGGAAGCGCCAGTCATCTGCGACTTGGCCGCCAGAGATAGAAAAGTTACTTGTATTACCACCACCATCCACAGGGCGCGATGTCGAAGCGTCCACATTGAACGAGGTCAGGTTTTTCTTGGTGATGATGTTCACCACACCGGCCACCGCATCCGAACCGTAAATGGAGGAGGCACCATCTTTCAAAACCTCAATGCGGTCCACAATAGAGTTGGGCAAGGTGTTCAGGTCGGCTGCGCCGACCGAGCCCCGCGTACCCGACGGTGCCATGCGGCGACCGTTCAAAAGCACCAAGGAACGGGTTGGCCCAAAGCCGCGCAGGCCGATCGTGTTGGCGCCCGGACCGCCATCGGTCACAAAACCGCCGTAGGCATTATTGATTTGGCCCTGCCCGCCTGTGATGGCGGTGCTTTGCAGCACTTGGGCTGTAGAGGTGAATCCAGCCGAAACCGCATCTTCATTACGGATGATAGTGACCGGTGCCGCGGTACTGTAGTTGTCGCGCTTGATGCGCGAACCAGACACGACCACTTCTTCGAGTGCCTGGGTTGGGGTCGACTTTTGGGTGGTTTCTGGGGCGGCAGTACTTTCGGGCGCCGTTTGCGCGCCCGCCGACTGCATGAATACCAGTGCCATCACGGCGAGCGCAACGGGCTTGTTGGTAAATTTAAAAGTATTTGTGGGTGCCATGTTTTCGGTATTTTTAAAAGGGTTAGGGTTTCGAGTGGGCCCGGCCGTGGGCGTTGCAAGCTATGCCAACACCTACCGGGCCATAACAATCAGTTGCAACACATTTCTTAGCTTGTCGCCGCTTCGCATAGATCGCTCCTAGTTCATGACAAATAGTCAATATCTCAAACTTTACGTTTATATCGATTTCGTGAAATCGTTTTGTCATATTAGCGAAAAACGTGATTTTCTGAGCGCGGGTTTACCCCTAAAAGCCGAACTCTGTTGTTTTTCGGCTACGCCTATCAGCGTATTGGCGTACATGCGTGCCTAGGGCCTCCAGTTTGGAAGCGGCATGGGTCGTTTTGGCTGCGGTCGCGGCTGTCGCCCGTCAATGCACCAACGCGCGGACCTCTGGGCTTGGGGGGTGATCTGCAGCGGGCTCGCAGCGCAATCGAAATACCTGTTAGAGGTTCTACCTCTTGGGCCTTTGGCCTACTGAGAACTTAAGGTCCGATATAGTGTCGGACCAAAAGGATATCGTCCTGCAGCCGCGTGGACGCGCATCCTTGGAGTCCACTGCCAATGGCGCCTCTTGACACTATTTCTGTGGTGATTACCACCTACAACCGAAGCGAAGCGCTAGCAGCCGTTTTAGGTGGTTTAGCTGCGCAGGATGATAGGGACTTTGAGCTGGTCATCGCCGACGATGGTTCCTTACCACACCACGTCCAGGCTATCGAAAGGGCGGTTTGCGAACTAGGCCTTGCAGCGATTCATGTTTGGCATCCGGATGTTGGTTTTACCGCCGCGAGAGTCCGCAATTTGGGCGTTTTACTCTCTAGCGGTAGGTACATCGTATTTTTAGATGGCGACTGCGTGCCAGAGACGGACTTTATAAGACGCCACCGGCAATTGCGCGAACGCGGGTGTTTTGTGAACGGAAGTCGCGTTTTGCTAAGTCCGAGCCTGACTAATGCGGTGGTAAACGGCCGAGAGCAGATCCATGGTCGCAGTTCAAGTTATTGGTTCGCCCGCTGGCGGGATAAAAGCGCAAATAAATGGACATCGCTGATCCGGTTTCCGCATTGGGGGATGCGAAAAAAGTCTCAATTTTCTTGGCGAGGCATACGAAGCTGTAACTTCGGATTGTGGCGTTCGGACTATGAAGCCGTAGATGGATTTGATGAGGCTTTCATAGGGTGGGGGCATGAGGACGCTGACCTGGTGCTGCGTTTGCAAAATTGCGGCCTTGTTAGAAAAAACGGGTTTTTTTCCACTGAGGTGTACCATTTGTGGCATCCCGAGGCCAGTCGTCATGACGAATCACTGAACGCCCAGCGCGTCCGGGAGAGAATGCAGTCTTCCCAAATTAAGGCAGACCGCGGCTTGGGCCAATGTCGCCTTGATGGCCAGGTAATTGTTGAGAGATGGGGCGAATAGGAGACGGCTCGCTCACACGCCTTGCTTGACCAAGGGTGCCTTCAGTGCTTCGGTTATCGTTTCCAAGCTGTCTTCTAGGTGGGCCTGCACCAGGCTGCTACGCCTTTTGCTAGTCAGAGCCGTCTTGAGTTGTGATTGCAACTTCATCGCCACTTGCCGGTGGACCGCGCGCACATCCGCGGCGGTAGTAGCGCTGGCACGCACCAAACCAGTGGCTAGTCGGCGCACATGCTCGCGCTGCAGGTTGCGGCGCAGGCTGTCAATTTCAGCTTTACCCTGATTACCGACCGCGAGCTCTGACCAGACTGCCTTGGACAAACGTGTTTGCACTTCGGCATAGCTCAGTAACTGACGCGGGTCGGCGACCTTGGACTCCGCATCGGCTAAGCGTCCGGCTAAGCCATCGGCCATCAGTGCATCCAAAGCGCCGCGCTGCAAAGTCAGCACGGCCGTGGGGAGGCTGAAGTCAACGCCCTGCTGCGCATTCGCCCGCGACTCGTGGTGGTCCACCCCCAGACGGCTCAGCATTTTGGGATCGAACTTGAAGCTGGCGCTGCTAAAGATCTCATTGATAAGAACCTCTAGCGCAGCACGCTGCTGGGCTGCAGGCACGGGCACCAGCAAAGGCTGATCCGCGCCCGCCGTAGCGCGGGAGGTGTACACGCCGCCCACGTACTTGGCCGCAAAGGGCAAGGACGCGCCCATACTGTTGAGAACACGGCTGAGTGCGCGACGGTACACGGTGAGGTCTTCGTCAGCCGCCAGTGGGCGCGTGGTAATACGTTCCCACAATTCTCGCGCCAACTTGATCTGGCGCTGGGCGAAGTCCAGTGGGTCGCTGCTCATGTCACGCTGGTTGATCATGGGGTCGAAGTTGCCAAGGTCTTGGTCCGTGGCATAAGCCAGCGCCGGCTCACGCTCCGAGCGCGCGGCCAGGGCTTTGAGCGCCGGCTTCTCGTCATCCGGGCCGGCGTACTCCCGGTAACCGTACTCGATGGCCCAGTAATCATAGGCCCCAAGCGTCAGCATGTTGTAGTCGGCCACCGGCTCGCCTTTGAGTGGCAGGTTCTGCGCGTTGTACTCCATCACCGAGGCTGCCAAGCCGTTGGCTTGGGTGTAGGCCCGGTCGCGCAGCTGCGCAGGTGTCATCGCAACCGAGGCGCGGAAGTTGTGGCGCAGACCGAAGGCGTGGCCTAACTCGTGCAAGGTAACGCTTTTGAGTGCGTCCGCGATGTAGCGATCGGCTTCGGGGCTGTTGGGATCGAGCAGGCCGCGTTCGACCAGCAAATCAAAGCCAAAGCTTGCTTCTTCGAAAGCCACATCGGCGTAGTTGCACAAGGCATGGTCATGCCCCTGTTCCAGGGCTGCATTGGGGGGCAGCTGCTCGGCCCAGCGTGGCACGGCTTCGCCCGCCCGCGCGCGGAAAACGCGGACCCGGTTCTCGTCGATGATGACCGCGCCACGCAGGATTTCGCCGGTGCGCGGGTCTTTCTGACTCGGCCCGACTGCGGTGGAGCCCGGACCCTCCTGTGCAAACCAGCGCATGGCAAGCATGCGCACGCCTTCGGTGGTCGTCCAATCGGCATCGGCCGGCTGCTGCTCGATAGCCAATGCATGGAGGAAACCTGCCTTCTCGAAAGCCTTGTTCCACTCTTGGACGGCTTCGCGCAAGGGCTGGCGCCAGACTTCTGGGATGTTGCGGTCCATCACCACGCGGATGGGCTCTTTGGGCTCGGACAGCGCCGCCGCCGGGTCCTTCTTCTCCAGACGCCAGCGGTTGATGAAGTGCGTGCGCTTGCCTTCTTGGGTGTCGTCGCCGAAGTTGGTGAACGAGGAATTGAAGTAGCCCACACGCGCATCGGCCATGCGCGGCTTCATAGGCTGCGCAGGCAGCGGAGCCAGTGTGTAGGCATAGGCCAAGAACAAGCTGCGCGCATCCGGCACGCTGGTAGGCGGGCTTGGCTGAGCGCCTGGGTTGGCAGGCGCAGCACCTGGCGCCGTTGCGGGCGGCGCCGGTAGCTTGGCGATGGAATAGTGGTTGCGCATCGTCACGTACAGACCTTGGGCTTGCGTACGCACGCGCTCAAGGCCAGAGCTGTTTCGGTCCAGCGCGTAAGGTAGGCGAAACAGCGTCTCCAGGGTGGTTTGGGTGCCATTGATATCGCCTCCGAGCAGCACCGCTGCGTCAACCAGCAATGCGCCGGTACCGGTTTGCGGTGCGGCCGCCAGGGGCGCAGTACCAAGCAGGCTGTCTGAATAGCTTTCGCTCACCGCGCGCGCCAGCGTGGTACCGATGGGGGCACGGGCATGCTGGTTGCGCGCCAGCAGCAACACGTTATTGCCCACACGATGCAGACTGACGATGTGCTCGCGCCCCATCATGCCAGGCCATAGTCCTCCGACACCCATGCCACCAACAATGGACGAAGCGAAGAACATGGGCTGGTTCAAGAGGTTCGCCGGTATTTCAATCCAGGTCTTTTCGTCGCGCGTCCACACCGGCAGATAGCCGTCCACGCGCTTGGCTTCGCGCGTCACCTCAGCAAAGGGGGCAGGCGCGCCGGAGGCGCTTGCGGGGCGCTGCGGCGTGATCGGTGCCGCTGGCGCTGAACTCGTCGCAGCCGGACGCGTTGCAAGCGGCGGGTCAACGGGCACAGCGTCTCTGGTCTGTGCGCCTAGGGTGGTATCAGAGGCTAGTGCCCCATTGGCAAAAGCGGCGAATATCAGCGCCAGGCCCGTAGCGGCGAGGCAAGTGTTGACGACGCGTTGAGCGTGTTTGTTCAATGAGAGGTCGGATCGCACATGCATGGGGCTGCCCTTTTATTGCCGATTAAAAGTAACGGATAGTGCCGCGAGTGTAATTTGGACCCAATCTCACAGAGGGTTTGAAACGCACACCGTCAGCCGTACCAAAGAAAAGCTTCATCCGTGCATACTACTTTTATCCCCCAAAACACTGGCGGATAATAGTCTGGAAGTCATTTATTTCGCACTCAATGAAAAACTCAATCATCAGTCTGGTCGTTTGGACCTGCCTGACCGCAACCCTGGGCTCTGGAGCGCAAGCGCAGACCTCAAGCCCGCCCCCTCGCACATTTGCATTAAGCGGCGAGCGTTTACTTGCCGGTTTGTCGGTCAGCGAAGAGGCCGTAGCGCTGGTGCTGTATCGGACAGCCATGGGGATGGCGGCTATATTTTTTAGCTCGATTTACTTCACCTACGCGGATAGCTTCAGCATCCCCGGCGTGCGCCTGGCATGAAAATGCATTGCGCTGCGTTTGCTGCGCGCACCGCACGTAGGTCTCCCGGCTTCAACAGTGATTTGTTTCGCGCCTGTTCTTTTCATCTGGCAGCACCGCCCTCCCTTGTAGCTTCGACCCCGTGCACAATGGCGTGTGGTCTATCGAGCAAGCACCCTTTTGAGCATCGATTTCGCACCCTCGCCCTGGCTGGGCAGGGTGGGTATGTCCGCCTGTCCAGGCGCGGGTGGCGCTGTCGGCAGCGCCGAGTCGGAGCGGCGACTGGCGCTGGATGTGGCGCAGATGGCTGCGCAGGACGTCAAGACCGTTGTGAGCTTGCTCGACACCAAGGAGCTGCAGCGTTTGGGCGCAAAGAATCTTCCGCACCATTTGGGTTTACACGGCATTGCTTGGCAGCAGTTGCCGGTAGCGGACTTTGGTGTGCCCTCGTTGGCCGTGACCGCGCTCTGGATTCGCCTTATCCCGCAACTAACGGACACACTCCAAACCAGCAATATCCTGATCCATTGTGCCCATGGCAAGGGCCGCACGGGAACGCTGGCTGCTACGCTTTTCAAGGCCTGGGGCTGGAGCAGCGAGGCGGCAGTAGCGCAGGTGCGCCAATACCGTATTGGTGCGATAGAGAACCACAAACAAGAAGCCTATATTGAGGCTTTTGAACCTTGAATTTTTAAACCATTGTGTGGCGCACTCAGCGCCAGCCGATCTGGGCCTAGGCTCTTGCCACCTGATGCATCACATCGGCGTAGTGCGATAGGGGCGGCGTAATCTGTCCGGGTACCTTGGCCAAATCGTCATAACGTCGCAGACGCACCGCTTCGGCGTAAAAGGGTAGGGCTTCAAAGGCTAACACTTGCGTATCGTCAAAGCGTCCGCCTTGTAATTCCAGGCTGTGCTTAGAAGCCACAGACAGTGAATCCCAATACCCCGCATCCACCGCACACAAATAGCGCTTGGCGTCGACATGCAGTTTGATGGGCTCCAAGACGGCATCATCAAACCGGCTGCGCAAAAACGGCAAGGCTACAAACTGGTGCAAGTCGTCTTTGGTAGGCATGCCGTCTTGGTCGGGTACCGCCGAGCGCTCGGAGCTCAGCATATGACCCAAGTCGTGTAACAACGCGGCTGCTACAGTCTGGGGCGTCTCATTGGCCAACTCGGCCAAGTGCGCGCATTGCAAGGCATGGTCGAGCTGGCTCACCGCCTCCTGACCGTACCAGGTGGTGGCGCGGCTGCGCAATAGCTGCACGATATCTAAAATACTCAGCGACATACCTGTTTCCTTGTGAACTTTTTACAAATCAGAGAGCACGCGGGCCAATAATGGAGAAACGCAAGCGGGCACAACCCAAGTCGATCAGCGAGACTGTGCCCAAAATCAGCAAAATCACAAAGGACATCTCCTGCAGCTGGAGCGTTCGAATTTGCTCCGACAAAATTAAGCCAATACCGCCCGCACCCACAATGCCGATGATGGAGGCGCTGCGGGTGTTGGACTCGAACGCGTACAGCACCTGGCTCAGCAGCACGGGCAAGAGCTGCGGCAAGATGCCAAAACGAACCGCCGCCAACGACGAACCCCCGGTTGAAAGAACGCCCTCGACTGGCTTATCGTCGGCCGCCTCAATCGCCTCGGAAAACAGTTTGCCAAAAATTCCCAGGTCCGACATGAACAAGGCCAGCACGCCGGCAAATGGCCCCAGGCCGACCACGTTAATCCAGATCAGCGCCCAGATCAGAATGTCCACGCCGCGCAAGGTGTCAAAACTGCGGCGGGCGAAAAACTTCACGAGGCCGTTGATGGTGGTGTTGCGCGCGGCCAAAAAGCCCAGTGGAAAGGCGGCGATAGCGGCCATGAGTGTGCCCAGCAGCGCGATGGCCAGCGTCTCCAGCATGGCATAAGCGTACATGCCAGCGCGGTGCCAGCTGCCGGGGTCCGGCGGAATCATGCGTAAAGCCATGGAACCGAGCTCGCCCAGGCCGCCGACGATGCGCTCGTACGACATATCCAGCCTGTGCACGCCAAAAGCAAACACCAATCCGGCCAACAGTACAAGTAGGAACGCGATGCCACGTCCTCGGTACACCGCTTTGAAATGCTGGGGATAACGCGCGCGCAAGTCCTCTTGCGCCTTGGTGTGAGCGGCGCTCATCCCGCGCGCTCCTCGCCCAACAGGCGGTGGCGTATGCGTTCCGTGACGGCGTCAATCAGCATCACCGTGCCGATGATCAACACTAGCAAAGCGCTCACGTCGGCGTAGTAAAACTTGCGAATCACTTCCAACAAGGTCTGCCCAATTCCACCGGCACCGACAAAACCCAGCACGGCTGCGCCGCGCACATTGATTTCAAAACGCAGCAAGGCGTAGCTGGCAAAGTTGGAGGCCACTTGCGGCAGCACCGCAAAGCGCACTTTGTGCAGCCAGGTTCCACCGGTGGCCAATACGCCGTCTACGGGCTTCATGTCCACGTTTTCGACGACTTCGGCAAACAACTTGCCCAAAGCGCCCGTGGTATGAATGGCCAGCGCCAATATGCCGGGCAGCGGCCCCAGGCTGAAGGCCACCACAAAAATGAGGGCGAACACGATCTCGGGCACGGTGCGTGAAATCTCCAGGACACGCCGCGTCGCAAACACCACCCAGGTGTTGTGCGTCATATTTTTGCTGGCCAGAAAGCACAACACTAGCGCGGCGCTGGCACCCAGCAGCGTGCCCACATAGGCCATCAGCAAGGTCTCACCCATGAGAGCCAACCATTTTTTCCAGCCCCAAAACCACTCTGCCGGGTCGCTGATCACCCACTGCCCGTTTTCCAGGTGCGCGATGCGATAGAAATAGCTCGTAAAACTTCCGATATTGTCTAGAAACTTGGAGGCCGATATCTCTGCGATCTGTCCTGCAAACAGGACGGAAACGCCCAGCACCAGCAAACCCAGCCAGATGTGGCGGCGCTTGGCCGCCACCGCTTGCGCGTAGGCTTGGCTTCTGGAGCTTGGCGAATTCACGCTTGCTTACTTCTTGCGCAGTGCGTCAACAAAAGTGTTGAGTGCGACCACGGGCAAGTAAGCCTCATGGGTGACCGTTTGGAAAGGCTCGTTCTTGCCGTCAGACATCTTGTCAAACGCGGCTTTGTCTTTCTTCGGTGCGTCAAAGAAGGCTTGTTCGATCTTCTTCTTCAGGTCAGCAGGCAGGCTGTCCAGATA
>Ga0136641_1000599_pt1 | contig 15458 bp, 18 predicted proteins | sample EliLak1302023Y_FD_115312 | JGI IMG/M metagenome (GOLD analysis project Ga0136641, IMG submission 115312) | Freshwater microbial communities from Elizabeth Lake, Yosemite National Park, California, USA - 13020-23Y | ecosystem: Environmental > Aquatic > Freshwater > Lake ...
CTCCCCTTTGCCGCCGCAAACTTCTACACCGCACAGCGCGTCACTGAGCAGCAAGACATCACAGAGTTTGAGTACGAGCAGCGTGTTGCCCGTGGCGTGTACCGCGACATTGAGTTGATCCGCGCTACTACTGAGCCAGAACAAACTCGATCAGAAAAGGCCAACGCCAAGATTGAGGGCAAGAAGTACGAAGAGAATGAAGACGGTCTGCGCCGCGTGTACCACATCAACACTTGGTTGGAGTTGGATGACGACACCCGCACTAAAGGCGAAGCCGCTCCTTACGTCCTGATGATTGATGAGCTTGAGAGCAAAGTCCTTGGCCTGTATCGCAATTGGGAAGAAGGCGATGAGACCATGACCAAGCTCGATTGGCTGGTTGAGTTTAAATTCATCCCTTGGAGGGGCGCATACGCCATCGGGCTACCTCACCTCATTGGAGGTCTTGCTGCTGCCACCACGGGCGCATTACGGGCCTTGATGGATACCGCGCATATCACCAACTCGGCAACCATGCTGAAGTTGAAGGGTGCAAAGATTTCAGGCCAGACCGACGAGATTGAAATCACTCAGGTGACCGAGATTGAAGGCGGTATCGGTGTAGACGACGTTCGCAAGATCGCTATGCCATTGCCATTCAATCCACCGAGTCCTGTGCTGTTCTCATTGCTTGGCTGGCTGACTGATGCCGCTAAGGGTGTAGTGACTACCGCCGAAGAGAAGATTGCCAACGCTGGCAATAATATGCCTGTGGGTACTGCGCAAGCTCTGATCGAGCAGGGCGCTGTGGTGTTCTCCTCAATCCACTCTCGCCTGCACGACAGCCAACGCCGAGTCCTGCACATCCTTGGCCGCATCAACCGTTGGCACTTAGATGAGCAACGCCGTGGCGACATTGTGGCCGAGTTGCCAATCAAGCGTGAAGACTTCAAGCGCAACAGTGACGTTGTGCCTGTTAGCGACCCGCACATCTTCTCTGAGACACAGCGTATCAGCCAGATGCAGTCGGTCATGCAGTTGTCTACACAGTTCCCTCAGATCTTTGATCAGCGTGCTGTCGTCAGCCGTATGCTCAAGCAACTTAAAGTGCCTAACGTCAACGAGTTGATGCCTAACAGCAACAAGCCTGCTGAGTTGAATGCCGCTGACGAGAACGCTGCTATGGCTCTTGGCCGCCCTGCATATGCCTATCCCCGTCAGGATCAGTTAGCACACATCCAGACTCACTTGTCGTTTGCACTTGACCCAATGCTTGGCTCTAACAAGCTGATTGCACAGCAGTACATTCCTCAAGCACTGGAGCACATCAAGCAGCACATGATTCTTTGGTACACCCAACAGATGCAAGGCTACGTCACCGCAGGCACAAACCTCAAGCTGGGCAAATACGAAGACAGCAAGCTGGCAAAAGAGATTGATGCCGCTATTGCTTTGGCCTCAGACCACGTTAAGTTGGACACGCAACAGGTATTCCAAGGCGTTATGCCTGCGCTCCAGCAACTGGGTCAGATCATGCAACAGTTTGCACCCCCTCCTCCACCAATGGATGGCGAGTCCCAAGCTGTTTTGCAGGCATCTATGGCCGAGACACAGCGCCGCGCTGCCGCCGATCAGGCAAGCAACGCCATCAAGGTGCAGCAGATGCAAGCAAAAGCCCAGCAAGACGACAAAAAGTTGCAGTCTGACATTGCCATGAACGCAGAGAACAACTTGACCCAAGAGCGGATCAAGACAGCAGAGTTGACCGTGGACGAGGTCAGGCTGCAAAAGGAGCAGGAAGATACAGCAATCAAACTGCAAAACGTAACCCAACGAAACTTAGGAGCTTGAAATGGAAAAAGAAGTTAAAGAACTGCAATCAGAGCAGGTACGTCAACACACCCGTATGGCCGCTGGCGCATGGGTCACTGGTAGCGAAATGAAAGAGCAAGCAAAAGCGACTATGCCCGAGGCCAATTCTGACCACGGCAATTTTACTACGAACAAGGGCGTCGACAAGCGCAACGCATGAAGCTGATCTCCGACATTATCAGTGCTGTAAAAGCGCGTCAGGCAGAGATTGCGGCAGGTTTGGCACATGGAAATGCGCCAGACTTTGCTGCATACCAACGCATGGTCGGAGAAAACAGTGGGCTTGAGCGATCCCTTGAAATTATCAATAATCTTTTGAAAGAAGATGACAATGACAGATAGCACGGAAGCGGGTTATGCCGCTGATATTCGGGATTCATTTCCTGATGTAGACCCCGGAGCGATTCCCCTTGGTGCGCGTGTGTTGGTTCAACTGCGCAAAGCCAAAAAACGAATGACCGAATCTGGGATTATTCTTCCTGAAGAGACTCGCGAAACCGAAAGGGCTCAGAACCCTGTTGGCCGTGTAGTCGCCTTGGGGCCATTGGCGTTTAAAAAGCGCGACACGATGGAGCCATGGGTGGAAGGCATTTGGTGTGATGTGGGTGACTACCTGCGCGTGCCTAAATGGACTGGTGACCGCTGGGTTGTACCCCATGGCGACGACGAAAACGTCGAATTTATGGTACTCAACGACCACGAAGTCATTGCCAAGATTACGGGTAATCCCTTAGAAGTGAGGGCATTTGTATGAGCACCGACAATCAAGCTGCACAGCAAGAAGTTATTGTCATTCAGGAGGAGCAGGACGGTTCGGCAACCATTGATTTGCCGCCAAGCATCCCCTCCCCTGTAGCAAATGACGAAGTTGGCTCTGATGAAGCCGACGAACGCGCTCGCCGTCAGGAAATGATGGCTGGTGGAGAGGTTGACGAGGATGCCGAGGCTTTGCGAGAAGCCAAACGCCTCAAACGCCACCGCCGCAAGGAGTACCACAAGCAAGTTTCTACGGAAAAGGACGTCAAACTTGACCTTTTGACTCGCACAAACCAAAACTTGCTTGAGCGCCTGTCTGTTTTGGAGAAAAAAAGCCAAGGCACGGACATGGCGAGGCTCAATCAAGCGATTGAAGACCAATCTGACCGTATTTTGTTTGCCAAGCAGAAGATCAAAGAAGCCACTGAGACTGGTAACGGTGATTTACTGACTTCTGCGCAAGAAATGTGGTTTGAAGCCCGACGCCAGCATGAGGCATTGGAGAGCGCCAAGCAACGAGTGGTTGCCCAGCCTCAACAGCGCACGATTCAAGCTCCAGACCCTCAATTACAGCGCCATGCCAGCAATTGGATGGCGAATAACCCGTGGTACGACCCAAATGGGCGTGACCCAGACTCCAAGCGAGCTTTGAACGAGGATTCCATCTTGGCGGAAGAGGGTTACGACCCAAAAACTGCCGAGTATTGGGAAGAACTTGACAGACGCTTGCAAAGAGTAGTTCCTCACCGTTATACTGGTGACATAGACGAGAGACCTCGCTCCAAACCGCGAAATGCAGTGATGAGTTCAGGCCGCGAGTCTGCATCAATTAGTGGCAAGGCAAACCAATTCACCTTATCGGCAGATCAGGTGAGGGCTATGAAAGATGCAGGCATGTGGGATGACGCAGAGAAACGGGCTTCGATGATTCGACGCTACGCCACTGAAGCACGCAATAACGGATATAGGAGTTAAAAATGGATTCACGTTTAAAAAAGACACTTTCTGCTGGTGGGCGCGAGAACCGCGCTAGTCGCGACACGATTCGCGAGGCCCCAGAGGATAAGTTCGTTTCGTCAGATGAGCGTCGCAAGATGTGGAAGGACGAATGGACACAAAGCGCACTGCCCGGAGTCCCGGATATGCCGGGGTGGCACGTTTGCTGGTTATCGACGACCAATAGTTACGACAGCATCGACAAACGGATGCGCCTTGGGTACGTTCCCGTGAAAGCGGATGAGTTACCTGATATGCGCAATAACCGTGTAAAGGCTGGCGATCACGAAGGTTATATTGCGTGTAATGAGATGTTGCTGTACAAACTTCCTATGGAGTTGTACCAAGAAGTAATGGCTCATTTCCACCATGAAGCTCCGCTTGAGGAAGCGAACAAGATTCGACTTCAGGCAGAACAAAATGTTGGACGCGATAGCCGGGGCAGAAGCCTCGGTCAGATAGAAGGCGAAGGTCTGGGCGAGATTGACAAACCGATTCCTGCACCGCATTTTGCGGGGTAGGTTGTTTAATGAACTAGGAGTTAGACTATGTCTGCAACAAATGCTCCGTTCGGTATGCGTCCTGCGTTCCATCCTACGGGTCTGGATCGCGCAGTGGCACTTGCTAACGGTATCGCCTCTGGCTATAGCTCGGGTATCCTCAAAGGACAACCCGTCGCCCTGAATACTTCAGGAAACATCATTGCCGCAACTGCTGGCAGCGCCTACCAAGGTGCTTTTGCTGGTCACGAGTGGACTGACCTCTCTGGTCGTCGTCAAATCAGTAACCAATGGATTGCAAACACTGCATATCAAACTGGTTCTCAAGTGACTTACTACTACAGCGATCCACTCATTGTGTATGAAATGCAATGCGACGGCTCGTTGGCACAGACTTCCATCGGTGACCAAGCCAACTTCAGCAACATTGCTGCTGGCTCGACCACTACTGGCTTGTCTCAATGCACTATCTCTTCTTCGCTGGTTGGCTCCGGTGCGGTTGGTGATCTGCGCATTATCAACTTGGCCCCTCAAGCAGACAATGCTTGGGGTGATGCGTACACTGTGGTTCAGGTTCAAGTGAGCCGCAGCCAGTACGTTGCAACAATTAACGCCTTCTAAGGAGTCCAATCATGGCCGCACCAATGCGCAGTACGGACTTCCGCTCGATCGTTGAGCCTATCCTCAACGAATGTTTCGACGGAGTCTATGATCAACGTACCGATGAATGGTCTCGCGTTTTCCGCGAGCAAGAAGGTATCCCACGCAACTACCACGAAGAACCCGTCTTGTACGGTTTTGGCGCGGCTCCTCAGTTGCCTGACGGCACTCCGGTTTCGTACCAACAAGGTGGTGTCCTGTTCCTGCAACGCTATGTTTACAACGTGTATGGCCTTGCCTTCGCGTTGACCAAAGTGTTGGTGGAAGACGGCGACCACATCCGTATCGGTCAGGTGTATGCCCGTCACTTGGCTCAGTCCCTGATTGAGACCAAAGAAACTCTGTCGGCTAACGTGTTGAACCGTGCGTTCAACTCGGCTTATCCCGGCGGTGACGGCGTGCAGTTGAATTCTGCTTTGCACCCAATCGTTAACGGCACTGTCAGCAACTTGTTGACTACCGCTGCTAACTTGAGCCAGACTTCTTTGGAACAAATGTTGATCCAGATCCGTCAGGCTGTGGACAATAACGGCAAGAAGATTCGTTTGGTTCCTCGTCAACTGGTGGTTGCACCGGGCAACGTGTTCCAAGCTGAAGTTCTGTTGAAGTCTGTTCTGCGTGCAGGCACAGGCAATAACGACGTCAACCCAATCAAGTCTATCGGCTTGTTGGACGAGGGCGCGGCTGTTCTGTCTCGTTTGACTTCATCTACCGCATGGTGGGTGCAGACCGACGCTCCAGAAGGCATGAAGCTCTTGATGCGTCGCAAGTTGGAAAAGACCATGGAAGGCGATTTCGAAACCGACTCCATGCGTTACAAGGCCACTGAGCGTTACCAAGTTGGTTTCACTGACTGGCGTGCCATGTACGGCACACCCGGCGTCTAAGCCGCAACGGGGGTTGGGATAATACCCAGCCCCTTTTTTTGTTAATTTGTAGTTGTCATACTTTTCAAGGAGAAGACAATGCCCCAATATTCAGACGACCTATTCTTAGGCCCAGCTCAAACTTTCATGGGTACGGGTATTCGCCCCTACACCACTACATTCACTGGCGCAATGGCAAGTAACGTGTTGACCGTTACTGCATTGGGTCAAGGCGCACCAATCGCCGTTGGTATGTATGTTGACGGCTCCAGCGTGACCGACGGCACTTATATCACTGCATTTGGTACTGGCACTGGTGGTCTTGGAACGTACACGATTAACCAATCTGTAACTGCTTCTAGCACCGCAATGACTGCCCACGGCAACATTGCTTTTGATGATCCATCTCCAATGGATTTGGGTGTTGGCCCATTGGGTCGCATTTATGTTTGGGATGTAATTCCTCAAGCCGCCGTGACCAACAACATTGCCGCATCGCAAGCACCTGCTGCTGCTGGCGCTTTGACGTTGACTGCTGGCACTTCTGTGAAGTCTGTCACCACCGCTGGCGGCATTACTTTGTTGCAGTTGGACTTGCCTCGCGCAATCAAGGTGAACTGCTCAACAACTGCTCGCGCTTTTACTGTGAGCGGCTATGACTACTACGGGCAGGCAATGAGTGAAGTTATCACCGTGTCTGTTGCTGGTACTGCTGTAACTGGCAAGAAGGCATTTTTCGCTATCACTGGCGTGACAATTGCTGGCTCTGCCACTGCCGCTGTTGTTGGTACAAGCGATGTTCTGGGTCTGCCAGTTCGCGTGTTCAACGTGGCTTACCTTGCAAGCATCAAGAGCAACAACACACTGGCACAAGATGCTGGTACGTTTGTGGCCGCAGACACTGCAACTGCCACCACTACAACTGGTGACGTTCGCGGAACCTACACTCCTGCAACCGCATCGGACGGTATCGTTCGTACAGTGGCTGGAATTTTGTTGCCAGCAATCGCCGTTGGCCCTAACGCAACTCGCGTTGGTGCTCTTGGCGTAACGCAATACTAAAGGAGAGCAACATGGGACAATTTAAACCAATGGTGAAGATGGAGACCACCGAGCCTTCAGTTATTCTGAAGCTCAAAAAAGGTGGTCATGTCAACATGAAAAAGGGTGGCAAAGCTGAGGCTGGTCACAAAAAGATGGCAGGCGGCGGCATGAGCGCAATGGGCGCTTTGGCTGGTACTCCTGCACTTATCGGACGTCCAGCGGTTAACGCCCCTGTAATGGCTCCCGGCAAGCCTTCTATGGCAATGCGTCGCAAAGCCATGATGGCAGCTCCTGCCATGAAAGATGGCGGTATGAGTTGCATGGCTGAAGGCGGTAAGTCTGACATAGCGCAAGACAAGGCCATGATCAAGAAAGCCTTCAAGCAACACGACATGCAAGAGCACAAGGGCGGCAAAGGCACTTCACTCAAATTGAAGAATGGTGGAATGCACATGATGCCTGACGGCAAAATGATGAAGAATTCTGCTATGAAGAAGGGCGGCAAGATGGCTACTGGCGGCGTTGCCCTTGGTAATGCTGGCGGCTTTAAAACTGGTGGTGTTGCTCTTGGCAATGCTGGTGGTTTTAAAACTGGCGGCGTGACAATGAGTAATGCTGGTGGTTACAAAGCTGGAGGCAAAACCTCAAAAAAAGCCTACGCGACGGGGGGAACTGTTGATTCAGGCAAACCCGTCGCGATGCCTCAAGGTCGCAAGCCTGCCGCAAGCCCTGTAGCTATTAGCCAATTGGCTGGTACTTACAAGCGTGGTGGTTCTGTAACTCCAGCAGAAGGTCGGTTGATGAAGGCTGATGCTGCTGAATATGCTCCGACCATGCGTGCCGCAAAGGCTGACAGCAACGAGAAGTACGGCCCCGCAAGCAGTCGCAAGATGGCTGATGGTGGCCCTAGTGGTCAAGGTGCTGTCACCAACAAAGAGCGAAAAATCATGCAAGACTTGTCTGGCGGTGCTTATGACAAAGTTGGCAAGGTAAACCGCGACTTGGAAGAGGCGCTGAATCCCTTGAGCATGGTGAAGGAGCTTGCTGGTAAAGCAAAGGACTATTTCATGCCAAAGGGCGCTGACAGTGTGACCAAGACGAAAGAGTCTGTAACGGTGTCACCCGCAGGCAAAAAACGCGGCGGACGCGCTTGTTGAAATAAGGTAGGGGCTTCGGCCCCTGCTTTTAATTGGAGAAATTTATGGCTATTACGGCTACATCCCAAACATTGTTTGATGGCGAACGAATTGCCATTATGAAGTTTTACGCAACAATGAGTACAACTGAAAATGAGTCTGCTGTTGCAAAAGTAACTCCTTCGGCGCTTTTGCCATCAAATGCAGGTGGCGCTTGTGATGCTGTGACCATTTTAAAATGCACAGCAATGACGCATGGCTTAGAAGTTCAAATGAACTGGAAAGCAAGCACCCCCGTGGTTATTGAAATAATTCCACCAAACACAAATTACACGCAAGATTATTCAAGTTTTGGTGGTTTGTGGAACAATGCTGGCACTGGTAAAGATGGCGTAATTACTTTTACCACTTTGGATGGCAGTGCGGGTGATGCTTACACAATCATTCTGGAAATGCAAAAGCACTACGTTAACCCGGTAACTTAATCATGCCAAGCAAATCACCTGCACAACACAAATTGATGGCGGCGGTTGCGCACAACCCTTCTTTTGCCAAACAAGTTGGAATACCAACCAAGGTTGGCAAAGATTTTGTTCGTGCTGACAAGAAGATGGCTGATGGTGGTAACGTAAATGCGGCTGGAAATTACACAAAACCTGAGCTGAGAAAACGTATTGTTTCCGAGGTCAAGTCGGAGGCCACTCAAGGCACTGGCGCAGGTCAATGGAGCGCAAGAAAGGCTCAACTTGTAGCAAAACGCTATAAAGAAGCGGGTGGTGGTTATCGTGACTGAGTGGTCTGATAAACGCAAAAGAGCCATCAACTGTGATGCCCCAAAAGGGTTTTCAGAAAAGGCTCATTGTGCAAGTGTTAAAAAAGCTGGTGGTGGTCTTGCTAAACCACAACAATCTTTAAAAGATTGGGGTGATCAAAAATGGAGAACCAAAAGTGGTAAAAAATCTTCTGATACTGGTGAAAGATACCTTCCTGAGTCTGCAATCAAAAACCTTAGTTCTGCTGAATACGCTTCGACGACCAAAGCAAAAAGAGCAGGCAAAGCCGCAGGAAAACAATTCGTAGCGCAACCCAAAAAGATTGCGCAGAAGACAGCCAAATACAGGTTTTAAAAATGAGTAAAAAAAATCCATCTTTAGCCGTTGGTCGCGGTGAAAAATTGTCTGTTGCCAAGGGTGCTGGTCTTACTCAAAAGGGTCGCGACAAGTACAATCGAGAGACTGGTTCACATTTAAAGGCTCCCCAGCCCCAAGGTGGCCCACGGAAAGATTCATTCTGCGCTCGTATGAGCGGAGTTGTAGAGCATTCAAAAGGTGATGCACCACGCGCTAAAGCATCGCTGAAGCGGTGGTCATGTCCCGGCTGGTAAGGAAACCAACATGGCGTACTCGGGAACCTATGGCACAACGGTCATCAATGTCCAAAAACTGATTGACCATGGTGCTCGTCGTTGCGGAAAACTTGCTGAAGAGTTGACCTCTGAGCAGGTTTTGTCTGCGCGTGAGTCGTTGCACTTTTTGTTGTCTAGCCTGATTAACCGTGGCATCCAGTATTGGGCCATCGACAAAGAGGTTATAGGGCTTCAAGCAGACAAGTACCAGTACACCCTACCCAACGGTGCTGTAGACGCTTTAAACGTGCTTTATCGCACGATGAACCGCCCTGATGGTAGCTACACATCCTCCGCAGGCGGCGTTGTTGCCAACATCAACGATCAGAACGTCCAAACCTATTGCCAACAAACTTCTGCCAATGGCAATTTCACCGTGTATTTTGGGACTTCCAATCCAATTTATGCAGGCTCTATTGGGTTTCTGCCTTATATTGCTGGCGGCGGTTCTGCTGTGTGGACAATCACCCTGCAATACTCCACCGACAATGTGACTTGGTCGACTTTAAATAGCCTTGGCTCTATTGCAGTGACGGACAACAAGTGGGTTTGGACTGACATTGACCCCGGCCAGAACGTGGCGTATTACCGAATTCTGGCCTCAAACGGCACGACTTTGGCCCTGCGTGAATGGTTTATTGGCAATAACAGCCGTGAGATTCAGATGTCCCGCCTGAACCGCGACGACTACACCAACTTGCCAAACAAAAACTTTACAGCCAATCAGCCATATCAGTTTTGGTTCAACCGCACGATTCCTAACCCAACGATCAATCTGTGGCCGACACCGAGCGATCCATTCATCCAAATGACGGTCTGGTACTCGCGCCAGATCATGGATGTGGGCTCCTTGCAGGACGAGATTGAAATTCCTGAGCGTTGGTATGAGGCGACAGTGATGATGCTGGCTCACCGCATGAGCCTTGAGTTGCCTGCTGTCGGCATGGACAAGGTCGGCTATCTTGAGAAGATGGCTGACAAGTACCTCTACGAAGCCGAGCAAGAAGAGCGCGATCGTTCGCCAATCTACTTTGCACCAAATATTTCAGTTTATACTAAATAAGTAGTATGAATTACACCCTTGCTTATCAAAGATTGATTGCAAAATCAAAGGCAAGAGTGTGCCCAAATGGCTATGTTGAGCGTCATCATATTCTTCCAAGAGCTTTGGGTGGAACTGACGACAGTTCAAATCTTGTGGCGCTGACGGCCCGCGAACACTTTTTGGCCCATATGCTGTTAGCCAAAATTTATGGTGGGACTATGTGGCAGGCCATCATTATCATGAAGGGCGGCAAAAACAAATATTGCAACAGCAAATTGTTTGAAATTGCACGCCGTTACGCTTTTGTTGAAAGAGAAAAATCTATCAAGCAAAAGCGTTTGTCAGACCCATCTTTTGACGCCTATATGCACAAGGTGCGTTCTGAGGCAACCCAAAGCAGGGTTGAGGGCTATCAAGTGGAGGCGGGTAAAAAGTTTAGAGAGCGATTTGCGGAAGACGCTGATTACGCCACCAAAATATCAAAGAACCGCGCTACAGCACAACAAGCCAGTGCCTCCGCAATAAGATTGAAGTCTGCCGCCAAAGCTGAAAAAATACTTGCTATGAGAGCAGATGGAAAAAAGTACGCCGAGATTATGCAAGAGGTTGATTGTTCTATTGGCTTTATTTCCAAAGTGGTAAATCATGACAATATTTCTTGATACCACGGGATTGGCGTCACTTGCAATTGGAATTTGCGATAGATGCAAGTGCAAACGCACCTTTGTGTCTTTGGGGCGCGATCCAAACTTCCCCGGCTTGCGGGTGTGTGATGAAGGCTGTGCTGATCAGCTTGACCCCTATCGCTTGCCTGCACGCAAAACCGAAAGGATCAATCTTCGGTTTCCTCGTCCTGATGTTAGTGTGGCAGCAACAGATAATTTCTTGATGACGGGTAGCCAAAACTTGGATGGTTCTAGCCAGTTTCAAGTTTCAACGCAAAGTAACACCCAAACGCCGACAAATAACGGGAATTTGGATACCATTGCTCCGAACCCACCAGAGAATACGAGTACATAATGTCCGCACAAGTATCAATCACCCAACTCCCTGCCGCTGGTGCGATCACTGGTACTGAGGCCGTGCCGATTGTTCAGAATGGCGTAACTGTTCGCACGACTACAGCGGCCATTGCGGCGTCGCCTTCACAAAGCCAGACATTTGTCACCGTCAATCAAGAATTAACATTGCCAAACAGTCGATATTTGACGACTGGTACAGGCTTAGGGTTTACTGATGGTGGCGCTGATTCTTTCTATCGAGTTAGTTTAAATGGCGCATCTGGAAGCCTTGAATCGGCTTCTACGGGCATTATTGTTAAGAATGGCACTAGCAGTGTGATTTCGCGATCTGTTGCCACATCTGGCAGTGGTTTGAGTGTTTCCAATGCTGATGGTACTGGCGGCAATCCAACCTTCCAATTGACTGGTTTGGCTCAAGCTCTTGCTAGTTTTGGCGGCACTGGATTTTTGTCAATTGTTGGCGGCTCATCGCTTGTTGGTCGTCAGTTCTTTGGAACAGCAAACCAACTCACAATTGCAAACTCAACTGGCACTGATAATCCAGTTTTTGCAATTGCCGACAATGCTGTGTTGCCCGGAACAAGTTCTGTAACCATTCCTATTGGCACGACTGCTCAACAGCCTTCTGGCTCCAATGGGCAGATACGTTACAACTCTAGCACCCAGACTTTTGATGGTTACTCCGCAGGTACTTGGCGCTCGTTTACCCTTACAGGTGGAGTGACGAGCTTTAGCGCAGGAACAACTGGATTCTCTCCTTCGCTTGCTACATCAGGCGTTGTTACTTTGGCAGGCACATTGAACGTCGCCAATGGCGGTACTGGAGCAACATCTTTAACTGGATACGTCAAAGGTAGCGGCACATCAATAATGACTGCTGCTTCAACCATTCCCACGACTGATTTGTCGGGGACTGTAACCAATGCACAGATTGCCAACCCGCAGGTAACCGTTAACGGCACAACAATTTTGCTTGGGGGCTCTGGAACCATTACAGCCTCAAATCCAAACGCTTTGACGTTCGGTACAGGATTCACTGCTGGATCCTATACTGGAGCGACAGCACAGACAATCAACTTGGCAAACACTGGCGTTACTGCTGGCTCATACGGTTTGGCTGGCAGCGTACCTACAATCGCGATTAACTCGCAGGGACAGATCACAAGCGCCAGCAACACCGCAATTGCAATATCTGCCAGCCAAGTAACTTCTGGCACGTTCAGCAACGCTTTCCTAACCAACAGTTCGCTGACCGTCAACGGAACCTCAATTTCTTTGGGTGGATCAGGAACAATTACCGCCGCAAGTCCAAATGCATTGACCATTGGCACAGGTTTAACGGGAACCAGTTACAACGGATCTTCTGCTGTCACCATTGCTCTGGCAGCTTCTGGTGTAACTGCCGCTACCTATGGTTCGGCCTCTAACGTCCCTGTTTTTGCCGTAGACACCTATGGTCGTGTGACTTCGGTGACCAACACCGCGATTGCCATTGCCGCAGGCGCTGTATCGGGTCTTGCAGCCTCTGCAACGACCGACACTACCAATGCCACCAACATCACCTCTGGAACGCTTCCTACGGCCCGTTTAAGCGGCTCCTACACTGGCATCACTGGTGTGGGTACTTTGGCGGCTGGCACATGGAACGGCACAGCGATTGGCGTGGCTTACGGCGGTACTGGTCAAACAACCGCCTCAGCCGCATTTAATGCGTTGTCTCCATTGACTACGCTTGGCGATATTATTTATGGTGGTGCAGTTGGCGCAGGAACAAGGCTTGGGATTGGTACTGCTGGACAGGTATTGACTGTAAACAGTGGCGCTACGGCTCCGCAATGGTCTACTCTTTCTGGTGTTGCTGTTACTACATTCAATGCAGGCACGACTGGATTCACGCCATCAAGTGCCACTTCGGGCGCAATAACATTGGCTGGTACGCTGATTACCTCAAACGGTGGTACTGGCCTTACTACATACACCGCAGGCGATCTGCCTTATTACGCTACAGGCACGGCGTTGTCCAAGTTAGGTATTGGCACAAACGGTCAAATTCTTACTTCTTCAGGAACTGCCCCTCAGTGGTCGACATTGTCGGGTGTGGCGGTTACGACTATCAGCTTTGGAACGACTGGTTTAACGCCTGCTACAGCAACTTCTGGAGTCATAACGGTAGCTGGGACGCTTGCAATTGCCAATGGCGGCACGAACAGCACGGCAACGCCAACTGCGGGTGGTGTTGGTTATGGAACTGGAACTGCTCATGCATACAGTGTTGTTGGTACATCTGGACAAGCATTTATTAGTGCGGGTGCGAGTGCTCCAGCATTTGGTAATTTAGGTACAAGTGCTGGCGGTACTGGATTGTCTGGTGCAACGCCGTTCACAAGCGGCGGTGCTGTGTATGCTTCATCGGCATCTGTATTGACATCTGGAACATTGCCAATAACCGCAGGTGGAACTGGCACAATATACGGTGTTGCTGGCGGCACGTTCTAATCATTTTTAAGGAATAAATCATGGCAGCTACAAACTACACCCCAATTTCGCTGTACTACAGTGCTACAGCCACAAACGTACCTTTGGCGGCTAATTTGGTTGCTGGCGAGTTGGCAATCAATACCAATGACGGAAAGTTGTTTTATAAGGACAGCAGCGGTGTTGTTCAGGTGATGGCCTCCAAAGCAGGCAGCGTCAATGTTTCATCATTTAGCGCGGGTTCTACGGGTTTCACTCCGTCCACAGCTACGACTGGCGCAGTAACTTTGGCTGGCACGTTGGCGACCACCAACGGCGGCACAGGACTAACATCCTTCACTTCTGGCGGTGTTGTATACGCATCATCTTCAAGTGCGCTTACTACTGGTTCTGCGCTGACGTTTGATGGGGCGAATTTAGGTATTGGGACGAGTTTGCCTCAAGCGCGTTTGAGTGTTCAGTACGCAGACAGCGCACCAACATCTAGCGGGACTATTTTTTCTGGTGTTGTGTTTCAATATTCAGCAGGCGGCAGTGCTCTTAATATGGGTACATCGTCAGGTGGCTACGCATATTTCAACTCTGCTTTTGCCAACAACGCAGGGGTTGGTCAGGCTTATCGCTTCTACCAAGGCGCAACCCAAGCAATGACGCTGGATGCTAGTGGCAATCTGGGTATTGGGACGAGTTCGCCGGGTTCGTATGGAAAACTTGCTGTTTTTTCTGGGGCTACAGCAAACACAGCATTTTTAGATTCAACAGCGGCTAGTGCTTATTCCGCAGGGTCAAATTTTGCGGGTTCAGTTTTAACACTTCGTTCAGGAGCAAATGCAACTGGTAATGCAACTGGAATTCGTTTTGCAAGTAATGCAAATGGAGCTTTTGAAGGTTTATTTGCTTATGTTCAAAACGCCTCTGCTTATGGTGACTTTGTTTGGCAAGGCTACAACGGTTCTTATGCCGAACGTATGCGCCTCGACTCCAGTGGGAATTTGTTAGTTAATGGAACATCTAGTGTTTCAAGTGCATCAAAAATTCAAGTATTTGTAAATGGTGGAAACGGGGCAACTGGTTATATTGGTTCGTTTCATAGCGGGTCAAACCTTGCCAACCAATCTGCGGGATACATGATTGGTAAAACAGATTTGACAATGTTTTCTGCGTATGATGGCTCTGGAAATCCAAGAAATAACATTTATTTGACTGCCATCACCAACGGTGTATACCTTGCTGCAAACGGCACATCTTGGACATCACTTTCTGATGCACGAAAGAAAGACATTATTGAACCTATTTTTAATGCAGCAAACAAGGTTTCACAGCTTCGTGCAGTTATTGGTAAATACAAAACTGATGAAGATGGCACAAGACGAAGTTTTTTAATTGCCCAAGATGTGCAGGCTGTGTTTCCTGAAGCTGTGGATACAAATGACCCCGAAAACTGGGGCGTTCAATATTCTGATGTCATTCCGCTTCTGGTTGCCGCAATTAAAGAACAACAAGCCCTCATTGAATCCCTGACAACCCGCCTCAGTGCCCTCGAATCTAAATAAGGAAACATCATGACTACATACAACTGGGTAATTTCCCAAACCGACTACCTTGTCGCTGATGGCTTTATCACGACCGCCCACTGGCAATGCGTAGCAACAGATGGTGACTACACAGCATCTGCCTATTCCACTTGCAGCTTTGTTACTGC